>Ga0126369_10002675_pt1 | contig 12767 bp, 7 predicted proteins | sample PanSoiMetaPlot_1_FD_109646 | JGI IMG/M metagenome (GOLD analysis project Ga0126369, IMG submission 109646) | Tropical forest soil microbial communities from Panama - MetaG Plot_1 | ecosystem: Environmental > Terrestrial > Soil > Tropical forest > Bulk soil | place: Panama | collected 2016-02-17 | reverse complement strand
CGGGATCACGCGCGCGACGGACCACACGTCGATGCGATTCGGCAGGCTGTCCAGTACCTCGCGCGACAGTACCGTCTGCTTCAGCGCGGAGGTCGTATCGAGCAGCGGCGATTCGCCCGTGACCGTGACGCCTTCCTGCAGCGTGCCGATCTCGAGCTTGAGATCGGCGCGCGCGGTGACATCCGCGTTCACCACGATGTTCTCCAGCGTCGCGGAACGGAATCCCTCGATCTCCGCCTTCACGGTGTACGTGCCGGGAACGAGCCGGAGGAATTGAAATGCGCCGCGCGCGTCGGCGACCGCTTCCTGGTTGCCGCCGATGCTGCCGAGCGGGTTGGACAGCGTGACGGTCGCTCCCGGCAACACCGCACCGGACGAGTCGGTCACGGTGCCGCCAATCGCTCCGACCCCTTGCGCGAACCCTGACGGCGTGCAGCATGCCCACAACGCGAACGCGACGACGATTCTGACGAAGCGCGGTGGTGTCATTGCGTACTCCTCACCTGTCCGACGCCGAACCGCTCGACTGCCTTCACGAGCTTCCCGTCCTGAAACAGGAGGTGAAACCGAGCCGTGAGTTCTTTCGCATCATACAGGTTCTCGCTTCTGCTTTTTTGCATCGAGCGGTACATCAATGCAGTGACGACGTGATTTCGCAGTCCAGCGATGGTCTACGCGCTCAACGCGGGGCGCTCGCGAAAGACCCGCCCGCGGCGGCGCGAGTTTCGATGGAGCGCGCGTGTTCAGACGGGCGACACGATTGGGATAGTATCGGCCCGTTTCATGGCGCTCTCACCCGACAGCCGCTACGAGTACATCGTCGTCGGATCCGGCGCCGGCGGCGGCACCCTGGCCGCGCGTCTCGCGGAAGCGGGGCGGCGCGTGCTCCTGATCGAAGCAGGCGGCGACGCGCACGACCTGACGGGCGGCGACGCCATCGATCGCCATCCATCGCGGCTGCCGGACGACTACGACGTGCCGGCGTTTCACTCGCTGGCATCGGAGAACGACGGACTCTCGTGGAGCTTCTTCGTCCGGCACCAGGCCGATGCCGCAGTCGATCAGCGCGATCCGAAGTATGTCGCGCGGCCGGCCGGCGGCGGCCCCGGCGGATTCCTGTATCCGCGGGCCGGCACGCTCGGCGGATGCACCGCGCACAACGCGATGATCTTCGTCTACCCGCACAACGCCGACTGGGACCACATCGCGCGGCTGACGCGCGACGAGAGCTGGTCGGCGTCTTCGATGCGCCGGTACTTCGAGCGCCTCGAGGCGTGTCGCCATCGCCCGATCCATCGCTGGCTCGCGAGGCTCGGCGTCAACCCGACGCGTCACGGATGGCGGGGCTGGCTGCCCGTCGAGACGGCGATCCCCGCCGAGGCGCTTACCGATCGCCACCTGCGGCGCGTGGTCATCGAGGCCGGACTCGCGGCGATTCGCCAGGCGCCGAACCTGGAGCCGCGGCTGAGATGGTTTGTGACCGGCGCCTTCGACCCGAACGACTGGCGGCTGGTCAACGACAACGCATCGGGGATTCGCTACCTGCCGCTCACGACCGACGGTCACCGTCGCTACGGCACCCGCGAGCGCGTGCTCGACGTCGCACGGCGCCATCCGGATCGGCTCACGATCAGCCTGAATACGCTCGCGACGCGGGTGCTGCTCGACGACAATCGCCGCGCCCGCGGCGTGGAGTACAGGAGAGGCGCGCGTCTCTACCGCGCCCACCTTTCGCCGAGCTCCGCGCCCGGTGAACGTGGATCGGCTTACGCCTCGCGCGAAGTGATCCTCTGCGGCGGCGTGTTCAACACGCCGCAGCTGCTGATGCTGTCGGGCGTCGGCCCACCCGATGTCCTTCGCGAGCAGCGAATTCAGGAGCGTGTGGCACTGCCCGGCGTCGGAGGGAACCTCCAGGATCGCTACGAAGTCAGCGTCGTCTCGCGGATGGGTTTTTCGGAATGGGACATCTACAAAGGCGCCTCCTTCTGCGCGGGGGACCCCGCGTATCACAAGTGGAAGGCGCAGGGCAAAGGTCTCTACGCCACGAACGGCGCCGTGCTGACGGTGTTCACGCGATCGTCGACGGCTGGAACGCTGCCGGATCTCTTCTGCATGGCGCTCGTCGCGCGATTCGAGGGCTACGAGCCTCGATACTCCGCCTGCCTTGGAACCGACAAGAACTATCTGACCTGGGTGATCCTCAAGGCGCACACGAGAAACGCCGCCGGCCGCGTGACGCTGAGGAACGACGACCCGCTGGAACCGCCGCTCATCAACTTCAACCAGTTTCAGGACGGCGGAGACGACGACGTGCGGGCGGTGGTGGAAGGGATACGATTCGTCCGCCAGCTGAATGCGCGAATGCTCGCGCACGGCATCGAATCGTGCGAGACGCTGCCGGGCGGCGCGCTGCAGACCGACGCCGAGCTCGCCGAACACGTCCGGCGCAGTGCGTGGGGCCATCACGGGTGCGGGACGTGCGCGATTGGACCCATCGAGGACGGCGGCGTGCTCGACGGCGCATTTCGCGTCCATGGCACGACCGGTCTGCGCGTGGTGGATGCGTCGGCGTTCCCGCGCATTCCCGGATTCTTCATCGTGTGCGCCGTGTACCTGATCGCCGAGAAGGCCGCTGATGTGATTCTTGCCGACGCGCGCGATTGACGCGTGCACAGAAAATCGCGCCTTCCATTGACAACCGCCGTGCGTTCGCGAAAGATGGCGAACGGTTTTCCCCCACCAAGCTCGGCCGGTCTTTCAGAGCGAGGCACTTCCATGGCGACCGATGTCCCAGCGCTGCTCAAGATGTCCAACCCGCAACTCGACGATCTGTTCGGCAAATCGGACGGCGGGCCCATTCCCGACGGCCCGGCGAAAGGCACCGCCATCATCGCGCCCGGCACGGCGTTCACGCCGGAACTGGCGGAAGCGGTCAGCCTGTTCGTCTGGCAAGGCAAGACGTTCGACGGGCCTCACGGTGTGCTGCGGAACCGGATTACCGCGCTCGGCGTGAACGCGATCGTCGCCGAGGTCTACAAGGGTCCGAGCCTGCTCGACAGCAAAGAGTGCATCGTGCTCGACTACTCGAAGACCTCCCTCGTCGCGAAATGGATTCGCGACGAAATCCGCCTCGTCGCGCCCAATCTGTATCTCGGTCGCGTGTACTGGAGCAACAAGCCCATCCTCCATTTCGCTCTGCAATTCGGCTAACCCTCGTGCCTCGGCTCGAGGCGCGCATCGCGAGGTATCAGACCGTGAATCGAGACACCGGCGCTATCGCGTTTCTGGCGGCCGCATTGATTCTGGTGCTCGCCGTGGCGGCCGGCGTGCTCTGGTACGTCTACGGCCGATCGGGCCACATTCTCGACGAAGCGCTCCGCGCGTCGCCGTCCCGGGACGCCGCGTCGTTTCCGGCCGCCGACGAGGATTACTTCCACGACATGGATCAGGACCGGAACGGTCCGGTCGCTCTGTCGCGCGAGGAGATTCAGGGCCGCAACACGTGGCTCGTCTGGACCGGCGGCGACGATCGGCTCTGGGATGCGCTCGGCGTGAAGAGCGCGGGCGCGCTCGAGTTCCTGAAGGTCCTCTCGTCGCACCCGGCGCAGAAGTACGGGCGCCAGAACCGTTGGGAGTACTTCGGTCTCGTCAACGAGCCGTGCTTCGAGAAGGCGACGGGACCGGATCCGCAGCGCTGGAATCTCTGGCTCGACAGGCGCAAGCCAGGCTGCGCGCCCGATCCGTTCGAGAACGAGGCGAAATACCCGGGCGTGAGGTTCGGCTCCCGCGGCCGCGCGGTGAACGGCAAGCCGTTCGACGTCGGCTCGTACTACGGCTACGCGACCGGCATCGTCGGCTTCCGGCTGTTTCCGAATCCGGATTTCGACGATCGTGCGGCGGCGCGCTGGGACGCCGAGAAGTTCTACACGGATACGGCCTACGCCGAGGACAAGAGTCTGGTTCGCCCGTACCGCGTCGGCATGTCGTGCGCGCTCTGCCACGTGGGACCGAATCCGATCAAGCCGCCGGCGGATCCCGACAATCCGGAGTGGGCGAACCTGAGCTCGAACGTCGGCGCGCAGTACTTCTGGACCGACCGCATCTTCTACCAAGCGGCCGACTTCGAGAACTTCTCGTTCCAGCTCTTTCACGTGTCGCGGCCCGGATCGCTCGACACGTCGTTCGTGTCGACCGACAGCATCACCAATCCGCGGACGATGAACGCGGTGTATCTGCTCGGTCCCCGCCTGCTGCACGCGAAGCACCGGGGGAAGGAGACGCTGAAGGGCGGCAACGTCGACAATCACCAGTTCAACGACTATCTGACCGAAGGTCCCCTCACGCAGCTCTTCCAGCGCCCCGACATCGTCTGGACGCCGCGCGTGCTGAAGGACGGCTCGGATTCGGTCGGCGCGATGGGGGCGTTGAACCGCGTCTACCTGAACATCGGCACGTTCAGCGAGGAATGGCTGACGCACTTCAACGCGCTCGTCGGCGGACAGCCGATCACGCCGATCAGGATCTCGGTCGCGCGCGAGAACTCGGCGTACTTCAAGGCGACCGAAGCGCAGACCTTCAACATGGCGCGCTTCTTCCTGAAGACGACCGGCGCGCATCATCTCGCCGACGCCCCCGGCGGCCAGCAGTACCTGACGACCGACGAGAACGTGCTGACGCGCGGCAAGACCGCGTTCGCGGAGAACTGCGCGCGCTGCCATTCCAGCAAGCTGCCGCCGACGATTGCCGGGCTCGATCCGGATGGCTGCGCGGGCAAGGACTACCTGGGCTGCTGGAACAAGTACTGGGACACGACGCAGACGCCGGAATTCAAGCAGCAGATGCGCGACATCGTGATGAAGCCCGATTTCCTTCAGGAGAACTATCTGTCGTCCGAATTCCGGGTGCCCGTCACGCTGCTGCAGACCAACGCGTGCAGCCCGCTCGCCACCAACGCGCTCGGCGGCAACATCTGGGACAACTTCTCGTCGCAGTCGTACAAGGAGCTCCCGTCGGTCGGCGAGATCACCTACTACCACCCGTACACGGGCGAGCCGCGGACCTACCGGATGCCGGCCGGCGGCCGCGGCTACACGCGGCCGCCGTCGCTCATCAGCCTGTGGTCGACGGCGCCGTTCCTGCTGAACAACACCATGGGCCGGTTCGAGGAGAGCCCGTCGGTCGAGGCGCGGATGCGGTCGTTCAACGACTCGATCCACAAGATGCTCTGGCCCGAGGACCGCGACAAGGACTCGCTGCTCGGCACGAAGATCCCGGGCGTCATCGATCGGGTCGGCGATCGGGCGCCGGCGGGTCACGAGACACAGCCGGCGTACCTCAAAGTCGGCGCCGGCTATCTCCCGGACTTCCTGAGGCAGACGCTGTCGGCGCAGAAGACGCTGTTTCCAGCGCTCTTCTCCGACGAAGGTCTCAGGCTCGGGCCGATTCCGCCGGGCACACCCATCGGGTTGATCGCGAACATGAACCTGCTGTCGGACGACCCGGATCCGCTGAAACGCACGCAGCACGCCGCGAAGGTCGGCGACGTCGTGGTCAAGATTCTCGCGCGGCTGCACGCGCTGGGCGGCAACGCGACCGCCGAGCAGGCGAAGGCGGTGTTCGCCGATCTCGTGGAGCCGCTGCTCGAGGTCAGCAAATGCCCCGACTTCGTCGTGAACCGCGGTCACCTGTTCGGCACCGATCTGCCGAACGACGACAAGGCGGCGCTCATCGAGTTCTTGAAGACGTTCTGATCGCGGTCCAATGCCCGGTGTGATGCCCGAGAACTCGAACGCCAGCCGATCGGCGCCGCGCGCCAACACGGGCTCGGCCTTCCTGGACCGCCTCGCCGATCTGTCCACGTGGTTCGTTCACGTGGAACGCCGGTTCGATCCGTTCTTCCGGCCCGCGTTCGACGCCACGCTGCGAGACCCGATGGCGCGGCTGGTCACCGCGCTCATCAACCTGCAGCGGCCGAACGAGGGGCTCCGCGTCGCCGAAGAGCGGCCGATGGCGGACGAGGAGAGCTATCTCGCATCGATCATCGCGAGCTTCGACAAGCAGATGCGGTCGCTCTGGAAGCCGGGCGGATTCGAGCGCGGCGGCAACACCAAGACGCACGGCATCGTTCGCGGCGAGTTCAAGGTGCACGACGATCTGCCCGATCGGTTCCGGCGCGGGATCTTCGCGAAGCCGCAGACCTATCGCGCGTGGGTGCGCTTCTCCGGTCCCGGTCCGTACATCACGCCCGACATCGAGGACGTGGGCTTCATGAGCATCAGCATCAAGCTGATGGGCGTGCCCGGGCCGAAGCTGATGGACGAGGAGAAGTTCACGCAGGACATGTTCGGCGTCTCGACGCCGACTTTCGTCACGCCCGACACGAAGGCGAACGCGCAGCTGCAGATCGAGAGCAACAAGAACGCGCAGATCTTCTACTTCCTGAACCTGCACCGTCCGCACGTCCTCGACCTCATCATGCAGGGGCTCTGGATCAAGACGCAGAGCAGTCCGTTCGAGGCGCCCTATTTCAGCTGCGTGCCGTATCTGCTGGGCGAGGGGCAGGCCATGCAGTACTCGGTCTGGCCGAAGTCGTCGCGGCGGACCCCGATCCCGCGCCTGCCGTTCCGTCCGCCGGACGATTATCTGCGCGACGCGATGGTCGCCGCGCTGGCGGAAGGCGACGTCGAGCTCGATGTGCGGCTGCAGCTGCAGACCGACCCGCATCTGATGCCGATCGAGAACAACGCGGTGCTGTGGCCCGAGCGTCTCTCGCCGCGCGTGTCGGCGGCGACGCTGCGTCTGCCGCGGCAGACGTTCAATTCGCCGGCGCAGATGGAATTCGCGAAGCGCCTCTCGTACAACCCGTGGCACTCGATTCCGGAGCATCGGCCGCTCGGCAATCAGAGCCGCGCGCGAAAGCGCATGTACTACGAGCTGTCGACGCTGCGTCACACGATGAACAACGTGCCGCACTACGAGCCGACGGGCGACGAAGTGTTCTCGTAAGGCCTGACCATGATGCCGCAGTCGTCGTTCTTCGTGCTCGCGCCCATCCGTTCCGATCGCGAGGCCGATCTGCGGCGGCTCCTTGCGTCGATGAACGACGCGCCGGGGCGTCTGAAGCGGGACAACGGCGTCATCCCGTTCAGCGCGTTCGACCGTCTTCACTACGCCCGCCTGCTCGTCCTCGACGACAAGACGGTCGACGACAATCAGGTCTACGGCCTTCCCCGCCCGACGTATCCGCTCTATCTCGGACTGCTTGGCGACGTGGACGGCGACGACGATGCGTTTCTGCGGGAGCTTGCGGCACGAGCGCCGGCAGGACTGCGTGCGCTCTTCTCCTGCTGCGAAGGGTTCGCGCCGGAGAGCGATCTGGTGTCGTGGATGCGCGCGCACGCTGCCCCGTCTTCGGCGAGCTACGTCAACTGGCGCGGTCGTACTGTCCGTCGCATTCGCGAGGACGCGGCGCTGCACGACGCGATCGAGGCGCACGTTCAGCGCCACGCCTCCGAGCTGCGGCCGCTGCCGCCGACGAGCGTTCGCGCCAGGCTCAAGGAACTCATCGATCGCGACGTCGCGGCGGGAACGCTGACGTTGTCGGCCGAAGAGCCGACGCCCCTCGGCTGGCGGCTCCGCAATCTGGCGAACCTGATTGGCGTGCCGCTCGTCCTGCTGCTGCTGTGGCCCGTGCTGCTCGTCGTGGCTATCGTCTTCGCCATCCGCATTCGCGGGCTCGAGCGGACGGACCCCGAGCTCTGCTGGCGGCACGATCCGGCGCTCGAAGCGGAGCTTGCGGTCATCGAAGATCACGACGTCACGAACCAGTTCAGCGCGATGGGAAGCCTGAAGCCCGGACTGGTCCGCCTGTGGACGACGAGGTTTGTGCTGCTGGCGATCGACTATGGGGCGCGGCATGTGTACACGCGCGGCCGCCTGGCGCGCGTGCGCACCATTCACTTCGCGCGCTGGGTGTTCATCGCCGGCGGACGGCGGGTTCTGTTCGCCAGCAACTACGACGGCAGCCTCGAGAGCTACATGGACGACTTCATCAACAAAGTCGGCTTCGGCCTCAACGTCGTCTTCAGCAACGGGATCGGCTACCCGAGGAGTCGCTGGCTGATTCTCGGCGGCAGCGCCGACGAACGGAAGTTCAAGGAATACCTCCGGCGCCATCAGATGCCGACCGAGGTCTGGTACAGGGCCTATCCCGGCCTGACCGCCGCGGACCTCGAGCGCAACCTGCGCATCCGCGAGGGACTGGAGTCGGGGGCGATCGGCGAGCGCGAAGCACGCGAGTGGGTGGCGCTGCTGTGACGGCCGGACGCATCGATTACGCCGACGTTCAAGGGCTGGTTCGCTTCGGCTACCGGCTGATGACAGAGGCGTCGTACGTCCTTGCACGCGTCAAGAGCGCGGGTGCGGCGCGCGCGTGGCTGCGGTCCGCGCGTGTCACGAGCGCGGTCGTGCAGGCTCCTCCTCCGCCGACCGCATTGCAGATCGCGTTCACATCGTCAGGGCTGGACGCGCTCGGAGTTCCGCGACCGGTGCTCGACGCGTTTTCTCCCGAGTTTCTCGGCGGCATGACGGAGACCAGCCGGGCGCGGCGCCTCGGCGACGTCGACGCCAACGCTCCCGAGTCCTGGGAGTGGGGAAGCGGTGCCGCGGTTCCGCATCTGCTCGTCATGTTCTTCGCCGAGCCGGGGCGTCTCGCCGGCTTCATGCAGAGCGCCACGGGTCCGGGATGGGACGCCGCCTTCGAGACCGTGAAGTGTCTGACGACCTCGAATCTCGACGGCGTCGAGCCGTTCGGCTTCGCCGACGGAATCAGCCAGCCGGCCGTCGACTGGAACGACGAGCGCACGCGATCGAAGGCTCGCGGCCTCGACTACAGCAACCTGACCGCGCTCGGCGAGTTCCTCCTCGGCTATCCGAACGAATACGACAAGTACACCGATCGTCCGCTGCTCGATGCGGACGCGCGCAGCGCCCAGCTGCTGCAGGCCGAAGATGCGCCGCAGAAAAAAGATCTCGGCAGGAACGGCACCTATCTCGTGATGCGGCAGCTCCGGCAGGACGTGCGAAGCTTCTGGCAATTCGCTTATCGCGCGGCGGGCGCCGATCACGCGCACGCCGAGCAGCTCGCGTCGGCTTTCGTCGGCCGCACGAGGGACGGCGTTCCTCTGGTGCCGATCTCGGATCACCCCATCGAAGGGGTCGGATCGGATCCGGACGAGATTCGTCGGAATCGCTTCACGTTCGATGGCGACCCGACCGGCGCACGCTGTCCGTTCGGCGCGCACATCCGGCGCGCGAACCCGCGCAATGCGGACTATCCGGGACGACCGACCGGCCTGGCCCGTCTCCTCGCGGATCTCGGCTTCGGGCCCAAGGGATTCCGTGACGATCTGATGTCGTCGGTCCGCTTCCATCGAATCCTGCGGCGCGGCCGCGAGTACGGTCCGTCGCTGTCGACGTCGGACGCGCTCCAGCCGGCGCCGACCGGCGATCCCGAGCGCGGGCTGCATTTCATCTGTCTCAACGCGAACATCTCACGTCAGTTCGAGTTCCTCCAGAACGCCTGGATGGTCAACACGAAGTTCTCCGGTCTGACCGGCGAGAGCGATCCGCTGGTCGGCACGCGCGAGCCGGAGACTGGATGTCCGGTCGTCGACTCGTTCACCGTGCAGAGCGACGGCGGCCTCCGAACGCAGGTGGCGGCGCTTCCGCGGTTCGTGACCGTGCGCGGCGGCGCGTACTTCTTTCTTCCGGGGCTGCGCGCGCTGAGCTACATCGCTGGGCCATGAAGAAGGAGATCGTCCGGCGCAGCTGGCCCGAGGTGCTCCGCGCCGAGATCGACGAGATTCGACGGCGTCGGGGCGGACAGCAGACGAGGGACGACAGCCTCGTCGGGCTCGCCGTCTCGGGCGGCGGCATCCGAAGCGCCACGTTTGCGCTCGGCGTGCTCGAAGCGCTCAAAAAGATCGACCTGCTGAACCGGATTCATTACCTGTCAACCGTGTCGGGCGGCGGCTACATCGGCGCGTGGCTCAGCGCGTCGTGCAAACGGCACGAGGGCTGGCTCGGCCCGGCGGCCGATTGGAACGACTCGATCAGACACCTGCGCCGCTACTCGAATTACCTGTCGCCCAGGGTCGGCTTCTTCAGCGCCGACACGTGGTCGATGTTCACCATCTGGTTCCGCAACACGCTGCTCGTGCAGCTCACGGTCATTCTGGGGATCGCGTGCGCGCTGCTCGTGCCGCGGCCGCTTCTCGAAGGCTTCCGGCACTGGCCGGAGGCGGGCGACCTGCGGTGGACCACGATCGTGCTGTTCCTCGTCGGCGCGGTCGGCGTCGCCGGAAACCAGCTGCTCGTGACCACCGTCGGCAAAGCGCCGCTGCTGCAGGCGAAGAACTGGCTGCGCGGACTCGGCGGCGCCGCGGCCTGCATCGCGATTGCGTGGTTCTACGGCTGGCTCAAGGCGTTCGATCCGTTTCACGGCGGCCCGCAGAATTACGCGGTGGCGGCGCCGATTGCGTTGCTGCTCACCATCGCCGCTTTCCTGCTGCAGCCGACGGTCGTTCGAATCGTGCAGACCTTGTGGCCGGGCGACCGTCCGCCGCAGCAGATCAACTACACCCAGGGCTGGGTGCAGGGGATGGTCGTGCTGCCGATGATGGCCACCGGCTATCTCGTCGCCGCCATCCTCTGGGGAGAAACGACCGCGGCGCCAGGCACGGAACCAGGGCTTCACTCGCTCGACAGCTACGGCGCGTTTCTGAAAACAGCGTGGCGGTACTGGCCGTTTCCGATCTCGGTTCTGTTCGTGTCGATCTGGCTGCTCTCATTCTGTTCGGTGCGGGACAGAAGAGACTGGAAGGGACTGCTCGCCGCGCTCGCCGCGCCGTTTGTCGCCGTTCCCGTTCTGCACGCGCTGCTCTGCGCCATCATGGTGCTGTTTCACGCCTGGGCAGCGCAGCCGGATGCGGAGGCCGGCGCGTGGCACGCATTCGTCTGGGGGCCGCCGGTCGTGCTGTACGCCTTCTCGCTCACCGTCGTCGCGCTGATCGGCATGATGGGCCGTCAATCGTCCGAAGGCGTGCGCGAATGGTGGAGCCGGCTCGGCGCGTGGCTCGCCATCTACGGCTTCGCGTGGATGGTCATTGCCGTGGCCGCGGTCTACGGTCCGCTGTTCGTGAGCTGGATGACGCACCTGTATCCACGGACGACGATGTCGGCCGTCGGCGGGTGGCTCGCCACGGTGGCGTCCGGGTTGTTCGCCGGGCACTCCGGTTCGACAAACGGCAGAGCGCAACGAGAGACGCCGACGAAATCCAGGCTCCTCGAAGTCGTCGCGACGGTGGCGCCGTTCGTGTTCATCGCCGGACTGCTCATCGGCGTCGCGACCGTGCTCGACGCGATCGTCGTCCTCAACTCGGAGCAGACCTGGTCGACCGTCGGCGGCTCGCACGAGGATCCCTCGGCGTTTCTGAAGGTCTCGCTCGTGTTGCTGAGCGCGTGCGTGGCTGCGCTGCTGGTGATGGCCGCGCGCGTGGACATCAACGAGTTCAGCCTCAACGCCTTTTACCGCAGTCGCCTCGTGCGCTGCTACCTCGGCGCGACACGTTTTCGCGCGGGCGAGCGGCATCCGCAGAACTTCACCGGCTTCGACGATGGCGACGATGTGAAGCTGTGCGAGCTCGCCAGCGGGCAAGGCATGCGGGAAGGCCCGCTCCACATCGTCAATGGCGCGCTGAACCTCGGCGGCTCGAGCGACCTGGCGCTGCACACGCGCCACAGCGCGTCGTTCGCGCTGAGTCCGCTGTACTGCGGCAGCAGCTATCTGTCGCGACAGCAGACGGGCGAGGCCCACGAGTTGGGGTATGTGGCGACCGATGCGTACGGAGGGCCGTTCGGAACGCCGACGCTCGGTCAGGCGATTTCGGTGTCCGGCGCCGCGGCGAGCCCGAACATGGGATACCACACGTCGCCGGTCGTCGCGTTTCTGCTCACGGTATTCAACCTCCGTCTCGGCTGGTGGTTTCCGAATCCCGAGAAATCCGGCGTCGCGTTGCCGTCGCCTCGCTTCAACCTGCATTACCTGTTCGCCGAGCTGTTCGGCAGCGCGAACGACAAGTCGAAGTTCCTGATGGTCTCCGACGGCGGACATTTCGAGAACCTCGCCGCCTACGAACTGGTGCGCCGCCACTGCCGCGTGGTCATCATCAGCGACGCCGAATGCGATCCCGAGCTGACGTTCGCCGGATTGGGAGCGCTGATCCGGATGTGCGACGTCGACTTCGGCGTGAAGATCCACATCGAGGTCGGAACCATCCGACCCGAGGGAGACACGCCGTGGAGCGCAAGCCGCTTTGCCGTGGGTCGAATCGTGTACGGCGGGGGGACGCCGGACGGCGTCCTCATCTATCTCAAGGCCTCGATGACCGGCCGCGAGGACACCGCTGTATTGCAGTACAAATCCAGTCACACCGCTTTTCCCCACGAGACGACGGGGGATCAGTTCTACGGCGAGGATCAGTTCGAGAGCTACCGGCAACTCGGCTGTGACATTGCGACGCAGGCGTTCGATTCCGTGAAGGACGAGCGAGACTCGATCGCCCTGGCAACCAGGCTGCTCGGCGAGCGGATGCCCGCGGCCGCGCAGGCGCAAAAAATGTTCTGATCAGATCACGCCAGCGCGCGTCTCACCGGCTCGGTCGTCGGCCAGCTCGCTCATAAGCAGGCGGCATCCTGTGCCACACTCT
>Ga0126369_10002674_pt1 | contig 12770 bp, 10 predicted proteins | sample PanSoiMetaPlot_1_FD_109646 | JGI IMG/M metagenome (GOLD analysis project Ga0126369, IMG submission 109646) | Tropical forest soil microbial communities from Panama - MetaG Plot_1 | ecosystem: Environmental > Terrestrial > Soil > Tropical forest > Bulk soil | place: Panama | collected 2016-02-17 | reverse complement strand
ATGGCGTGGATGACCCGGGTGGGGACTTGCGTGCCGGCGGGACCGTCAAGGAAGGCGGCAGGCTGGCCATGGACCTGGGTGTGCAAGGAAGGAAATTGCGCGCGCACCCAGAAAGAATCGAGAGGCGGGGCGGCCAGGTTGCTGACGGGCGTGCTCATGATCGGGTGGCTCCGGTGTTGGCAATTGCTTACGCCCGTTAGTTTCTCATAGGGGAGGAGTTTGGCTATAGTCTCGGGCTTGGTGACATTGGCGGCGGAGCGAGCGGCCACTACACGAACTGGCACAGGCTAAAGCTGGTGCTGGTGGCGTGATACCATCAAAGTGCCGTATCCCACTCATGCCGTGATGGCGCCGGCTATCAACTCCGCGCCGTGATTCTCTCCGAGGTTTCCCATGCCTGACTCTTTTGCGATGACCGAGCGCACCCAATTGGTGCGCGAGTCGAACCGCGCGGTGTACGACCGCGAGGCGATTTATAAGATTCTCGACGAAGGCCTGGTCTGCCACGTCGGATTCGCGCAGAACGGGCAGCCGTTTGTGATTCCGACAATGTACGCGCGCGTGGGCGATGCGATCTATTTTCATGGGTCGGCGGCTAGCCGCATGTTGCGAGTGGCAGGCAGCGGGCTGCCCGTTTGCGCCACCGTGACATTGACGGACGGGCTGGTCCTGGCCAGGTCGGTGTTTAATCATTCGATGAATTATCGATCGGTGGTGGCGCTCGGAGCGGCGATACTGATTGGCGATCCGGTCGAGAAGTTGCAGGCGTTGCGAGCATTCACGGAAAAAGTGATTCCTGGCCGTTGGCAAGATGCGCGGCAGCCGAATGAGCGGGAGTTGAGGGCCACGAGCATTCTGAAGCTGCCACTGACGGAAGTTTCCGCCAAGGTGCGCACAGGCGGAGTCGAAGACGACGCCGACGATTATGAGTTTCGGGTATGGGCGGGGATTATTCCGTTGCGGCTGGTGGCGGATGCGCCGGTTCGCGACGAACGCTGCGACGCGGCGATTTCAACGCCGGCGTGCGCGGCGAACTACCGCAGGTGAGCCATGAGCGAATTTCGCCCTGCAGCGCTGAAACCCATTGTTCCGTTTGCCGCGTTCGAAGCCCTGGATATCCGAGTGGGTACGATTCAGAAGGTGGAAGAGGTGGCAAAATCCGAAAAACTGATGAAGCTGACCGTGAGTTTCGGCGATCACAGGCGAACGATCCTAGCCGGCATCAAGAAGGAACGCAGCAATCCCCGCGAGATTGAAGGCAAGCAGGCGCTGTTTGTGTTGAATCTGGAACCGCGGAAGATGGCAGGAGAAGTTTCCGAGGGGATGCTATTCGATATCGGGTACGCGGACGGCCTCAGGCCAGCACTGGCAATGCCTGAAAATCCAGTACCGGATGGAGCGCGGGCTGGTTGACGAGTTCCTAGAAAATTTAAGAAGTGGCGGCCCGGATGAAGTCGGCGAGCAGGCCGTAGCCAGTGGCTTCGACTCCAGGGTTGTGCTCGACGATGGAGAGACCGAAGACATCGAGCTCGAAGCGAATCGCGGAACTAGAGCCCTCGAGTCCGGCCAGAGGGTCGGCCATGAGCAGAAGTTCCGGTCCAACGCGCGCGTCCACGCCATCTCCGCGGCGTTCGGCGCGGCAAACCAGCTTGTAACGCATGCCCGCGGCGCGAACCGAGCGGATCTTTTCTTCGCTCAGATCACGAATTCCGGTCCGCTGCACTTGTTCGATGGCCAGCGGCACGCCCATCAAAACGTTCACCAGGGCCGAAACTTTCACAGCGGCATCCCAACCGTCGAGATCTTGCGTAGGATCAGTTTCCGTGATGCCCATGGTCTGCGCTCGCTTGACGGCTTCGTCAAGCGAGCGGCCTTTCTCCATTTCGGTCAACACGACGTTGCTGGTGGAGTTCAGGACGCCGGAAAAACTTCGCAGTTCGGCAGCCGGCAGTCCCAGCGGAAACAAAGAAAAGATCGGCACGCCATCCATAACCGTGGATTCGAACAGGAAATGCTTCCCTCTTTCTTTCGCTAGGACGGCAAGACGCTTGTAGTCGTGGACGACCGGGCCTTTGTTGGCGGTGATGGCGTGCGCGCCCATTTCCAGAGCTGCAACGACGTGCTCTATGGCAGGTTGGCCGGATTGCGGATTGAGGGAGCTTGTTTCGAACAGCACGTCAGCCTTGGAACGCTCGAGCCATTCGCGGACGTTGTGCGCCGAATTCGCAGTTTGTGGAAAGTGGCCACTGAGCACCGCGATGGGATTTAAGCCGTCAGAATCGGCAATCCAACCAATGCGACGCGAGGCGATGCCGGTTAAGCGCCAGCGGACATCAAATTTGCGGCGAAGTTCGCTTTCCTTAGAAATCAGCAGGCGGAGCAGCGAGCGTCCTACATGACCGAAGCCGACGATGACGAGATTGTAGGATGGAATGAGAGGTCTCCGGGTGGCTGCGTGAGCCGCAAATGAATCGAAAAGCTGACCGAAAGAATTATAGACGAAGTGTCCGGCCGGCGGCCCGCCACGCTAGCGCAGAGCCGACAGTTTAGCCGTAGCTTCGTTGATTAGCGCGGTCTCCTGCTGCAAGGTCTTCGCCGCTATGGCAACTTGTTCTTCGGCTTCTCTCCAGCGCTTGAGTTCCAGGGCTTCGCGGACACCTGGAATGGTTTTTGCTTCGTAGCCGGTGTACTGGCCTGGGGCGTAGATTTCGTGCTTGAACCACGGCCGACCGGGAAGGCCGTCGGAGTTGGTGAGCCTGCGTTCGCTCTCGATTAACAGGCGGTTGAGGTCTTGCGCTTTGCCGAAATTGCTTGTGCTGGCTTGATCGTAGGCCCTTTTGTACGCGTCGGCGGCTTTACCGAGTTCGGCAATGGCGTTATCGAGCGGTGCGAAATTGATGAAGGGAGCGACCTCTTCCAACTTGGGAGCCACAGTTGGGTGGCGCGGATCGTTAGTGGCCTGGAAAACGCCTTCCTCAATTTCGCGATTCCGTTCCCGGACTTCGTCCTGCTTTTGCTGAAGCAGGGTTTTCAATTCCTTCACGTAGGTCTGCATCGTATCGGTGAAGTCCGTAAATTCGAAGGGAAGAATGTCCGCGTCGGCAAGACGCAGCACGGCGATGGATGAAGTCTGCGCCAGAGCACGGCCGTAGACGAAATCGGTGTCGCTGAAGTGCGTGTACCAATAGAAATCATCATAAATAGAGTGGTAGATACCGCCGCCATCTTCGCCACCATATCCCAGATTGAGCGAAGCGATGCCGATATGCTGGATGAAGGCTCCATAGTCAGAGCCTGAACCAAGAGCGCCAATGCGAAGATCGGCGCGGTTGCGCGCTTCCTGACGATCATCTGGACCATTGGCGAAGGCGATTGAACTGAGTTGCGCGCGTTTCCAGGCGGAGAACTTTGTCTCCGGGTCGGGAACGTCGCGGGCCACGTCATTGATAAATTTTTCCAGCGTGTGGGAGCCTTCCGCACCAAAGTAGCCGCGGCCGTTGGTGTCCGAATTGATGTAGGCGACAGCGTGCTTTGAGAGATCGTCGGCGTGATCTTCGACCCATTCGGTGGAACCAATGAGGCCGGGCTCTTCACCGTCCCATGCGCAATAGATGATGGTCCGCTTGGGCTTCCAGCCGGCCTTCAGAAGCTCTCCGAAAGCGCGGGCTTCCTCGAGTTCGGCGATCAAGCCGGAGACGGGATCTTCGGCTCCATTGACCCACGCATCGTGGTGATTGCCGCGAATAATCCATTGACCAGGATCACTTGTGCCGGGAATTCTAGCGATAACGTCGTAGATGGGCTTTAAGTCCCAATTCGATTTCATCTTCAGATGAACCTTGAGTTTGCTTGGGCCGACGTGATAGGTCAGGGGAAGATTGCCGCGCCATTCGGCAGGAACCACAGCGCCGCCGAGGGCGGCCAGAAGAGGCTGTGCATCGCCGTAGGAAATCGGAAGGACGGGAACTTTGGTGATAACCGGGGATTGTTCGATTTTCAAGCGCTTGGCGTCTGTTTTCGCAGCCACACCCGGCGTGAGTGGATCACCTGGAAAGATGGGATCGTCGGCGACGCTGCCTCGCTGGACGCCCTCGCTCGGACGATAAGCGCCTTGCGGAAAAGTTTCGCCCTGAAAGTAGCCGTCCCCGTTCGGATCGGAATAGATGAGGCAGCCGAGAGCACCGTGCTCGGCGGCGACTTTGGGCTTGATGCCGCGCCAGGAGTGCCCGTAGCGAGCGATGGCGATGGCTCCTTTTACGGAAACGCCGAGGCGCTCGAGGCGTTCGTAGTCTTCAGGGATTCCATAGTTCACGTAAACCAGCGGCGCGGTGACATCGCCGTCTTTCGAAAAAGCATTGTAGGTAGGCAACTGCTCGGACTTCTGGCCGGAAGTGGGATCGACGGCGAGTGTGGGCTCCTCCAGTTTGGCGGTGAATTTGACTTTGCAATCAGTCGCGGAGTCACCCTTGCATTCCAGAAGTTCAAGCTGGCGTTCTTTCGGCGTGGGAAAAAGAACGTCGTAGGATTCGATCTGTGTGTCAAAGCCGAATTCCTTAAACTTTGCGGCAAGCCACTCGGCGTTGTCTTTGTCGTACGGCGAGCCCACGCTGTGCGGGCGCGCGGAGAGGCGCTCCATATAAGCGCGCATATTTTCCGGACTGGGGACCGCGCGAAGCTTTTCTTCCCTCTGGCGCTCGGCGCGGGAAGACTCAGGGGTAAAACCATAGAGCTGAGGTTCGTCGGCGATAACCGATGCGGTCAGCGAGAACCAGACAATTCCGGCAGAAAGCACACCGGCACTCACGAAGGCTCTTTTCGACATGATCACGTTTCCTCTCCCGATTTGTGCAGAAGATTATCAACCGGACGGCTAGCGCTGGCAAGCGAGCGGACTCCTCTACGAACCCTCCAAATTGGGATAACATCGGCGCGCACGTTCAGGAAGGTCTTCCTTGACTCAAACAGCATTGGCTGCTGAGAAGCGCGCGGGTTTGTTTTATTTCGTGTTTGTGATGTTTGCCTACACGACGGGTGGCCCGTTTGGGATGGAGGAGATGGTGACCACCAGCGGGCCGGGATTGACACTCGTGTTCCTTCTGGTGATTCCGTTTTTTTGGTGCATTCCGGTATCACTGGTGGCAGCGGAGTTGACAACGGCGATCCCCGTCGACGGCGGGTTTTACCGGTGGGTGCGGGCGGGTTACGGGAATTTCTGGGGATTTCTGGCGGGCTGGTGGAACTGGAGCGCTTCCTGGCTGCTGGGGGCGACCAATGCCGTGTTATGCAGCGACTACCTGGTGGTATTTTTTCCGGCGCTTGTTGGCTGGAAGCATACCGCGGTATCGCTCGTGCTGATCGTTCTGTTCGCCTATATCAACATCCGCGGCATTCAAATGGTTGGCATCGTATCTACCATACTCGGGTTGCTCGTTCTGGCCCCGGTTTTCCTGCTTTCTGTAATTGCCGCGACAAAGTGGCGGGTCGATCCGTTTCATCCGTGGATTCCCACGCATGTGCCGGCGTTCCGTGTTTTCGGCGTGGGTCTGGCGCTGGGGTTGTGGCTTTATTCCGGATATGAGCAGTGTTCGAGCGTGGCCGAGGAGATTGAAAATCCGCAGCGGGTTTTCCCGATCGCGCTGGCGATTGTGGTGCCCCTTTCGATGGCAACCTATTTTTTGCCGGCGCTGTTTTCGCTAGCGGCGCTGGGAAATTGGGAGCAGTGGAACAACGCGTACTTGCCGGTGGCGGCGCTGTTGATCGCAGGGAACTGGCTGAGAATTGCCATGACCGTGGCCGCAGTCCTCGGCAGCGCGGCCTTGCTGAATGCGACCGTTCTAACGAGCACGCGCATGCCGTCTTCGATGGCGGAGGACGGATACCTGCCACCCGTGCTTGCGGCAAAGCATCCGCGGTTTGGCACGCCGTGGATTGCGATTCTGATTTCGTCGGCGATCTATGCGCTCCTGGCTTTTCACACGCTGGCACAGTTGCTGACCGTGTATGTGTGGCTGCGGAGCTTGGTGACGGTGTTGACGGTATTGGCAGCGTGGAAATTACGAAAGACGCAACCGGAGATGCAGCGACCCTTTCGCATTCCGGGAGGCAAGCTGGGGCTTGCCTACGTGGTGTGTGCTCCGATTCTGATGACCATCGTAGCAATCGTGGGAAGCGACAAGTTCGCGTTGAAGTGGGGGCCGGTGCCCGTGGCATTGGGAGTAGCGGCTTATTTTGTATTTCCGAGGATCAAAAATTTGGTCGGGTCATCATCTAGGTGAGCCAGTCGAGGATGCGGTAATAGACGCCGGCAAAAGGCAAGGCCCAGGCGTTGCCAGCGCGCAGGCCCATAGGCGCGCCGGGAAACGGGATTTTCGAGAAAGGATTGTCATCAGGTTCACCGCAGATTGTGTTTGCAAGTTTTGCGCCCATCCATGTGGCTGCGGCGACGCCGTGCCCGGCAAAGCCGACGGCGAAATGCATGCCGTCGATTTTGCCGGAGTGAGGCATGACGTCAAAGGTGAAATCGAGCGTGCCTCCCCAGACATATTCGACCTTCACGTCGCGCAACTGCGGATAAACCTGGACTAGACCGCGACGAAGAAGCTCGGCACTTTCTCGGACGGTCGATTCCGATTCGGGGAAAAATGCGGCGCGGCCGCCAAAGAGCATGCGGTTGTCGGGCGTAAGGCGGTAGTAGTAAAGGAAATGCTTGGAGTCATAGATCATGCGTCCGCGTGGAGACAGTTGGTTTGCGATCTTGTCGGGAAGAATTTCCGTGGCGACAATGTAGGAGCCGATGGGAATTACTTTCTTGCGCAGTGCGGGCGTGGCAGCTGTAGTGTAAGCGCCGGTGGCGAGCAACACTTCCTTGGCATTGAGCGGGCCTCGAACGGTTTCCACATGGAAGCTGCCGCTGGCGCAGTTGGATCGCCGAATGACGCGCGTAACGCGGGTGTAGTCGAAAAGGCAGGCGCCGTGGCGCTGGGCGGCTTTGGCCAGGCCGTGAACGTAACGTGCAGGATTCACGCCGGCACTGGTCTGGTCCAGCAAGCCGCCGAAATAGATGGTTGATCCGATCTCGGATTGGAGCGCGTCACGCGGGATGATGCGAAGTTCGTGGTTGAATTCACTTTTGATCCGCGCGGCGGCCGCGGCGTAGTCGTCGAAATGGGATTGTTTGCAGGCAACTTCGAGATGGCCGCAGCGGGAGAAGCTGCAGCCGATGGCCTCTTCCTTGACAATTCTTTCAACCAAGTCGATGGATTCAAGCGAAGCGGCGTACATCCGCTGTACAAGTTCGCGGCCGTAACGCCCGATAAGCGTGGGGACGGGCAACTTCAGGCCAGTAAGAACCATACCGCCATTGCGGCAACTGGCTCCCCAGCCGAGCGATTCTGCTTCGAGGAGAACGACGCGGACGCCACGCATCGCCAGCGAGCGCGCGGCCGAGAGGCCGCACAACCCGCCGCCCACGACGACCACGTCGGCTTTCTCCGGCAGGCGTCCGGCCGTGCCTTTGGCAGGCTCGGAAACGGTGTCGAGCCAGTAGTTTCGGTCTTGGATGTACATGGAGTTGCCGGGCAGATTCTAACATTGCAGCGAGATGCAAGGAATGTGGAGCCGGCGAGCAAGCCGTAACTGCGGAAAAGCGGCCCGACTGAATCACAAAGGGTTAGACGCGGCGGAGGACGATGTGAGTAATTTCAGGAGGCGCGCCGAGACGGACCGGAGCGCCGACAGTGCCGATGCCGCGATTGACGTAGAGGGCCGCCAGACCCTTGGGGGCATTGGGCATGAGTTTGATGGTTTCGCCCATGCGTCGCGGCACATCGGGCATAAGCAGCGGGCGGTGATAGAGCCCGGCGATATATTCCGTGATAAAGCGAGCCGGGCTTAGACTGACGTCCAGTATTTCGACCTGCACTTGGCCGCCGTGGGTGTGGCCGGCGAGAGAAAGCTCGATGCCGAGCTCGGCTGCGCGGTTGAAGCTGTTCGGGTTGTGCGACAAAAGAATGTTTGGCATGTCGCGTCGGACGAGCGGCTCGATGTTCGCCAGCATTTGCTGCTTGCGGCCGCCGGGCGTTCGTTCGCGCTGGTAGTCGACGCCGATCAGGTTGAGTTGCGCGCCCTTGTAACTGATCGTCGCGTTCTCACGTCGCAACAATTTCATACCCGCCTGCTGGTAGAGGCGCTGAGCCAGATCTTCCGCGCGGGCGTAAATTTCGTGATTGCCGTTGCAACCGTAGACGCCGAGTGGGGCACGCAACTGGCGTACCTCTTCGACGGCATCGAAAAGTGAGTCATGCATGCCGGTAATCAGATCGCCGGTCACCACAGCGAGATCCGCGCCGACTTCGTTGGCCATTTCCACAGCGCGCCGAATCGACTCGCGCGTCATGTAGGCGCTCAGATGGATGTCGCTGAGTTGGACGATTTCCATCCCGTCCAGTTCGGATGGCAAATTGGTGAGGGGAATTTCGACACGGCGCAGTTCGTAGCGCAGGCGCTCGGAAGCGAAGCCGTACATCACGCCGAGGAATGGCGCAGCACCGGCCACGACGCTGGCGGTCCGGAAGAATGTGCGGCGCGAGGGATCGGGAACGATATCTTCAAGGTCCAGGCGGTGCACGGGAGGTTTGGAGGCTTCCTTGGGCAGTGGCTTGTGATAGCGATGCCAAAGCCATTCGGTGCCATGGACCAGTTTGACGGCGAGATAGCCGAACAGGGCGCTCGCAAACCACAGTCCAGCAAAAGACGTGACCGGAGAATGATTCGAGAGCACGCTGCCACGGTCCTGGCGAATATTATCGGCAATTGTGACGATGATCAGGACCAAGCCGGTCAGGTAGAGCAATCGTATGCCGACGCGAAGCCAGGCGCGACCCCAATGCCCGGTAACACGCCATAGGCCGCGATACCAGAAACGCTGCGACAAAAACAGGACGGTCACGGCCGACAGCCCCAGTGCGACTCGCAGTAAGATCCAGCCCCAGTTCAAATGACCGCTCCTCGACCGCGTTTAATAAGAATAACACGCTGGGCATAAGGGTTTCGTATGGTCTTTTGGCCTGCGCGCGAACAGTAACCCCCTCGTTTTCTGCGGCTTCCCGAGCCATTGGAGGGCTTCTTGCAGAGAGTGGGGGCTGTCAGGCGCTCGGGATGAAATTGCCGCAGTCGGAGTGACCTATTGGGATGCGCTGCGTCTGAGCTTAGGGGTCGTGTTGTCAAACCGAAAAGGAGAGAAGCGATGAAACGAATGGTGGTTGGCCTGACGTTACTCGCCGCATGTTTTGCGGCCGGCCCGTTGCACGCGCAGGATGCCCAGAAGAAAAAGCCGGGCCCGGCGCCGAGCCCTTCGCAAGCCGTGCTGGAACAGTGGAACGACATTGGAAGAAAGCTGATCGCTATGGCCGAGGATTTTCCGGAAGATAAGTTCGGGTACAAGCCGCAGGCCGAATCACGGACGTTTCTGGCGAACATCCTGCACGCTTCCGCTTCGATGTACTACTTCACCGATCCTGCGATGGGGAAGAAGCCGCGTTTTCCCGACGACCCGAAAGACCTGAACATCAAGACGCGCGCGGAATTGGTGCCGTTTGTCAAGAAATGTGTTGAGGACGGAGCGGCAACGATCACAGCGAAGGGCGACAAAGGATTGAACGAGGCTATCGATGACGGAAGCCCGCACCTGGATCGCCTGTATGACGTGGCCTATGCCTTGATAGAGCATTCCGGCGAGCACTACGGCCAGCTGGTGGTGTACTACCGAAACAACGGACTGGTGCCGCCCGAATCAAGGCCGAAAAAGTAAGAGACTGCTTGGGTTTGACGGGCACGGTGCTTTGGCATCGTGCCCTTTTGTTTTTTGCACTTATCTGGCGACGGTGCCGGCGAGGCCGTTCGCAAGGAGCCGTGTGAGTTCATCGGGGTCCGAGGTTGGCGGCAGGCAAGTCGTGCCGGCGCAGACCAGGGCAGCAGCTTTGTCTTTAGGGAGATGCGGAAGCGTTTGACTGAGGGCCGAGGGAAGGAATTCAAGCGAGGTAGACGGAGTCACTCGGAGGGCGGCTTTGCCAAAGCGGAAGGCGGTGTTCGCGGCGCGCTCGAGCTGCTCGGCACGAACGTCGCCTTCCATACCGGTGACGACGACCATCGTGGGATGGTTCGCGAACAGAATTGCGGCTAAACCGTAGGTCGCGGCGAACAGGCCGTACTGTGGAGCGACGCCGGCGAATGCCTCGAGCGTTTTCTTGGCCCATTCGTAGTATTTCGACTCGTCGGTGTAGGCGTGCATGCGCGTCAGGGCCATCGCCGCGACAGAGTTGGCGCTGGGCGTGGGAGAATCCTGGAACGGCTTGCGGCGGACTTCAAGACCACCCATTGCAGGGGCATCGACGGCGCGATCAAAAAAGGCGCCGTTCTCAGGGTCACCGTATTTTTCTATCGCTAGATCCATCGTGCGCCGGGCGGCACGGAAGTATTTGGGATCCAGCGTAGCCTCGTAGGTGTCAAGGAGCGCTTGCACCCCGAAGACCTGATCGTCGAGGGACCCGCGCAGCGCCGGTCCTCCGACACGGTGAGCGAAGCCGTTTTCTTCGTCCCACGCTTCATGCAACATGCGATCGATGGTCTTCAGCGCAAAGACCCTCGCCGCTTCCTTGATTTCTGAATGGAAGAGAACTCTCGCGGCCTCCAGATAGGCAGAGACAAACATCGCATTCCAGGCGGCGTACATGGTTTTGTCGATAAAAGGCGTGGGGCGAGCGGCGCGAGCGGCTCGCATCTTGTCTTCAGCTTGCAGCTTGATGGTGACTACACCTTCCAGATTCTTGCCAACCAACTTTCCGATGTCTTCAAAGTCGCGGGCAATCCACAGGACATTCTTCGCAGGGTTGTGATGCATTTCCCCGTGACTTTCAACATCGTAGTAGAGTTCAATAACCCGCGATTCCTCGGGAGTGAGAACGGCACGCACTTCATCTAGGGTCCAGGTAAAATAGTCGCCGTCGTCGTCAAGGGAATAGTCAGCATCCTGGCTGGCGTAAAAACCGCCCTTCTCCTGATCGGACAAAACCTGGTTGATCCAACGGACAATGCCCTCGGCGGCCTTGTTCACAAATTCGTTTCGAGAGACTTGCGAACCGTGCAGATAGTTTTTCAGCAGCTCGGAATTGTCGTAAGACATTTTTTCGAAGTGCGGGACGAGCCAGCGTTCGTCCACCGAGTAGCGATGGAAACCGCCAGCTAGTTGATCGTACACCCCGCCCTTGGACATTTTCTCGAGGGTGGTTTCCGCCATGGCGAGAAGATGCTTTTCGCCTGTTTGGCGGTAACGCTCGAACAGTAGATCCACGGCAGAGGCGTGGGGAAACTTGGGGGCTTTTCCGAAGCCGCCATTGCGAATGTCGAATGCCTGCGTCATGGAGCTGATCTGTGAATCCACAACGCCTAAATCGAATTCGGCGCGTGCTCCGGAGAAGGTTTCGGCCTTAGCCACGGCTTCGGCCAGGGCCTCTGAGGTGTTTTTGAGGTCTTGACGCTTGTTCTTGTACGCGTCGGCGACAGCAAGAAGGACCCGGCGAAAACCCGGCCGCCCGCCGACATCTTCGGGCGGAAAATAAGTGCCGCCGAAAAATGGCTTGCCGTCGGGCATCAGAAAACCAGTCAACGGCCAACCACCTTGGCCTGTAATAGCGTTGATGGCGGATTGATAGCGCGAGTCCACGTCGGGGCGTTCGTCGCGATCCACTTTCACAGGAACAAATAGTTCGTTGATGATTTTGGCGATGGCGGGATTTTCGTAGCTTTCGCGGTCAATGACGTGGCACCAGTGGCACCAGACCGCGCCAATGTCGAGTAGGATCGGTTTGTCCTGGGAACTTGCGCGCGAGAAGGCTTCGTCGCCCCATTCATACCAGGCAATAGGCTGGTGCGCGGCGGAGCGAAGATACGGGCTCGCGGAATTTTTCAGGCGATTTTCATTCATGGCGATTGGATGGTTAGAGAAGCTCCCGTGGCTGCGTGCAAAAGGCGCCGGAACGACTACTGGAGGTGTCTGTCGGGACCGAGGTCGCGAGGATCGAGCGGCTTGCGGCCCGCGTAACCTTCGTCCTGACGGTGATAATAACGAATGCGATCTTCACCGAGCTTCCAGCACAAGTAGACTTCCTGGTTATCCACGATTGCCGGAAAATCGAGCAAACCAATATCGAGATCCTTGATGAGACAGCCGGTCGAAAGGATTTTCTCCAGGTTCGCTTTCATCACTTCGGCAAGACTTTGTTGCTCCATTCGTTTTTCCGCGAGCTTTGCGTAAGGGACCAAAACGCCGCCCATCATCAGGATGCGCGTGGAAACGGAGGTGAGATCCTGTTCGAGCACGTTGAGCTTCTTGCGCGCCCCGATAGCCTCGACCAGAAAGGGTTCAAGCTCCTGGCGGGTGCGCTCTGCCTCAGTGAGCGTAAACAACCGCTGCGGTGGCTCTGGAAGTTCTTCCCGGTCTTCATCGTCTTCCGGCATGTGTTCTCCGTAGGCTCCGCGCGGGGAGCGGACCTGTCGCAAGGATAGCACGCGGGGAGTGCGCAATCCCTGAATTCGGCGGCAGCTGATTTGCGCCAACTAGCCGCCAATGAAGACCATGCTGCGCGAAGGCGGCACGAAACCAGGTTCATTGATGCGATGGCCTTTTTCCTTCTGATCTACAAGCGAGCGGATTCGCGACTCGATGTCGGCATCGGAAGCCTCGTCGCGCAGCAGGCCACGCAGGTCATGGTCCT
>Ga0126369_10002673_pt1 | contig 12778 bp, 11 predicted proteins | sample PanSoiMetaPlot_1_FD_109646 | JGI IMG/M metagenome (GOLD analysis project Ga0126369, IMG submission 109646) | Tropical forest soil microbial communities from Panama - MetaG Plot_1 | ecosystem: Environmental > Terrestrial > Soil > Tropical forest > Bulk soil | place: Panama | collected 2016-02-17 | reverse complement strand
GTCGAGACCCACGATAGCGGCGAGTACCGCTATGTGCGCGGGAAAGCGCAACGTAACCGCGAGCGTATCACCGTGCGTGGTTTGAACCCCAACCATAATAAGGATCTAAAAAATCTGTTCAAAAGGCGCTGCCATCTCGGCCAGCACACGTCCTGGTCCCTTATGCGACTTTTATACGGCCCGGGTGGAGAGTGGAATGCGACCGACGATGGCTCGTCTGACACTGGCCCGCAAGATTGCCAGCATTACTCTAACGATGTGGAAGAAAGTTCGCACCCTTCTTGTGCACGGCGTTTTGATTGTATGATGACAAGCCATGGCCCGCGCAAAGCCAAAAACAACGCCCTGTACAGAGGACGAGCTTCGCGCAGTCATCGACGCAATTCCGGCTTCCGTGTGGACCATCTCACCCCACGGCGAGATAGAGTTCTTGAATCGGCGGGTTTTAGATTACTTCGGATTGCCCGCTGAGGATATGCCGGGGTGGAATTGGAAACGCTGCGTTCACCCCGAAGATTTGGCACAGTATGTCTCGGATAGGCGCGCAGCCTTTGCATCTGGGCAACCTCTGGAAAAGGAGATACGCCTTCGGCGAGCCGACGGACAATATCGCTGGTGGCTGATGCGACTTGTTCCCCAACGCAACAAGAGTGGGGAGATCGTCAAATGGTACGGGACTGCCTTCGACATCGAAGACAGGAAGCATGCCGAGGAAGCTGCCTTGGAACAGCGTCTCTTGGAGCGCACCCGCATCGCCCGTGAATTACATGACACCTTGCTGCAAAGCTTCCAGGCGGTGTTGCTAAAGTTTCACGCCGTGACGTACCAGCTCTCGGATCGTCCCGAGCTCCAAAGGACGCTGGAGGGTGCGATAGATCAAGCCAGGCAAGCAGTCACCGAAGGTCGCGATGCGGTGCAGGGACTACGCTCTTCGACGGTTATTACGAATGACCTCGCCCGAGCGATCCGCATACTCTGCGCGGAACTCGCAGATCAAGGGAACACGCACGCCCCAGCTTTTCGGGTCGATGTGGAAGGTACACCACGGGACCTTGTGCCGGTCCTGCGAGACGATATTTATCGCAGTGCGGGCGAGGCGGTTCGCAACGCATTCCACCACGCTCACGCGGGGCGTATCGAAGTGCAAATCCAGTATGATCATCGAGAACTTCGCTTGCGCATCCGGGACGATGGCCACGGCATTGATCCGAGAGTTCTTGAGTCTGGGGCGCGAGCGGGACACTATGGATTGCCCGGCCTTCAGGAACGCGCCAAGCTGTTAGGCGCTAAGCTGACGGTCAGGAGTGATCCTAATTCCGGTACCGAGATTGAACTAACTATCCCGGCCTCCGTTGTCTATGCAGCTTCCAGTGGGCGCTGAGCCATTCTTCGGGGAAAAGTGCTTCCTGAGTTTGCCAATTTAAAGCTCGCGTCAGGTGGCGACGCCCCACACAATCTGAGAGGGCTGTTCGATTTGTGAAACATCGCCGTTGCACTCAATGAGCGTTCCGATTCGGGAATGACGAGCGCGATGCCCGGCGCCCGCAGAGTTATTAAACTTCCGTTCACTGAAAAGCAAATGCAGTGCCCGCACTGCCGAGGAACGCTCAACATTCCTACCGTGATGGGCACGATCACTCTCTCGTCTCGACGATGTCCGAAATGCGGTCAGGATTTTGTGGTCGAGAATGATGTCGCCAAAAAGCCCAGCCAGTCGGTGAAGCGTGCTAAGAAGAAATAAAAGCATTTGCTTTATCTCGGCTCGCTGCTGTAACACCCCCGTCACATCTGCCTCATATAGTGATCCGCACTGAAAAGCCTTTTCGAGCAGCGGGGCCGACTGGGGGAAGGGCGGCTCCGCTTTTCGGTTTTTCAGCAGACAGCATGCTGTGGGAATTGCGGCATTTCCTGCTCCCTTTTCCCTAGCAGGGGTTCGCCGACAGTGAGACTTAACCTCGCGATTTTTGCGCTTTCGATGGCGGCTGCTGCGATTCTCGCACTCTACACTGCTGCGTTTCGAAGCGATAGCGCGCATACTGCCATAATCGTGGTCGCAATCGTGGGCACGCTCTTGGGTGTGTACCTCCTCATTGCATGGCGGCGAGAACGAGAATCGCTTTCTCAGACCTGTGATGTAACTCGCAGTGGAATTACAGAACCTGAGACCATAATCAACGAAACATCATTCAGCACTTTGGTTACGCCTGTTGAGGCGTTGCCGCCCACGAATCCCAGCGAATCAAAACACTAGTCGGCCCATTTTTGCGCGCTCTGCGTTGTATCCCGGGAAAAAGGCAATGCCAAGACTAAGAGGTTTCGAGGGCCAACAAGTTGCGTTTCTTCTCCTAAACCCGAATCAGAGTGGAGGGCTATGCAAAATAGTTGTGCTTTTAGTGTCGCTTCATCCGGATTTACCCTCATGAATTTCGTGGTACACGGAATACCGCTCATGCACAATGCTCGATAAAGGCACAAACACCTCCGCTCGATTTTGTGATTCTGCGTGGAACGTGAGTTTCCCACTCTCGGGTTCAAGCCAGCTTGCCGGGTCGCTGGGTTTACCTTTGAACTGCAGGGTGGGCAAGGGTTCCTGCTTCTCTTCCGAAGCGAAGTGCCGGTACCATTTCTCGCGTGGTTCTTCTTCGAAGCGTGCAGCCAAAACCAGCGGCCCGTACATCGCCGCTTGAAGACTTTCCTTGTCGGGCATGGGTGCCGCGTGCAAGCGCATAGGAAGACTCAGTTGAATGCGGTCGCCGTTTTTCCAAGGCCCGCGTAGAACAAGGTAGCTGCCAGGATCTGCGAAAGCCGGTATCGGACGCCCGTTCACCTTGACGCTGCCGTTTTCCGCCCAGTACGGAATGCGCAGCTTCAGATCAAGGTCAGCGGACTTTTCTGCTGACACAAGCAGAGTAGTTCCTGGTTCTTCTGGGAAAGACGTTTGTTGCAGTACGCGAATGCCTTTCTCAGTCCATTTCAACTCGGAGGCGATGTAGAGGTTCACGAAGATCGAAGTGTCGTCATGGAAATAAATCGTGTCCGTCAGCTTGGCGAATTCCTCCGCGCCCGTTCCGTTGCAGCACCAGAAAGAGTCGAACGGCTTGGCGTAGATTTTGGAGTAACCGTTTCCGAGCGGCAGATAGTAGACCGTTGTTCCGGTTTCCGGATCGATGGTACCCATGCGGTGATTGAACAGCACACGTTCGTAGTAGTCCATGTACCGCGCTTGCGCTGACCAGGCAAACAGGTGCTGTGTCAGCTTCATCATGTTGTAGACGCAGCAATCTTCGGCAGTCTGCGGGCTGAGCTGCGTCGAGAGCACACCGGGATCCGATCTCCAAAGCTCGGAATTGCTGGTGCCTCCTGTGCAGAATGAACGCTCGCTAGTAACTTCGTTCCAGAAGTAGTCGGCAATGTTCCAATACCGCTTGTCCCCGGTGACCTCGTACAATCGGGCAGCAGCAATCACCTGCGGAACATGCGTATTTACGTGCAAGCCCTTGAGTTCGTCTCGGTGGGCTGCCAGCGGATCGAAGAACCCCTTCTTATCGAAGCGCTGTGCCAGGTTTAAATACTCCACTTTTCCAGTCACGCCGTAGAGGTTGGCGAGCACTTCGCCCATCCCGCCGTACTCCACCAGAAGCACGCGCTGCATTTGTTGTTCGCTCAGGGGATCGGACCAACTTCGCACCCACTTCGCCATCTTCTCAACTGTCCCTAGCGCCTGTTCGTTACCAGTCAGCGTGTACATGTCGAGATGACCAGCCATCACTTTATGAATCGTGTAGAACGGAGCCCACACGTTCACTCCATCGCGCAGGCGGTCGAATAGTTCCTGAGGGAACGCGCTAAGGTAGCCGTTTCTGAATTGCGCTTGGCACTTAGCCAGTTCGACCACCATCAGATCACCGTTACGCTTGAGTTCTTCGTCTCCGGAACTGGCGAACGCCAGCGCGCAAGCCGAGAGGTAATGCCCGCCAGCAAAGTGCCCCCGAAGTTCGCAATCCGGGTGTTCCCAATCACCCAACGGCTCGGCAGGAGATGGCAGACCGGCATTCAGGCGAAACGTATGAAGCAGGCGGTCGGGAGGCAGCGTCTTCAAATACTTCTGGTTAGCAACCGCTGCCATGCTGAACGCGCCCGGTTGAAGTCTCACATTCTTCATCGAGAATGGACTCGCCTGCGGCACCACGAACTCGTGGTCCACGGTTTTGGACGTGGCAGCGGAACTGGCGCCTGTGCCTTGTTCCTCCGATGCCAAGGCGGGCACACCAAGCATCGCCCCTACGCCGACGGCAGCAGCGGTCGTGACGAACTCACGGCGGCTAACGGTTTTCATGACGATCTCCTGGGAGACAAGAGATTTATACATCACACTCACACCTCAAAATGGCGAGTTGCCAGTGAAAACGAACCCCGGATGGCGGAATTCTGCCGTCCGGGGTTTAGCCACACAGGAAGGTGACAGGGCCCACCAGTGGCCGAAGTTATCGTGCGCGCCAATGTACCCCTGGACTGTGATCGGCATCACAAACGTTTGTGATCGTCACATGCGCCAGGGTAAGGCGTCGCAGTCATCAGGCTACGTCCGCCTGTTCCCCCTATCCAGCAAAAGGCTCTTGAACAGATTTGCACCTGGGTATGCAGGCCAAGGTCGGCTGTATCGTTTTGCCGAGGAGACAAGCGTTTGACATGTTCCTAGTTTTTGAGCGGAAGGTGCGTGTGGACTTCGATGGTGCGAGCACTCTCGGTGTTACGGCCGTGGTGCCTTGTTTGGTGCGTCCAGCCACGATTACGAAGCTGAACTACAGCATGACGGCGACGATCATGAAAGATGCAGAACTTGGCTTCTTGGCTCAACTGGCAACCCAGCCTTTTGCGCCAAGCCCACCGAATTCTGGCTTGCCCTTGGCCAATCGCGTACTTTTCTCGCCAAGAAAAGGAGGAGCCTCGATGCCACATAATGTGACGCTTGTTCGCTACACGCACGAGGCGCAACAGAGTTTGTGATCAGGCAGCCTCCAAATTCATCGCCGGCCACAAAACGTCAGAGCTACGCGGCGTGCGATGGCACTCGAGAAGAATCGTTTCACACACGTTTTACATTTCTGCAACATTGCCGAAATTTTTCCTTCGTATCGTTCGGGACAGCGGTTTGGGGTGTCGTTTCGAAAGTAGTTCCCTCCTGAAAAACGAAAGGAAAACCTATGCACAGCTCTAAGAGTGTCTCTCTGGCGCTCGGCCTGATCCTCGGGTTGGCCGTGCCTCTCGCTTTCGGCCAAGGTATTGGGCCGATTACAACCAGCGTCGCTCATGCCCATGTTCGAGTTGGCACTCAACCCAACACCATCGCATCGGGGTTCAAGCTGCTAACGGTCGTTACGGGCGATTCGCCGATCGAAAATCCGTCCGGTCCGATCACGAAGTTCGGTATCTTGACTGACGGAACTTTGACCGAGGCCGACCAGAATACCTATCTCGTATTTGACAAGAACCCCGGCGGTCCCGTCCCTGGATATGATTACGGTCGCCACTTTGTGTTTCAGGGGCACGAAAACGATGGCAATCTCGCCTACATCACTCGTATCAACCTCGACATAAAGGATAAGACGCATCGCATTACGCTGCTGAGCCCGGTAGGCGCTAATGCGGAGACCGGCTTCAACGCGATTGACGGATCGACCTACGACCCATTCACGAATACTCTATTGTTCACGCAGGAAGATGGCGGCGCGACCATCGAAGTTAGGGCGAGCTGGCCTCCCAAGCTCCGCACGCTCGATGGCATTCTTGGGATCACGGGCTATGAAGGCATCCACCCCGACGACCAGGGCAATCTCATCATGGCCGAGGACATCAGCGGCACCCTGGTTAATGTTGATCCGAATGATCCGAACAGCCCCAAGGCGGCTAAGCAGCCCAATTCATTCATTTATCGCTTCCTGGCAACCGACCCGACCGACCTCTCCAAGGGCGGAAAGCTCCAGGTGCTACAAGTCTCGATTGACAACGTGCCGGTCGTGTTTCACGCTGACGACCCTGTCGGAGACACTTTCTCTCTGAATCAGCTGCGCTTGCACACGCCCGGGACAACATATCCGGTAACGTGGGTGACGATCCACGACACGGCCGTCGACGGTACCGCACCATTCGATGAGAATGCCTTGGCAAAGTCTAAGGGCGGAACGCCATTCAAGCGCCCGGAGAACCTGCAATACTTGCCGGGTGCAAACTTCCAGACGTTCTTCTTCTGCCCTACGGGCGACACTAACGCAGACGCCGGTGCCGTACCGGACCTCGTTCAACGTGGTACCTGGGGATCGATCTTCCGCGTGGACCTCAGCCCGGATCGCAACAGCGGGTGGGTTTCGATCTTCGTGCTTGGCACCGCGGAACAGAACTCATTCGACAACCTTACCTTTGCGGATGACCACACCTTGCTGGCGGCGGAAGACCGCGGCGACGGCTTGCATGGACAGCTCAACCGGCTCGATTCGGTTTGGGCATACACGACGGACGGGTCAGAGCCGCCTCTGCGCTTGCTCGCTCTGGGACGCGACTCGGTCGCAGTGAGTCGAGGAGATAATGAGCCCACGGGGTTGCATGTCTCGAATGGCAGCACTGATGCCATGGCTCAACCGGGGACAATCGAGAATCTGGCGGGAGCGCGTGCTTTCGTCACTCGTCAGCACGGCAAGAACATCCTCTACGAGATCGTGAAGGTCGAGTAGATTGCCGTTTTCAAAGAAGCCCACTCTTTCGTCGGGAGAGTGGGCTATTTTCTGTTCGCAACTTTTCGCAGAATGACTCTCGCTTAACTGTTCGCGTAATCGAGGTCCTTAGCAACTCGCGACAGCTATTAACGAACGAAAGATCGCAAGGAACGCTCTGCAGCGACATCCCGCGGTGGGTTCTGGTGTCACAAAATTACCAGTTTCCAACTCGCCGGATATGGTCTACCATGCGGCCAAGCAGAAAAAGACACTACGAAAGTTGCAAACAGGGGGTCGCCTTTTCCAGACGGACATTGGCGGCCCATTTTTTCTTGTCACTCCTGCCAGTTTGCAACTCGGTCGATCCGGGCAATCATGCGTCTACTACTCCTATCGCAGTTCGAGCCGCTTAGCAGAGATGTTTTCTTGACCTAGATTTCTGAGCAGGGCTCGCGAAGGCTCGTATCCCTATCTCGAAGGATCTTTTGTACATCCTCTGTGTCGTGCTGCGGCCACTTGAAGTCGTCGTCTCAACTCCTTCTCGTCGGCGCGGTCTTGACTAGTGAGCATAAAGATCATTCCGCAGTTGGGACACTGTTCAGAAAGCCATCGCTGCGGGAGCGCAGAATTAGCGAATCGCAAACCGTGGGACTCTCGCAGGATTGAAGGGCAGCGCGCATGGATCCTCCTCGAAATTTCGCGTCAGGCTTCGACTGGTTCGATCAACTCCGGTCGCTCAGTATTGTTCAGTTTGTCACTCAATCGGGGATGGCCGGAACGTAGTAGTGCTAAAGGAATCCGCACACTTCGCAAGTGGCCCGATTTCTCGTCGAGCACTTCCACAACAACGTCATCCTTCCCAACGATGATTGGGTCGCTGAGAAATTCAAACTGTTCTCCATAGAGTCGCATGTGATTTCCCGGCAAGAATCCTAGCCGTTTCAGCCTTCCGATGAGATCAGTTTGATCTGGGGTCATTGGGTGGCGGTCCAGTCGTGGGAATGGAGATTCTTGTGGAAGGTTGGATGTCGGAAGGTCATGTGCCTGTCGAAAGCCTCTTCTATGCGAGCTCTTTGTGCTTCAGGGGAGTCGATCTCCTGGACGAGACCTAAGTACTCGTGACAGAGAGAACACTCTGCTTCTCTGACCACTCCGTTGATAGTGAGTGTCGCTATAGCTCTTGCTGCGTGTTCCTTCATACTGCACCTTCATGCTTGAGTCGTAGAATGACTGGTCTTACATCTGTTCGAAGTGATCCACGTCACATGATGATGGAAGCGCGATCACCGCTTGGATTTTCGCGCGACTGGCGGCACCCGACGTTGGAGGAACATGAGTCGGATCCGGAGCCGTATGCCTGTCATAACGCCCGTCCGATACTGGGCTTAACCGACAAGTCCATAACCGAGGATGTGACTATCGCTATCCGCACTGTTCCTCCGACGCTGCAAAAGGCTCTTGAGCAGAATTGCACCCGGCTTTTGGTGAAACGTCACCTGGCACTCAAGCCTTTTGCGCCAAGCCCATCGAACTTTGACTTGCCCTGGCCAATCGCGTACTTTTTCTCGCCAAGAACAATCGCTTACTTCTCTCGCCAAGAAAAGGAGGAAACCGTCGGTGCCAACCACTGTTTTCGAGTAGCCGAGCACCGGGCAATCGGAAGTGCCAAGCCGCTTTATTTACTAGCACCGGTTAACTCACGAGCGACGTTCCCGTCCTCACTGAAAAGCGGAAGAACAGGTTCTCCATTCGAGGACAACGGCAGAGAATGTGATGGTTAATACGCCGGAATACACTGCGAGGAAGCGCGGACTAGAGAGGAATTTCATTCTTACTCTCCTTTTCTGAGCGAGGCGCGGGCACGTCAAGCCCCGCCGCATTCTGGTGATGACAATGAGCAACAATTGCTCATGACCGATGGCCAAGTGACTAATGGCAATCTATCGAAGCAAATAGTGTAGGTTCACCGTGAACTCACAGCAGCGCGCTCTCGGCGTCTTCCGTAAATAGCAAATGACTGGGTGGGGCAATCGGTGGGCGGTGCGAGGGACCCACTTTCTTCTCTTCCTGCCATTTTTTCAATCAGTGCTTCGTGCGCCAGTCGAGTCGTGGTAAGCCTGCTAGTTCCCCGTTTTCACTTGACCCCTCGCTCCCAGAGGAACACAATTTCTCCGTCTGGGTGCCCACGAAAGTGCCCGCTAATCGGTACCCCCGAAGCCGGGCCTTTTTCTAATTCGGCAATTTCAGTATGACGCGAGGGTCCCATGAAGAGTGCTTACCTCGTCCGAGTGTTCCAATGTTTGACGATCGTCTTCCTTTTATTGTTCTCAGCGAATCCCGCTCGTATGCCCCACCGGACCACGAAGGTTTTACCAATGATCCGCACGTCTACGGACGATTCGAGGGCTCAAAACAGGATTCTCGAACGATACGGAAATTTACCACTGACATTCGAGGCCAATCGCGGGCAGACCGACGCGGGCGTGAAATTCATCACGCGGACGGCTGGATACACGCTTTTCTTGACAGAAGACGAGGCAGTGCTTGAATTGAGTAGAAGAGCGTCTGGTTCTGCAGCATCGCCCAATTCGGGCGCTGGAGACAAATCACGGCCCACTTCGGCGACGGTACATGATGCTAGATCGACCGTCGAAAGCCACGCTGGTGGCGTGTTGCGGATCAAGCTTTGTGATGCCAATCGTTCGGCCAGAGTGGTTGGCACTGATGCGCTACCGGGGATAGCGAACTACTTTATTGGCAACGACCCGGCCAAATGGCGAACGAATGTTCCCATCTACGCAAAAGTAACGTACGAGCAAGTCTATCCGGGGATCGACCTGGTCTATTACGGCAACCGCGGTGATCTGGAATACGACTTCGTGTTGCAGCCTGGGACTGACCCGACAATGATTCGACTGCGGATACAAGGAGCGAAGAAACTGCATCTGGAGCACGGCGAGTTGGTGGTGGGAAGCTCGGTTGGAGACCTGCATCTCCGTAGGCTCCAGATTTACCAGCAGGCAAACGGAACACGCCACAGTATCGCGGGACACTTCGTAATCAAGAATGGAAATGAAGTGGGTTTCGACATCGGATCTTACAATCCGCGCCACGCGCTGATCATCGATCCCGTGCTTGCGTATAGTAGTTATTTGGAAGGCAGCGGTGCTAGTGGTGGTCAGGGCATCGCCGTTGACTCGGCTGGCAACGCCTACATTGTTGGGTCGACGGACTCAACCGACTTTCCGCTGGCTGATCCCATTCAGCTCACCAATCACGGAGGTCCGGATGCGTTTGTGACCAAAATAAATGCCGAGGGCACGAGCCCTGTTTATTCAACCTACCTGGGCGGGACCGGGTCTGACGGGGCTGGGTCCATCGCAGTCGATTCCGCTGGCAACGCCTACGTTTCTGGGGGTACGAGCTCAACTGACTTTCCTACAGTCCATCCGATCCAACCGACCAATCACGGTGCCGACGAAGGTTTTGTGGCCAAGATCAATGCCGCAGGTAGCGCTCTTGTCTACTCCACGTATTTAGGAGGTAGCGTCGATGACTCCGTTAGCGGCATCAAAGTGGACGCAAGTGGCAATGCCTATGTAACCGGTGACACATCCTCTGCTGATTTCCCTACAGTCAACCCGATTCAACCAACAAATCATGGTACCTATGACGCTTTTGTGGCCAAAATCAATGCCGCAGGCAGCGCTCTTGTCTACTCCACCTATTTGGGCGGAAGCGATTGGGACATCGGCAATAGCATAGCCTTGGATGTAGGGGGTAATGCATACGTCACGGGCCTTACGTATTCAACCGACTTCCCGACAAAAAATCCATTTCAGTCAACGAACCATGGTAGCAATGATGTTTTTGTGACTAAGATCAATTCAACTGGGAGCGCCTTGGTTTATTCGACCTATCTTGGAGGAAGCCACCCCGATACGGGTTCCAGCATTGATGTGGACACCACTGGCCACGCCTACCTAACAGGCTCCACAATCTCAACCGACTTCCCGACTAAGAATGCGCTCCAGTCCACAGGAAATGCTTTCGTTACTAAGTTTAACTCCCAGGGTAGCGCGATCGCCTACTCTACTTACCTGAGTGGAATCGCTGCAAGTATCGCGCTCGACTCTGCCGGGAATGCCTATATAGCCGGGGACACAGATCCGTTTGAGCCGTCTTTAGGTTTTGTTTTTGTGAAAGAGATCAGTGCCGAGGGCAACGCGGTCCTGTACTCCATCAACTTAGGTGGCCGAATCAGTGGCTCGTGGAGCGGAGCTATTGTGGTCGACCCTTCTGGCAGCGCATATGTGACTGGATCGACAACCGCGAAGCACTTTTCCACCACGTTGTTGGCATTTCAACAAACGTTGACAGGAATTTGGACCCAAAAAGCCTTCGTTGCCAAGATCGCGCCCCATACTTTTGTGAGCGTTCCGGCAACGCTGGTGTTTCCAAAAAAGCAGGTGATTGGTACCACCAGCACTAAAGACATCACATTGATGAATCAGGGGTCAGGTTCTCTGACGATCAACAACATCTACCTTGCTGGTCGGAAGGCCGGCGAATTTAGCCAGACAAACAACTGCGGTGTCGCGCTTTTGGGGGGCGCGAGTTGCACGATCTCCATCACTTTCGGACCTGTCGGGATCGACGCTAGGAAAGCGGTACTGGGCATCAGTGATTCAGACCTGGCCACCCCGCAGGCAATCGCGTTAATCGGTCATGCAACTGAAGTCAGTCTTTCGACAACGCTGTTGGCTTTCGGAAAGCAACCCGTAGGCACAAACAGCGCCAAATCCGTGACCTTAACCAACATGGGAAGTACGCCATTGAACTTCAGCTACATAACTATCAATGGAGAAGACTACAGGCAGTCGAACACCTGTGGGGCGGGCATCCCGGGTGGTGCAAGTTGTGTGGTCACTGTCACGTTCTCGCCTGCCGGCATCGGAAGCCGACCTGGCACGCTGAACATCGGCGACAATGGCGGCAGTAGCCCGCAAAAAGTCACATTGACAGGTCGAGGAGTATGACCGCATGTCAATGATATTGCGACGTTATGCCAACTGATTGCCCGGTCAGTCATGCGGGACATCGGACAATTACCGGAGAGCAAAGTGGGGCAACAGCTTTAGAACCCCTAAAGACTTCATCGGAGATGTTTTCCAGGACGTTTGAGGTGGATTGCGAGCGTCACGCGCAGAGCGGAAGTTAACTGGCGAAAATGGGACAATTCCACTCATTCAGATTTGCGTCGTCTCGTCACCGAGACGTTTGAACTTGACAGAGCGTCGTACTCGTCGCGATCCGCGTATCCACGAAGACATGCGTGCCCCGACACCCTGTATGGCAAGGTTTGCCCTTTATCGAAATACCGCTCCGCCTTGCATACACATGTTAATCGGTACGGCGGAAGAGGCTCAGAACGCGGTGTGTATTGAATCCGCTTTGCGCTGTTAGGATGTGCCAATAAGTGGATGCGTTCGCATTTCTCGCACACGACGGCGACTTGGATTGGCATGGATCGAGGATAGCATTAACGCTCTCGCCTTTAAGCTGATCCCAAGGTACAAACCTAACTGTTGTAACCAGGCCATGACTCATTGACCCATGGTCAATTGGTGAAATGGCGAATCTACGTCAGCAATCGATCAGACTTGCTCGCCGCCATCTATCGCAATCTGGTATTTCTACCAGTACACTGACCCGACGCCTCTCAAGATCGTGGACAACGGTCGACGATTTTTTGCAATAAGTTTGCAAATTATTGACAAGTTATTCCAGTCGATGTTGTAGCGTCTGCGTCGTGGCGCCACTCCGCTAGCTAGCGATCACCTTGTCAGTTGATAACCATTTCCGACAGTCGAACCGGAAGAACAGCTAAGGAGGCAAGGCCATGAAACAGATGGTGCGAGTTCGCGGTTTAGTTTGCATGTCTTTAACTGCCCTGCTTGGCATAGGCTCTGTCTTCGCGCAGAGTATCCCCACAGCCGCAACAAAGGGTGATTTTCCCTCAATGTCGAAACAGATGGCTGCACGTGCCGTCGAAGCCTACGGCAACT
>Ga0126369_10002672_pt1 | contig 12779 bp, 11 predicted proteins | sample PanSoiMetaPlot_1_FD_109646 | JGI IMG/M metagenome (GOLD analysis project Ga0126369, IMG submission 109646) | Tropical forest soil microbial communities from Panama - MetaG Plot_1 | ecosystem: Environmental > Terrestrial > Soil > Tropical forest > Bulk soil | place: Panama | collected 2016-02-17 | reverse complement strand
TACGGTCGGGCTACTGCCCCAGCGCAAGCATTGCGATTCGCCAGGCCCAGTTGAGCATCGGTAAGTTGTCATCGAAACTGTATCGCTGAAAACGGGGCACTAGCCCGACTGTAAACGGGGCAGTAGCCCGACTGTAAAGGAGGGCTCCTCTGGAAAGTTTATTAAGCCCTCCCTTACGGTCGGGCTACTGCCCCAGCGCAAGCATTTTCCGAGAGGAGAGATCTATGAGTAGAGAAGATCAATTCGTGCCGCACTTGATTGTCAGCGATGGGCTGGCAGCGCTGAAGTTCTACCAGGAAGTACTTGGCGCCACGGAAGGCCACCAGATGATGGCCCCTGATGGCAAACGATTGATGCACGGCGAAATCGAGCTTGAGGGCCATAAGATTTTCGTCAGTGATGAATTCACCAGCGCAGAGGGCGGCAATTGCCAGACCCCGCAGACGCTCGGCGGATCGTGCGTGCGCATCATGTTCATGACCGATGACGCGGACGCAGTGGTCGAGCGGGCGGTGGCCCGCGGCGCCAGGGTCCTGATGCCCGTGCAGGATATGTTCTGGGGCGCCCGGTATGGCCAGTTTGTCGATCCATTCGGACATCATTGGGGGGTCAACCAGCAATTGAAGCAACAGACGCCGGAAGAGACTGAGAAAGCCGCAGAGCAGTTTTTCGCGAAACGATAGAAGCTTATGAATAACCAGGGCAGTGTGGTTGAGACCTTTCGCCAGTTGCACGAGTCGGGCTGTTTCGTCCTGCCGAATCCGTGGGACGCGGGCTCGGCAATTTATCTGGCCCAGGCCGGTTTCAAAGCGCTGGCGACTACGTCCGCCGGATTTGCATTCTCCCGCGGCTGGCCGGATGGTCCGGAGTTCGTTTCTCGTGAGGTGATGCTGGATCACTTTCGCGAAATCGTCGCGGCCACGCCGCTTCCGGTCAACGCCGACTTTCAAAATGGATACGCAGCCGAGCCCGCCGGCGTGGCTGAGAGCGTCCGGCTCTGCGTGGGCACCGGCGTGGCCGGCTTGTCGATCGAAGATTCGACCGGAGATCGCGAAACACCCTTGTATGATTTCGCTCTGGCGGTGGAAAGAATCAAAGCGGCGCGGGCGGCGATCGATTCCGGATCAACGGGGGCAGCAAGGGCGAACGGTTCGCCGCGCGTGCTGCTCACCGCGCGCTGCGAAGCGTATCTGGTCGGCGCGGAAAATCCCCTGCGCACTTCGCTCGATCGCCTGGTCGCTTTTGCCGAAGCGGGCGCCGATTGTCTCTATGCTCCGGGCGTCGCCGATACCGCTGAAATTTCCGAGATGGTGAACGTCGTCGCGCCCAAACCAGTCAACGTGCTGGTCTCATCGAACAACTGCGATATCACCGTGGCCCAACTCGCGGACTTGGGAGTGCGGCGCATCTCGGTCGGCGGGGCCCTGGCGCGCGCTGCGTGGGCCGGATTCGCTCGCGCCGTTAGTGAGATTCGCGAGCAAGGTTCGTTCAAGTCATTCGCCGGGGCGATGCCGTACGGGGAACTGACCGATCTGTTCTCAAATCGCTGAATGACAGGAGCGCGGAAGCCTCGTCCGCCTTTCGCCCGAATCGAGCGCCCGCGCATTAATGCCCGCGACCGCTCTCGAGGCAGTGGTGACTAAATTAGTTTTCGCGGCGTCAACGGCACTTCCAGCGTTTGCTCGCCGCGCCGAATAGTCAGTTTATAGGTCGCGGGTTTCTCGAACATCTCCGCAATCTTGGTAGCCTTCAGTTCGGCCGCCGGTTTGCCGTCGACGCTCAGCACCACATCATTCTTTTGCAGGCCAGCCTCTGACGCGGGCGAGTTCTCCAGCACCTCAGTCACCCGCACGGTTGAGTAGTCGCTGCCTTCAGTCGTCAACGCAAGTCCCGCGGTGACCCGCTCCATCGGTTGCAGGAAGGTCGCATTGGGCTCGAGGATGATTCGCGCGCGGTCGTAATCCAGAAAGAGTTTGAATTTCCCCGCGATCAGTTGACCGATGTTGCCCACCAGCGCGCGCGTCGACATGGCGCCCGCTTTATCTTCGGAAAAAAGTGTCAGCGGATTCGCGATTGTGAATTTGCCGATCTGCAATGAGCGCACGCGTCCAATTTGCCCGTTGCTTTGACCACCGGCCCCGCCGACGCCGATGGCCTTGATGGTCCTGGCGCCGTTGCCGATCAGCTTGTGGTCCGCCACCACCGGACTCATCAGCGCCAGCGAACCGCTCGAACCCAAATCCAGCACGAACTTTCCTTTGATCGGATCGCCGCTGTTGGTGACGACCTGGCCGTCGAGGAGGGGATAGCCCATTTGATTGAGTTGAATGGGAACGCTTTCTCCGGGACCGGAATACGTGAATTTGGTTTTATCGTGCAGCTTCAAAACCCGGCTTTGGTAATCGACTTCGACGACGTATTGCCTGATAAAGTCCGAGCCGATGATGCCGTCCAAGTCGTGACCAAACCGGGCCGCCATCCGGCCCAACGGTATGGCCATAGACACCGGTTGCGAGAATCCATCCAAACCGGACAGAGACCAGTTCGCATCCTTCACCAGCGAACCCGGCAGGGTGTCCGCACCGGCGCCGCCGACGCGAACCTGACCTTCAAGTTTCAGGCCCAGTTCTTTGGCCACTTCGGTATCGACAATACCGACTTTGTCTCCGGTGTCGAAAACGAAAGACAGGGGACGCGAATGGTTGATGGTGACCTTGACCATAATGTGCCGCGAGACCATTTCAAAGGGAATGGAAACGGGCGCCGTAGTCAACGCTGCCTGAGTTGTCTGCGCAACGCCAAAAGACGCGGGCAAAAGGGTGAAAACAAGCAGGAAGAAACTCAGTATAATTTTTCGTCTCATGGCTCTATTTGGATAGAGTTCCGCCGTTTGATTTGTTTCTTAAACGCACGGCGGTGATTGAAGTTTCAGATATTAAGACCGGCAGCCGGTTGGTGAGCGACTTCACGAGACGAGCGCCAAGAGGCTGGGGCAGTAGCCCGCCGGGGCAGTAGCCCGACCGTCAGGAAGGGCTCAAACTCCGCGCAGCGACACCCTCCCTCAGGTCACGCTACTCCTCATCTACTCGTTGAAAATCCGCGAGCTTTCAGCTGCTGGCGCCGCGCTGCAGTTGCAGGCGCCGGTTGCGCTGATCGAAGGTGATCACAAAATCGCGCAGGACCTTGAACCCAATGTTACTGTCTGACAAAGCCGGGAACGTAATCGTCGGCTGGGGAAATTCAAACCGCCCAATGTGAATTGCGTCGCGTAGTTGCACCTGCTTTAGTTCAATTCGATTGCTGACCGAACGGGCGCTGCCGAACGCCACCGGCTGCGACAGCAATTGCAGCTGCTCCACGATCTCTTCAGGCATGATGAAGCCCGCCACGAAGTTTCCTGAGTCGACATGGGCGCGCACGCGAATCTTTCCGATGGCCAGCTCGATTACCGGAATCCGGTTTTCAATCTCAAAATTCAGAATGTCTGTTCGGTTGGTGGTGGGCAGCGCCCCGCGCGCCACGCGGACCTGCATGGCCGGGTAATCCAGCGTCAATAAATAGTCAGTGAATAAAGCGAAGCCCAGAATGCCGTCGACATCAGGGTAATCTTTCGTAATCCGGTGCGGGCGCACTACGGCTGTGACGTTCTTAAATTCCACCGCGCCACGCGAACCAAGGGTGATGGAATCGATTCTGGCCGTCGCCACTTCGCGATCGTTCTGCCCTGAGGGATCGCCATTGAGCACTTTGCCGCTGGCGCGGAGGTTCAAGCGGGTGGCCACCGAAACATCGATGTCGGCCTGCATTCCGGCGCCAGTGTCGATCATAAAAAAGAACGGTCCCTGGCCATTGAGCTTCACTTCGACGACCGGCATTAACCCGCGCATCTGCATCGGGGCGACGGCCAGATTTGAGTTCTGGGCTGGAGCGTGCGCCGCCCCGGCAAACAGCAGCAAAATTGATAGCGTTAGCTGGCGCATAAGTATTTTGGGGCGTGAGCGCGATCAGGGAGGGTGGAAGCCGAAACTCGGCTCGTCACGCAGACAAATTGATATTAGTCGATCGCCCCGCTGTCGAGAAAGGGAAAAATGTTCAGTAGTGTCCCAACTTGCGTTCTTCTCTGCGTCTCTGTGGTGAAATTAGTTCAGAGAACAGTTCACCGAAGAGGCGCCGAGAGACACGGAGAAGATGAGCCGAATTTTTTTGACGCGGCGAGCCGGCTGAGAGACAATTCCCGACGCTGTAGTTTGTGACTACGTTTCCTTTGGTTTGGTGAAATCAAAATTTGAGGCCGCCGTTCCCTACCCATGTTCACAGCGGCCCCAAGGCAGCGGTCACTCCGAACGTTTCCCGTGCGGGAGCGCGGGCGGGAGCGGCCGTGCCTAGCAGAGTCCTCTAAGCGAGCCGCAACGACCGCGGCTCGCAATTATCAAGCTGATATCAATCTGATTTTTCGGTGGGCGTCGACACCAGCCGGTCAATCGTCGACGCCACTCGCTCCAGATCCTGGGGCTTGCGGAGAAATTCCGTGACGCCGGCGCGCCATGCTTCGGTTTCGATATCATCGCTCGAGAGCATGATGATCGGCGTTCTGCGGCGGTGGGTGATTTTGCGAACGCGCCGCAATAGTTCAAGTCCACTGAGACCGGGCAGATCGTTGTCCACGATCAGCACATCGTAGCGAGCGTCACCCGTGAGAATCCTCAACGCCGTCATCCCGTTGCCGCACGAGTCGATCCCCATGCCCGCGGCGCTCAGCAGCGACCTCATGGCCAGGGCCACTTGTTTATTGTCTTCGACGTGCAAGACGGTGATCTGTCTCGTGCTCGGTTTCGGATTCGGGGTCCGCGTCCTTTTTCTGGGGCTGGGTCCCGCCAGGATCGTCCGTCTGCGCTTGCGGACCGTCGATCTTGTATTGAGCAAATCCTGATGACGGGTATTTATCAAAGAGATCAAACTCTGATGATGCTTGAATCCGAGCAGGCGACTCGCTTTCGTTACCGACCCGCCCGCGTCTCTGAGCGCGCGTTCGATTAACTGTTTCTCGAAAGCGCGCAATTCTCTCTTCACCGAAAAGCCTTCCCAGCTTTCCGCTTTCAAGCCTTCGAATTCACGTTCGCCGGTCAGCAGCGCGTCGATCACGATGCTCGCCGCCGAGATCAGGCGCTTGCGGGTTGAAGGGTCCTGAGAGCGATCCAACAGTTCGGCGGCAGACTTGTGGATGGAGGCCATCTCAATGGCTGAGGTTTGGCCGGACAGCTCTTCGATAATACTGAGTTTGGCGCGGCCGGCGCCTTCCAGGTCGCCGCAGTCTTCGCCGGCTCTGATGGCTCGATCAAATTCGGCCCGGGCGCTGGAATATCGGCCCAGGCGCGCCAGCGCAATGCCATGCGTGGTGAGCGCCTCAACCAGCAACGAACATTCGTCGCCGCCGCCGAGCGTCTTGACCGCCATGCGCGCGTAACGCTCCGCCTGTTCAAACCGGCCTTCGGCCAGGAAGGTGCGCGCCCGCGTGTCATTTACCTGCGCCACATGACCCGGGTCCCCCAGCGAAACAAAGATGTCCCGCGCCCGGTTAATGTGCTCGTGCGCCTCAGCGAATTTGCCGATGCTCTGGTACAAGAAACCGAGATTATTCTCAACGCGACCGCAATGGCGCATATGTCCCGCCTGTTCAAAGTGAATGCTGGCAGCCGCATACTCTATTAGTGCCAAATCAACAAATGTCTCTCGATGACCAGCCGCAGCCAAACTTGTGAAAGTTGCGCCACGGCAGGTGTGGAAGCTTCCCTTCAACGACATCTCAGCATCTTCAGTTAGCAATGGAGCAGACATTTCCAAGAGCCTCAGTGAATCATTCAAACAACCGGCGCTTCTTTCGACTTCACCAGCTCTGATAAGAATCGACGCTTTCAGATTGCCGGTTTGTCCGCTCAAGCGGCTCAAAGCCTCGTTCAGATGAACGCGAGCCTCGTCAAATCCACCCTCACGCCAGTAGCACAAGGCAAGATCAGACTGTGCCTCGGCAGTCCGATCGCCCTCGTCCAGAGCCGTGAATATCTCGATGCTTCGCGTAATTAGATCCTTCGCCGATTCCTGGCTCACTGATTGCCGCGCACCACCAAGCCATCCCACGATATTCCCAACTCTAAGCAGGAGGTCTGCAGCCCTCCTTTGATCCAGCCCATTCACCATCGGCGGGTCGCCGTCATGCCAGAACGGCCTCAACGCCTCGCGGGCCGCTTCGTACTCGCCAGCCCGCTCAAGCTCCTTCGCGCGACGACAGCAATGCTCGACCTGCTCGCTGGAGGTAAGGCTCTCCGTTAGCTCCATTGCCACTATTTGAGTTCCCAACTTCATGTGAGGCCTCCATTTCTATCCCAGTGATAAACTGCTTGCATCGAGAGGTGCGTAACCGAGTCCGGTACTCTGGCTACACAGCGTCCCTAATGTCCGCCTCTCAATGCTCATTAAAGCGCTCGTAACGCCAAGTCACTAAGTTAAGGAGCATGACAATGACGAACCTTAAAAAACTAGGTGCCGCCGTCTTGCTGATCTGTCTCCTCGGGCTTTCAGCGTTTGCTGACTGCCCTGCCCCAGGGATTATGGGTGCACCACCGTGCATGGGCACTGCGGAACAGGTTCCAGACGACTCGACCGTTGCCCATGCGTCAGGGCCGGGCCAAATGGGGACGCCACCCGCTGTCTCAGTATCGGCAGCAGTGGATCCCGTTTCAGTTGTTGAATTCGCGTTGAACCTGCTTCCGCTTTTTTAGCGGGCTCAACCTGGCAAAGCTCCAAATTCTCAATTGCCAATGATGATCTCACTGGCAACTTGGTATTTGTGTAACTGGGTTTCGCAGGTCTCGCCAGGCGACTTGAGTGTTGCTAGGAGACCCTATCGGTTGCGCAGCATAGACTTGACTGTCCGCTGGATGCAAGCCCTGGACAGATCTTTGAAACTCAAGTGCCTGCATTAAGTTGGATAGTGCGCCTTGCAAATTAATCGGCATGTGGGTGCCAGGGCGCCTGCCAAGGCGCTGAGCGGTCGGATAAAATCAGCCTCCGGAGATTGTCTGACGCTTCGCCAGACGGCTGATTGATCGACCAGCGAACTGTCCCATCGCTACTCGAAAGAGATCGCAGTTGACCTTGTTATTCTGAGTTCTACGGGCGAGCAAATCAGGTTGAGCTGCGGTCATTCGGTGTTCCGTGAAAGATTCTCTCGGGCACCAGGGGAATGGCTGCGAAACTCACGCCAGTGGCATCTTCGATCGCATTCACGATTGCGGGGGCGGGACCGTCCATCGGCAGCTCGCCGATTCCCTTGGCGCCGGCTGGTCCAAATGCGTAAGGGTTTTCTGCGAAGAAAACTCGGATGGGCGGCAAGTCCGCAGCTGTCGGCATGATGTAATTGGTCATTTGCCCATTGGCCATCCGGCCGTTTTGCCAGATCACGTTTTCATATAGCGTCATGCCAATCGCCTGGGCGACTCCACCTTCGATTTGGCCGGCGGCCAGCACGGGATTGATGACGCGACCAACCTCCTGGATTGCCACAAAATCGTCGACCCGGGCTTCATAGGTGAGCGGGTCGTAGGTGACTTCGGCAACGTAAACCGCCCAGGCAAAGGCGCCGTACGCCTCGCCCTGGTATTTGTCATCATCCCAATGAACGTTGGGTGGCGGCTGATATTTACTGAACGACTTCAAGGGGCCGTGCTGCGCGATGTACTGGCGACAGGCCGTCTGAAATTCCACCTGCGTGAAATGATCTTTCAGGAGTCCACTGCCGACTAGCGTCTGCCGCAAACCAAGCACTGCCGACTCAACCAGCTTGCCGACGATCATGCAGGTGCGCGAAGCCACCGTGGGACCGCTGTTGGGCACATTGGCCGTATCCGGTTGGATCACTTCAAAGAGATCATAATCAAGACCGAGTGCTTCAGCCGCGATCTGCGCAAAGATGGTATTCGTGCCCTGACCAATCTCAGTGCTGGCGGCCAGGATCTTCACGCGTCCCTCAGCGGTCGCTTCCGCGCCCACGACGGATTGCAGGTAAACCTCGCCGGATCCGGTAAAGCCTGCGCCATGCATAAACGAAGCAAAGCCGATGCCTTTTCGGGGCTGCCCGTCAGAGGTGGGCGTAGATCGTTCGCGGGCAAACTGTGCGCGCTTCGCGTGGTAATTGGTCAGCTCGAACGCGCGATTCATCAATCCCTCCATATCTACTTGCTCGCGGATGATCTGATTGGTCGCGGTCGTTTCGCCTTCCTTAATAAAATTCCGCCGGCGGAACTCATCCGGCGTCAAGCCGACGGCCTGTGCGGCCTGGTCCATGTGCCGCTCCAGGGCAAAGATGCTCTGCGGCGCGCCGAAGCCGCGAAAGGCCCCGTGCGGCGGCACGTTGGTGGCAACGGCCGTGCTTTTAATGCGCACATGCGGACAGAAGTAAGGGCCGGCGGCGTGAATCGTCCCGCGCGAGAGCACCACCGGAGAAAGCGTGCAGTACGCGCCCCCGTCGATCACAAATTCGATCTCCTGCGCCAGCAGTTTCCCGTCTTTGGTGACCGCCGTCTTGTGTCGCGTGCGTGAAGGATGACGCTTGGTAGTGGCAACCATGTCTTCCGCCCGGTCATAGATCATCTTCACCGGCCTGCCTGATTTCCACGACAATAACGCTGCGTGTCCGGCGATGAGCGAGGGGTACTCTTCCTTGCCGCCAAAGCCGCCGCCGGTCTCAGTTTGAATTACGCGAACCTTCTCATCCGGCAGGCCGAACAATTTGAGCAGCGCTTTGTGGACATAGTAAGGACATTGCATCGAGCCCCAAACCGTCACGCCTTCCTGCGGATTGGCAATCGCTATCGCGCCGTTGTTTTCGATATAGAGCTGCTCCTGCGCGCCGGTCTCGTACTCACCCTCGACGATAAAGTCCGCCTCGGCCCAGGCCTCGTCAACGTTGCCTTTATCGACCAGGAACCGTTTGAAAACATTGTCCTCGCCCCAGATGACCTGCTTTTGCGCCAGCGAATCATCGAGCGAAAGGACTGCCGGCAATTCCTCGTACTCAATCCGCACATGCCGCCGCGCCTCTTCGAGCAGGTACTTGTCATGATGGGCCAAAAGCACCACCGGCTCTTCCGGATGATTGACAACCTGGTCAGCCAGAAAGGGCTGGTCGTTGAGGATCAGCGCTACATAGTTCTCGCCGGGAATATCCTTTGCCGTAACGATCGTGAATTCATCCCACCGAAGGGGTTCGGCACCGGCGGGTTGGGCGAACGAAATGCTCTTGATCCGTCCGCGCGGAATGGAGCTACGCACGGTGACCCCGTGGAGCATCCCGTCAAACTTCAGATCATCTACGTAAAGAGCCGCTCCGGTAACTTTTTTCCGGCCTTCTTTGCGAGGAATTGATTTGCCTACGAGATTCATATTCGGTTGCGGAGATCATCCCTTGAACGACTGTGACACGCGCGCGGTGACCGCATCGTAGGTAGCGCGCTGCGTCGCATCGTACTCTATTTGAAAAGTCTTGAAGACGTCGCCGCGAAGCATTGTCTTTTGATATTTAATCTTACCGTTGGTTACCGCCGAGACCGCGAACCAATTGCCCTTCATCACCTTGTAGTTGACACCCTTGCCCCACTCGCGCACAAGGTCGGCATACGCTCCGCTCAACTTTTCGTTATTCACGTTGTAGCGGCCATAGACACGCATTTCCGCGCTGCCATCTTTGGCGCTGAATACCTGACCATCGCCGTTCTCTGCTTCGCCCTGTGGCGCCAGGAGATCGGCCGGATACGCGATTGAATAACTGAAGCGGGCATTCGCGTAGGTCTTGTAGGCGGGGGCGTCTTGAAAAGCGGAAGCGTGCGCGACCAGTCCGCAGACGGAGAATCCTAACGAGATAAACAGGACCAGGGGTTTCATGTTTGCTCCAAAGTTTTTCTCTGCCAGTCATTATGCGAATCCACCCTTAGCTCGGCAATCGGAGTATTTGGAGCGCGCCGGCACAGCGCAGCGGCGACGGCGCTTTGGATTCTCAGCGCCTCAGGAGAACTCATGATCCAAAGCGGTGCCGCCGTCCCGATGAATCGGGACGTTGCCACCGCACTCCAAATAAGCAACTGTCCCGTCACCTGGTAACGAGCAGGATCACTCCAAACAAGACGGCGAAACACGACGCGGCAATCACGATACAGAGCAGCGGCGCCGGTGTTTTTTCCAAAAACGATTCGCCGGGATCTTCCGGGTTGTAATGCACGACCACGTCGTCAGGATAAGACGCGGCTTTTTTCTGGGCCCAGCTTTCGGTGTTGTGCTGGGGCTGTTGAATTCGCCTGGCGCGAATCTGATCGCTGGTGAATTCCTGTCCCCCGACCTGATAGGCGTATCTCACCAGCGGCGCATGGCGAAACGCCGACTGAGTTGCGGTGGCGATGTTAGGTTGAAAAGTCCCGCGCTCGACGACCCGGCCGGCAGTGGTGGGCCAATTATTGAGGGCCGCGCGGTTGCGAAACTGCCTGACGCCGGTCCAAAGCCCGACCAGTCCGATGAGGAACGCGAATCCGGCGCCGATTATCGCCTGCATCAGGTGTCCGTCAATTGTGACGTCCGGTAGAAGATCGAAAGCCGCGGGGCAAGACGCGCGGCCGGCCGGCAAGATGCTCAAATGACCAGCGGCACGTGCGGAGCCCCCGATTTATCCCGCGAATGCATAGTCTCGGCGGCGCTGGTTATCCGGGTCGGATAGCTGCCACTCCAGCAGGCGACACATGATTCATCCGGGCTCAGGCCGGTGGCCGCCTGCATTCCGGCGAGCGACAGATAACCGAGCGAGTCCGCGCCGATGAATTCGCGAATACCTTCGACGGAATAGTTGGCCGCGATCAATTCTGATCGGTTCGGGGTATCGACGCCGTAGTAACACGGGCTGATCGTCGGCGGACAGGAGATGCGCACATGAATCTCTTTGGCGCCGGCTTCGCGGACCATGCGCACGATCTTTTTCGAGGTGGTACCGCGGACGATGGAATCATCGATCAGGACAATGCGTTTGCCTTCGATTAGGTTGCGCACGGGGTTCAGCTTGATGCGCACGCCGAAACTGCGAATTGCCTGGCGCGGCTCAATGAAAGTGCGGCCGACGTAATGATTGCGCACCAGGCCGAAGCGGAACGCCAGTCCGCTTTCCGCTGAATAACCGATCGCCGCCGGGACGCCGGAATCGGGAACCGGAACCACGATGTCGGCATCCGCGGGTTGTTCAATCGCCAGCCGTTTTCCCATCTTGTGCCGGGAGCGATTTACTGACTGGCCAAAGATGATCGAGTCGGGGCGGGAAAAATAGACGTGCTCAAAAATGCACATCGAATGCTTTTGCGTTTTTAGCGGGTGAGATGAATGCAAACCGTCCTCGGTAATCACGATCATCTCGCCCGGTTCGACGTCGCGGACATATTTTGCGTCAATCAAATCGAAGGCGCAGGTTTCCGACGCCAGCACCCACGCATCGTTGAGACGGCCCAGCGCCAGCGGACGAAAACCGCGCGGATCGCGGATCGCGATCATCTCACGCGGCGTGAGAAAAAGAGTCGAGAATGCTCCTTCCGTTTCGCGGAGTACCTCGGCTATGGCGTCGGCGACTGAGGCAGCCCGCGAGCGCGCGACGCCGTGCAGAATCACCTCAGTGTCGGAAGTCGACGAAAAAATAGCGCCTTCACGTTCAAGGCGCTGTCGCTCTTCACTGGCAAACGGAAGGTTGCCGTTGTGACAGACGGCGATCTGCCCGTGCTGACACGTCACCGAGAAGGGCTGGCATTCGCGAATCGAAACCTCGCCGGCGGTTGAATACCGGACGTGGCCGATGGCTGAGTGCCCGGGAAGCCGATCCAGCCGTGCTTGATCGAAGGCCTCGGAGACGTGGCCCATCTCGCGTTCGGAAATCAGTTGCTCGCCGTTCGCAGCGACGATGCCGCACGATTCCTGGCCGCGATGCTGTAACGCATAAAGGCCCAGATAGGTCAGGCGCGCCGCGTCGGTGTGGCCCCAGATTCCGAAAACGCCGCACTCCTCGCGTAACTTGTCGTCGGACAGATTCGTCATTAGGATTCGGATTATAACCAGTTGCGCGGCTTTCGACTACGCTGGTGTGCACGCCTCTGGCGTGCTTTCGCTGATTAGCCTGAGCACGTCAGAGGCGTGCGTACCTTAGCACAAGCACGCCGGCGGCGTGCGTACCGATAAGGCTTACGATATATAAATTCCAGGAAGCATCAAAACAGGGGGACTAAGTGAAGCTCACAACGAACCGAGGAATTGTCTACGTCGCCGGATTGGCAATTTCAATCGCGGCGATTGCCTTAATCACGATGACGTCGCGCGCGGCCAGCGCCGCGGTGGCCGGCGGCGGCGACGCGCGTTCCAATTACAACAGCAAGTGCGCCAGTTGCCATGACCGCGACGGGCGGGCGCACTCGATGCACGCCCGGCACGAAAAGGCCCGCGACCTGACCAGCGGCGAATGGCAGGACAACGTTTCTGACGAACGAATTTACAATTCGATCAGCAATGGCAAAGGCAAAATGCCGGGTTTCAAAAAGAAACTGTCGGACGCGCAAATCGATGAACTCGTGAACTTCGTCAGGCGTTTAAGAAAATAATTCCGGTGGCAGAGAAATCGATCACGAACGTATTGCTGCGCGTAACTCTCGCGATCGTGCTGCTGGGTAGCCTCTTCTGGGCCGGGGCGCGCATCTATCGCGGGTTGCCCG
>Ga0126369_10002670_pt1 | contig 12786 bp, 12 predicted proteins | sample PanSoiMetaPlot_1_FD_109646 | JGI IMG/M metagenome (GOLD analysis project Ga0126369, IMG submission 109646) | Tropical forest soil microbial communities from Panama - MetaG Plot_1 | ecosystem: Environmental > Terrestrial > Soil > Tropical forest > Bulk soil | place: Panama | collected 2016-02-17 | reverse complement strand
CTTGACGCCGTTCAGCTGCTGGTTGATGCGCGCGGCAATCGTGTCCAGGTCGCTCGTGGACGTGCCCGGCTTCCCGTAGACCGTGAATCCCTGCGTGACCTGGGTGGTGTCCACACTGTTGCGGATCGCCACCGGAAGGCTGTCCTTGAACAGCATCTGCGCGTCGGCGACGCTGACGTACGCGAAGCTGTCGGGCGCCGTCCGGGTCGGGTCCAGGATGCCCACGACGGTGAACGTGTGGTTCACGAAGTCGGGCTTGGCGTCCTTCGGCTTGATCGGCAGGTCGATCGTGTCGCCCACCTTCTTCTTGAACTCGTTCGCGATGTTCGAGCCCAGGAAGACCTCCCCGCGCGACCCGGGCGCGAGATACCTGCCCTGGGCGATGCTCGTCTGGAGCGCGCTGCGGTCGTGCTCGGCGGGGTCCCAGCTGACGATCTCGTCCGGGACGCCGAAGCTGACGGCCGTCACCTGGCCGGGGTTGGCCAGGAAGCCGTACGAAGGAAAGACGGCGTCGACGCCCTCCACCTGCTGGAGCTCGTCGAGCTTCGACATCGGCAGGATCGACGCCTGCCCGTCCGGCGCACCGACCTGGATGCTCGAACCGAAGTACTTCACGCCGCCGTCCAGCAGCGCGTTGAAGTGCGCGGCCATCGCGCCCATCGTCGTCAGCGCGAAGATGCCGATGACGATGCCCAGGATCGTCAGCGTGCTCCGCAGTTTGCGCCGCCCGAGGTTCCGAATGATCTCCATTTCCACTCCACTGCTGCTCAGAAGACGGGTTTCCTACCGAGTCCCACCCTACGAACGCACCACCTCCGGGCGGAAGTCGCACCGATCACGACTTCGACGTGTCGTTGGTGGGGTTCGCGGCGTGACAGGCGTCACGGATAATCGAGCGCGTGACCTGGGAAGGCGAGCTGGCGGAACTGCGTCGCCGCGAGGAGCTGGCCCGGGCGATGGGCGGGGCCGAACGCGTCCAGCGGCAGCACGCCGCGGGCCGGCTCACGGTCCGGGAGCGGATCGACCGTCTGCTCGACCCGGGCAGCTTCGAGGAGTACGGCGCCCTCGCGGGCTTCGCGACGTACCGCGACGGCGAGCTCGACCGCTTCACCCCGGCCAACAGCGTGGTCGGGACGGGACGCCTCGGCGGCCGGCGGGTGGTCGTCTGCGGCGACGACTTCACGGTCCGCGGGGGCGCCGCCGACGCAGCGATCAGCCGCAAGCAGGTGTACGCGGAGCTCCTGGCCGGCGAGCTGCGGCTGCCGCTCATCCGGCTGGTCGACGGCACCGGCGGCGGCGGCAGCGTCAAGTCCTACGAGGCGACTGGCCGCACGTACGTGCCGGCCAACCCGGGCTGGGACGCCGTGGTCGCCAACCTGGGCCGCGTCCCGGTCGTGGCGGCCTGCCTGGGGCCGGTCGCCGGCCTGGGCGCGGCCCGGGTCGTCACCGCCCACTTCTCCGTCATGGTCCGGGAGACGTCGCAGCTCTTCGTGGCAGGACCGCCCGTGGTCCGCCACGGCATGGGCCGCGAGGTCACGAAGGAGGAGCTGGGCGGCTGGGAGATCCACGCGCGTGAGTCCGGGGCGGTGGACAACCTGGCCGAGGACGAGGACGACGCGCTGGCCCAGGTGGCGCGGTTCCTCTCCTTCCTGCCCCAGAGCGTCTGGGAGCCGGCCACCCGCCAGCCCTGCGGAGACGATCCCGCGCGGGCCGAGGAGGCGCTGCGCTCGATCGTCCCGCGCAGCCGGCGCCAGGTATACGACATGCGCCGCCTGGTGGGACTGGTGGTCGACCGGGGCTCGCTGTTCGAGATGGGCCGCGACTACGGGCGATCAGCCATCACGGCGCTCGCGCGGCTGGACGGCTGGCCGGTGGCGGTGGTGGCCTCCGACCCGCGCGTGTACGGCGGCGGCCTCACCGCGGCCGCGTCGGACAAGCTCGCCCGCTTCGCGGACTTCGCGGACGCCTTTCACCTGCCCGTCGTCAACTTCGTCGACCAGCCCGGGTTCGTGATCGGGGTGGAGGCGGAGCGGGCGGGCACGATCCGCCGCGGCGCCCGGGCGCTGGCGGCCGTCTACCAGGCGCAGGTGCCGTGGGTCTCGATCCTCGTGCGCAAGGTGTTCGGGGTGGCCGGCGCCGCGCACGGCAACGCGCAGTCGCTGAACCTGCGCTACGCGTGGCCGAGCGGCGACTGGGGCTCGCTGCCGCTGGAGGGCGGCGTGCAGGCCGCGTATCGGCGTGAGCTCGAGGCGGCCGACGACCCGGAGGCGCTGGAGGCCGAGATCACCGCCCGGCTGGATGCGCTCCGCTCGCCGTTCCGCACGGCCGAGGCGTTCGGCGTGGAGAAGATCGTGGATCCCGCCGACACCAGGCGGCTGCTGTGCGAATGGGCGCCGGACGCGCACCGGATCGCCGCCACGCAGGTGGGGCCGCCGGCCCGCGGCCCGCGGCCATAGCTGCGCCGTGCGCGTCGCCGCCGTCGACTGGTCCGGCCGGATCGCCGGGGCCGAGCGGTACATCTGGACCGCGCTGGCGTCCCCAGATGGCGACCTGGTCGCGCTGGAGGATGGACGCAACCGCACCGCGGTCGGTGACCACCTGGTGGCGCTGGCCGACGCGGATCCCGGGCTGGTCGTGGGCCTGGACTTCGCGTTCTCGCTGCCCGTGTGGTTCCTGGACCGATGCGGCTACCAGGACGGGATGGCGGTGCCGGAGGCGGTGAGCGAGGGCTGGCTGCGCGAGTGCCCGCCGCCGTTCTGGTGCCGGCACGGCCGCCGGCGCGGCTCCGAACCGCAGCACCGAGAGACGGAGCTGCGGGTCTGTCCGCGTGCCAGGTCCGTGTTCCAGATCGGGGGCGCCGGCCACGTGGGGACCGGCTCGCTCCGCGGCTGGCCCGTGCTGCGCCGCCTGCGGGCCGCGGGCTTCGCGATCTGGCCGTTCGACCCGCCGCGCCTGCCGGCCGTGGTGGAGATCTTCCCGCGCCTGCTGACGGGCCCGGTGGTGAAGTCGCGCCGCGATGCGCGCGAGCGCTACCTGGGGGACCGGGGCTGGCCTCCTGAGGCGGCGGTCAGCGAGGACGCGTTCGACGCGGCGGTGTCGGCGCTGGTGATGAGCGCACACGCGACCGCGCTCGCCGCGCTCCCGCCCGAACCAGACCCGGTGCTCCGCCGGGAGGGGCGCATCTGGAGCGTGTGAACTGCGCATCCTTACGAATGCGGAATTCTCGCAGCACTTGAGGGCTCGAGAGCTGCGCAATTGTGAGAATGCGTGGTTCTCGTGCCCTTAACGAGTGGGGTTGTGGTTCGAGTGCAGTCGAGGGACGCTACCGGCCATGCCCCGTCTGCAGGGAATTCCTGAGCAGCTCAAGAGCGGCCCCTTTACCGTCGCGCACGCCGAAGGTCTGGGATTCAGCCGGCACCGACTCCGCGGGCCGAACTGGAGGCGCCTCGGCTGGGGAGTGTACGTCTGGACGGGCCACGAAGCGGACGCGGCGAGCGAGCTGCTGGCCCTGCAGAGTCGCTTGCCCGAGCGCAGCGTCCTCTCAGGACGCACCGCCGCGAAACTCCACCGCATGGATGTCGACGCGAACGGCAGCGCGGAGGTGACGGCGCCCCCCGGTGTAGCTCTGCGTCCGCGTCCCGGCATCTGCGTCAATGTTGCCGCGCTGGATCCTGCCGACGTGATGGTCAGCGGTGGTCTCCGCGTAACGACCCCGCTGCGCACGTGCTTCGATCTGGCGCGCCGCCTTCCCCTGGTTGACGCCGTCATCGTCCTCGACGGTGCGCTCCACCGTCGTCTCGTCTCGCTTCGCGCCCTGTGCGAGTACGTTGGACACGTCGGCAGTGTCAGAGGCGTGCCGGCCGCACGTCGGGTCGTCGATCTGGTCGAGCCGAAGTCTGAGTCACCGATGGAGTCGCGGCTGCGACTGGTCCTGATCCTCGCCGGCCTGCCCCGCCCTCTCGCCCAGGTCGACCTGTTCGACCCCGCACGCAGGTTCCTCGGTCGGCCCGACCTGCTCTACCCGGACGCGCGTCTCGCCATCGAGTACGACGGTGCGCTGCACCGTGACAGCCTCGTCGCCGACCACCGCCGGCAGAATCGGCTGCAGGCCGCCGGGTACCTGCTGCTCCGGTACACCGCCGCCGACGTCTACCACCGCCCCCACGCCATCGTCGACCAGGTGCGCGAGCAGCTCGCCGGCCGCTCGAGCGGCTAGTGCCCGCCCGGGGTGTGGAGCATGTGCCAGAGGATCAGGTTGTGCGCGTGCAGCGCCTTGTCGGCACCGCGGAACTCGAACTCGTAGTGCTTCTCGCCGTGCAGGAGCAGGAGCAGCTTGCTGCTGCTGAAGAAGCCGCGGCCGGCCAGCGGGTTGGGGTGGTCCTCGGCCGCCACCGTCACGATCCGGTTGTACGGGATCGACACCATCGCGTGCCGGTCGATCAGATACGTGCGGTCGAACACGATCAGCCGCTTCGACGTGATGCCGAGGAACCCGGCGCCGCCGCCTTTGAGGTCGTACACGGCGAAGATCTGCTCCCCGTCGAGGAGCCCCGCCTCGACCTTCTGCAGCTGTTCCTGGCGGTCGAACACCGGTGCCGGAGTGGTCATCTCGTCCCGGAGGATAGCCTAGAGATCCGTGGAGCACGGCGAGATCGTGGACTTGATCCGCGAGGGCGTCGCGCCCGGCGACTGGGCCGACCTGGGTTCCGGCGACGGGGCGTTCACCCTGGCCCTGGCGGACCTGCTCGGGCCGGGCGCCCGCATCGTGTCCGTCGACCGCGACGGCGGCGCCCTGCGCCGGCAGCGCCGGGCCGTGGAGGCACGATTCCCGGACGCCGCGGTCGAGTACCGGCAGGCCGACTTCACCCGGCCGCTGGACCTGCCGGCCCTGGACGGGATCGTCATGGCCAACTCGCTCCACTTCGTGCGCCGGAAGGAGCCCGTACTGGCGGCCGTCCGCGGCTGGCTGCGGCCGAGCGGACGCCTGGTCCTCGTCGAGTACGACGCGGACCGCGGCAACCCCTGGGTGCCGCACCCGCTCAGCTACACCACTTGGGAGCGAGTCGCGGCCGAGAACGGGTTCGCCGACACCCGTCTGCTGGCGCGCCTTCCCAGCCGCTACCTCGGCGCGATGTATTCGGCGCTCAGCTTTCGCCACACCTGAGCGCAGCGCCGCCGCATTTCGCCGCCCGGATCGCCCCGGCGCTGTAACACCTCGCCCCTAGCGTTCGTATCGCACTCGAACGGCCACGGACGCTCAGGAGGTAGAAACGTTGGAGATCGTTCGCAACCTGGCACGGCGCAGGCTGCGCAGCACGCTCACGATCCTCGGGATCGTGATCGGTATCTTCGCCCTGACGACGATGGGCGCGATGGCCGCCCACTTCAACGCGCTGCTGGACGGCGGCGCCCGGTACTACGGCTCGAGCATCCAGGTCGGAGCGCCCGACGGTCAGGCGTCGATCCTGCCGATGTCGAAGATCGACGAGCTGAAGCAGGTCGACGGGGTGGCGGCGGTCTTCCCCGGCTACGGCTTCGACGCGAAGCCTGGCTCCGCGAACGTGGTGAACTTCGGGCCGCCCGACACGATCCTCAGCCGCGACCCTGCAGAGAACACCTACAACGCCCTCAAGACACCGGTCGCTCACGGCCGCGACCTGACGTCAACCTCCCGCGGCGAGGTCGTTCTCGGCTCGAGCATCGCCAATGAGTTCAAGAAGAACGTGGGCGACACCATCGACCTGCCGGTTCGGCCCAAGGACGCCAAGCCGGACTTCGTGAACCACGCCTTCATCGTCGTCGGCATCCTCGCGCCGACGCAGACCGCGCCCGACGTGTTCGCCTACGTCGGCGTCCCGGACGCGCAGATGCTGCTCGAGGACAACCTTCCGGTCGCGCTCCGCGACACGATCGACTCCACCCAGGTGGCCCAGAGCTTCACCGTCTACGGGCAGCCCGGCGCCTCGATCGGCACGCTGGATGCGATCGCGAACCGGATCAACCACCGGGTCGGCGGCGTCAAGGCCTTCAAGCCATCGGACGTGGTGAGCGCCTTCAAGTCAGGCGGCGCCATCTTCACGGCGATCACGACGGCGGCGGCGGTGCTGGCGCTGGTGATCGGCGGCCTGTCGGTGGTGAACACGATGATCATGGCGGTCACCGAGCGCTTCCGGGAGATCGGGCTCAAGAAGGCGGTGGGCGCCCACACCGGCCACGTGCTCCGGGAGTACCTGGCCGAGGCGGTGCTGATCGGCTTCATCGGCGGCGCCGTCGGCTACGCGCTGGGCGTGGCGCTGACCAACCTCCTCAACCTGGCGGGTCGGTCGTCGAACCTGGAGCTGTTCCTGATCACGCCGACGCTGACCGCGATCGCGCTGGGCTTCGCGGTGGCGCTGGGGGCGCTGGCGGGGGTGATCCCGGCCTTCCGGGCGGCCCGGCTGGACCCGGTGACCGCGCTTCGGACCACCAACTAGGAGTTGCCGCAGATGTCGAGCATCGAGCTGGTCGACCTGACCAAGCACTACAAGCAGGGCCGCAACGTGGTCCGGGCGCTGGACGGGGTGTCGCTGGAGATCGGGGCGGGCGAGTTCGTGTCCATCGTGGGCCGCTCGGGGAGCGGGAAGACGACGCTGCTGGACCTGATCGGGCTGCTGCTGCGTCCGACCTCGGGCCAGGTGCTGATCGCGGGCGAGGACGCCAGCCGGCTGAAGGACAACCAGCGCGCGGACATGCGCGGGCAGCGGATCGGGTTCATCTTCCAGGAGTACAACCTGCTGCCGGCGCTGAACGTGCTGGAGAACGTGATGCTGCCGCTGCGGTACACGAAGTCGCGGGTCGAAGACGGCCGAGGGCGGGCGCTGGAGCTGCTGGAGGCGGTCCAGCTGAGCGACCGTCTGAAGCACCGGCCGGACGAGCTGTCGGGCGGCCAGCAGCAGCGGGTGGCGATCGCGCGGGCGCTGATCAACCGTCCGGCGATCGTGCTCGGCGACGAGCCGACGGGGTCGGTGGACACGCAGACCTCGCAGGAGCTGGTCGGGCTGATGCGGTGGCTGAACCGCGAGGAGGGGGTGACGTTCGTGATCGTCACCCACGACCTGGACCTGGCCGGCCGGGCCGACCGGATGATCGGGCTGAAGGACGGCCGCGTGATCTCCGACGCCCCGGTCTTGCACGCCGCGTAACCAGGACACTTTTCCTACCCCCAAGGTGTGGACGGCGGTCCCCGGACCGCCGTCCTTCTCGTCTCAGCGCTCGGGCAGGTTCAGTTCGCCACGCTTGCCGAAGCGCTCCTCGAGGAACCGGCCCTGCACGAGCAGGCGGTCCGAGTCGCGCTGGTTGACCGCGTCGCCGATCTCGGCCATCTGGTCGTCCAGCAGCTCCAGCTGGTCCTGCAGCACCTGGAGCGGCGTCTTGCCGTCCTGGACGACATGGGTGGTCGCATAGTCGGCCGGCAGGGAGACATAGAACCGGACGCTGGCCGGCAGGTAGTCGGTCGCCGTGCGCTGCAGCACGAACAGGTCCTGCGAGCCTCCGGGGAGGTCGGCCGCCCTGGGCAGGAGCGCCAGCGTCCGCTGGCGGATGCTGGTCAGCCTGGCGAACACGTCGGAGGGGACGCGGCCCCTGGCCATGTCGAGCGTGCCGTCCAGTGCCCGCTCGATGCTGCCGGCATCGAACCGCTCGGGGGCGTTTCGCCGCGGCGGCTTCGACGGGACGAGCAGCGCCCCGATCACGTAGAGCGCTGGCACCACGAGCGGCCAGACGTCCCCGATCGCGCCGGCGAAGTGGAGGCCCAACCCCCCCAGTGCGAGCGCGCTGCCAGCGACGTTCTTGCCGCTGCCGAGGTAGCGCACCACGTGAAACATGGCCGCTCTCAGCTTACGCGGCCCCCTGCCGCGGCCTCGGGAGGATGACGTGCAGTAGCCTGTGGGGCCACATGCGCGTCTCGCAGCTCGCCAGCGAGGTGGCGGGGGCCGCCGTCGGCGGCGGTCCCGACGCCCGGGTCGATCGGGTCGTGTACGACTCGCGCCTGGCCGCGCCGGGTGTCCTCTTCGTGGCGATCCGCGGCCGGCGCCTGGACGGCCACGACTTCGCCGCCGACGCGGCGGAGCGCGGCGCGGCGGTGGCCGTCGAGCGCGACCTGAGCCTGCCGCCCGGCACCGCCTGGCTCCGCCTCGCCGACACCCGCGCCGGCCTCGCCGAGCTGGCCGCCGCCGTGCAGGGCCGGCCGGCGCGCCGCCTGCTGGTGGCCGGCGTCACCGGAACCGAGGGCAAGACGACCACGACCCACATGACGGCGCACGTCCTCGAACGGGCAGGCGTGCCGTCGGGCTACCTCAGCACCGTCGCGCACCGCGCCGACGGTTCGGACCAGCCCAACGCGTCGGGCATGACGACCATGCATGCGCCAGAGGTGCAGGAGTGGCTGGCCCGGATGGTGGCCGGTGGCGCCCGAGCGGCCGTGGTGGAAGCCACGTCCCACGCGCTCGACCAGGACCGGGTGGGCGCCTGCGACTTCGACGTGGCCGCGTTCACCAACGTCTTCAGCGATCACCTCGACTACCACGGCAGCCTGGAGGCGTACCGGAACGCGAAGGCGCGCCTGATCGACCTCTGCGCCGCCGCGACCGGCAAGGGCGTGCCCAAGACGGCCGTGCTGAATCGGGACGACGCATCCTACGACGCCCTGACGGGCCGGCCGATCGCGCGCCGGCTGAGCTACGGCATCGAATCCGCGGCGGACGTCCGCGCGACCGACCTGGAGCCCGCCGACGGCGGCACCAGCTTCCTGATCCAGGTCGAGGGCGCCTCCGCGCCCGTCCGGCTGCGCATGGCCGGCAGGTTCAACGTGTCCAACGCGCTCTGCGCCGCCGCCTCGTGCCTCGCGCTGGGGCTCACGCTCGAACAGGTCGCCGCCGGCCTCGACGACTTCCCGGGCGTCCGCGGGCGGCTCGAGCCGGTCGAACTCGGCCAGCCGTTCCAGGTCTACGTCGACTTCGCGGACTCGCCGCTCTCGCTCAACAACATGCTGGCGGCCATGCGTCCGGCGACGCGGGGCCGGCTCATGGTGATGTTCGGCGCGACCGGACGGTCCGACCACGGCCGGGCCGGGATGGGTCGGGCCGCGGCCGAGCACGCCGACTTCTTCGTCATCACGACCGACGACCCGGTCGGCGAGGACCCGGCCGAACTGGCGCGCAGCGTGGAGGCCGGGGTCTCCGGTCGCCGCCTGGGACGCGATTACGAGGTGGTTCTCGACCGCGCAGCTGCCATCCGCCGCGTGCTCGCGGTTGCCGGCGCCGGCGACGTCGTGGTCCTGGCCGGCAAGGGCCACGAGCAGACGATGATGCTCGCCGGCGGCCCGGTGCCGTGGGACGACCGCGCCGAGGCCGAGGCCGCGCTGCGCGAACTCGGCCTCGCGACCCGCTAGATCAGCGGGACGAGCGGGGTGAAGTCGGTCAGGAGCGCGGCGCGCACGCCGGGCCGGTCCTCCGGCCCCCGCTCCAGCGCGCTCACGTAGTGCGCGACCATCGAGTCCAGCACCCCGTAGGACTCCAGCGGCCGCAGCAGCTCGAACTGCGTGTGGATCGAGGCCGGGTCCACTTCCTCCGGCTTCTTGCCCGCGACCTCGGGGATCGCGACCGCGGTCCTGGCGCCGACGGCGTTGTCGCGCTTCACCAGGTGGACGAACGTGAACGGCTCCCCGTCCTGGTGGAGGACGTCCGGCGAGGACACCGCCCGGTCGCCCGCGTTGTTGACCAGCAGCTTCACGAGGTGCACGCCGACCACGAAGGGCCGGATGAGCTGCGCCTCGTTCCAGAACGCCAGCGTGAGGTCGAAGTCCTGCCAGATGATGTGGTCGAGGAACGGGTCGTGCTTCAGCTCGTCCTCGAACGGCGTGAAGTGGCGCACCTTGGAGAGGTACTCGGGGTTGTAGTCCGACTGGTAGTACTCGCTGTACTCGCCCTTCGGGCCCTGCCGGTTCGGCATCCACTCGACGCGCCGTGCCCAGGGCAGCAGGATGCCGTTGGAGTACCGGCGGTAGCGGTTGGCCGTTGGCGCGTACGGGTCCGCGGGCAGGTTGTCCACGGCGGCCTGCAGGCGGCCGAGACCGCTCTCGGTGTCGGGCGAAGGGGCGATGTCGTCGACCTTGAACCGGCAGTACCCATCGGTGTGCAGGCTCTGGGCCGTCGACGCGGACAGGCGGATACTCATACGTCTTCCCTCATAAGTGCTGGACACCCCCTCGTCAGGGGTTAACGCGCGCGCTGACAGGTGCGTTTCGAGCCAAGTGGCGTCCAGGCTACCAGCGGCCCGGCGCCCGGCGCGCGCCGCACACCTCGGGGGAAGGGCGGTACCGTGGGGTCGGATGGTCGAGCAAACGGCGACGTTCTTCGAGGAATTGACCGCGCTCGACGCGTTCTTCCTCTACGCGGAGCGCCCCGAGGCCCCGCTCCACAGCGGCGCCGTGTACGTCTTCCAGGGCGAGCCGCAGGTGGCGGGCGGGCGCGGGGCGCAGGGGATCAGGCGGTCGCTGGAGGAACGACTCCACCTGGTGCCGCGCTACCGGCAGCGCGTGCGGTTTCGCCCCCTGAACCTCGGCCACCCGGTCTGGGTCGACGACCCCGACTTCGACCTCGACCGCCACGTGAGCCACTCGACGCTGCCCCGGCCGGGCACGGACGCCGTCCTCCGCGACCACGCCGCCCGCGTGCTGGCGCAGCGCCTGGACCTCCGCCGGCCGCTGTGGGAACTGGAGGTGGTCGAAGGGCTGAGCGGCGGCCGAGTGGCCCTGGTCAACAAGGTGCACCACGCCATGGTCGACGGCATCTCGACCGTCGACGTCGCGACCCTGCTGTTCGACCTCGAACCCGATCCCCCGCCGGCCCCGGATCCTCCGGCCTGGTACCCGCGGCCGGCGCCGGACGACCTCAGCCTGGCCAGCGACTCGATTGACGGGCTGCGCCGCGTGGTCGCCGCCAACCCGCTCACGCTGCCGTTTCGCCTGCCGAAGCTGGTGCGCGGCGCCGCCCAGGAGGCGCTCGCCACGCCCATGGCCGGCGCGGCCTCGCTCGCGCTGTCGCTCGTCAGGCCCGGGCCGCAGCTCCCGTTCAATCGATTGATTGGCTCGGAGCGCCGCCTGCACCACCAGGTGCTGCCGCTCGTCGCGCTCAAGGAGGTGAAGGAGGTCTTCGCCGCCACCGTCAACGACGTGGTCCTAGCGATCGTCGCGGAGGGGACCTTTCGCTGGCTGCAGGAGCGCGGCGACCTGACCACAGACACCATGCGGGTCTTCTGTCCGGTCAGCGTGCGTGACGCGAGCCACCGCTACCGGTTCGGCAACCAGGTCAGCGGGATGGTCGTCGACCTGCCGATCGCGGCGATGCCGGCCGCCACGCGTCTGGCCCGTATCGTCGCGGAGACCGGGGAGCTGAAGCGGTCCGGGCAGGCGATCGCGGCGCGGAGCCTGACCGCGATCACGTCATGGGCGCCGGCCACGCTGCACGCGCTGGGCAGCCGGCTGGCCTCCGAGCCGCGCTTCGGCCTGCAGTCGCGGGTGAACATGGTGGTCACCAACGTCCCCGGGCCGCAGGTCCCGTTCTACACGGGCGGCGCGAGGCTGCTCGAGGTGTGGCCGTTCGTGCCCGTTTATCACACGCTGGGCCTGAACGTGGCCATCGTGTCGTACGACGGCCGCGTCCACATCGGGCTGAACGCCGATCGCGAGCTGATGCCGGATCTGGCGCGCTTCGGAAGGCACCTCGACGCAGCGGCGGCCGAGTACGTGGCGATCGCGAAACGCCTGCGCCGCCCCTTCACCCGACCGGCAGGACGCGAGCGAGGAGCGCGTAGACCTCCGGATTGACGCCGAGGCCGGTATGGCTGCCGGTGACCTCCACGCAGTCCGCGTCCGGGCGCAGGCACGCCGGCCAGTGCACGATCCCGTCGCTGCGCGAGTAGATGGAGGTGAGCGGCACCTGGGCGGGGGCCGCCAGGTCGCGCAGGAACGGGACCTCGGCGTGTGACGTCTGGCCGAAGCGGACGAGGTTGACCGCCTGGGCCACGCGCACCCCCGCCATCGTGAACGGATGGACGTCGAAGGGATCGGCGAACGGCGAGCCGAGCCCGACGACGCGCTGCACGAGGTGCGGGTGGCGGTCGGACAGGACCTTGGCCAGCAGCCCGCCGCGGCTGTGGCCGATGATCGTCACCGGGCGGCTGGTGCGGTCGAACAGGCCGGCCATGCGCGGCGTCAGCGTCCGCAGCACCGCCTCCGAGTACCAGATGTTGAACGTGAGGCCCGACTGCTCCACGTCGTACCCAAGGCGGCGCAGCCACTCGCGCAGCGTGTCGAGCGACCGGTCGCCACCCATGAATCCCGGAATCAGCAGGACGGGCCGGCCATCGCCACGCGGCATGTCGCCGCCGGCGAACAGCGGGTCGCGCAGCAGGCGCGCGAGCTCGAACGGCGCGCGCGTCTCCATCCACACGGGCGGCGGCGCGTCCATGCGTCCGAAGTAGCGCAGCGGGGGCAGCCCGCGCCGGTCCACGGGAGCTCGGTGCTCGCTAGGCCGCCGCCGGCTCGTGCGAATCGAGCCAGCCCAGCGCGACGCGGAGGAAGTCGCCCGGGACCTCCATCATGGGCACGTGCCCGGAGTCCGGCAGCACCTCCACATGCCAGCCGAACTGCCGGCCGATCGCGAGCGAGAAGGCGGCGGGGACGAGCCTGTCCTTCTCGCCGTGCAGCACGAGGGTGGGCGCGGCCACCCGGGAATACGTGTGCATCAG
>Ga0126369_10002669_pt1 | contig 12788 bp, 11 predicted proteins | sample PanSoiMetaPlot_1_FD_109646 | JGI IMG/M metagenome (GOLD analysis project Ga0126369, IMG submission 109646) | Tropical forest soil microbial communities from Panama - MetaG Plot_1 | ecosystem: Environmental > Terrestrial > Soil > Tropical forest > Bulk soil | place: Panama | collected 2016-02-17 | reverse complement strand
CGCGGCAGAATGAGCACCCGGTTGCTGCCCGGAATGCGGGCGCTCACATGGCCGCTGTAGTCGAGCAATTCGGCCATCACCATCATGCGATGGCAATCGGCAAGCTGCTGCCGCAGCACGTCTTCGGTCACCTGAGCCATGAGGTCTCCCCAATGCAACGAGGCCGATCATATACTCGGTCGGTTGACCGCGACCAAGCCGGAGAAATATACGCAACTGAGCCGACAGAGAGCGGCGACGTGCGAGGAGCGACCGATGGGGAGACGCCAGTGAACCTGTCGCGCCGGACACTGCTGCTCCTGGCGGCAGCCGCGGCACCGCTGCCCGCAATCTTCCGCACCGCGCGGGCGCAGGCCTATCCGTCGCGGCCGGTCCGCATCGTGGTCGGACAGTCCGGCGGCAGCGGGACCGACACGGGCGCGCGTCTGCTCGGGCAATGGCTGTCGAACCGTCTCGGTCAGCCGTTCGTGGTCGAGAACCAGCCGGGCGCCGCCGGCAATATCGCCACCGCCGCCGTCGTGCGGGCGCCCGCCGACGGCTATACGCTGGGCACGGTCATCTCGGCGAACGCAATCAACGAGACCCTCTACGACAATCTCAGTTTCAGCTTCGTCCGCGACATCGCGCCGGTCGCCGGCATCTTTCGCGTGCCGCTGGTGATGGTGGTCAACCCTGCGGTTCCCGCCACGACCGTTCCGGAGTTCATCGCCCACGCGAAGGCCAATCCGGGCAAGATCAACATGGCCTCGTCCGGCATCGGCTCGGTGCAGCATGTCGCGGGCGAGCTCTTCAAGTTCAGGACCGGCGTCGACATGGTGCACGTGCCCTATCGCGGCACGGGGCCTGCGCTGACCGATCTCCTCGGCGGCCAGGTGCAGGTGATGTTCGACGTCACGTCGATCTCGGCCGCGCACGTCAAGGCCGGCAAGCTGCGGGCGCTGGCGGTGACCACCGCGGCGCGCGTCGACGTGCTGCCCGACGTTCCGATCATGAGCGAGTTCGTTCCGGGCTACGAGGCGAGCGCCTGGGTCGGCTTCGGCGCGCCCAGGGATACGCCGGCCGCGGTCATCGACGTCCTCAACCGAGAGGTGAACGCGGGCCTCGCCGATCCGAATATCGCGGCCAGCATCGCCCGGCTCGGCGGCACGGTCATTGCGATGTCCCCGGCCGAGTTCGGCAAGCTCATCGCCGCGGACGCGGCCAAGTGGGCGCAGGTGATCCACGCTGCCGGCATCAAGCCGAATTAGAGCACGCTGCCAGCGCTCCCTCTCCCCTCCTTCCTCTTCTTCTTCTCCCTCTCCCCCTTCGTCAGGGGGAGAGGGTCGGGGTGAGGGGGTCTATCCGCGAGTCACGTGATTGCGGAAGCGCCCCTCACCCCAACCCTCTCCCCGCAAGAGCGGGGAGAGGGAGCGCAGGCGCTGTGCCAAGAAGCATGCGATAGTCCGCGGTCAAACGGGAGGATCAGCATGGCGCCACTGATGCGGCTCGCGCGACTGCATGAGCCCGGGCAGCCGCTGCGCATCGACAGCGTGCCCCGCCCGACGCCGCGGGCGGACGACGTGCTCGTCCAGGTCAAATCGTGCGGCGTCATTCCCAACATGAATGCGATCTTCAGCGGCAAGCTGTGGAACCAGCTGCCGCCCCTGCCGGCGAGCGTGGGCCTCGACGCGGCCGGCATCATCGCCGAGGTGGGCGAGAACGTCACCGACGTGCGCGTCGGCCAGCGGGTCTATGTCAACCCGTGGCTCGCCTGCGGCCAGTGCGCCTACTGCCGCGCGCACGAGCCGCTGCTGTGTTCGGCCGCGGCGTTCCAGGGATACTTCGGCTTCTTCCCGCATTCGCCGCCGCAGCTCGCGCGCTATCCGTTCGGCGGCTTCTCGGAGTATCTGACCGCCGCGCCGCATCGGCTGGTCATCCTGCCCGACGCGGTCACGTTCGATTCTGCGGCGCGCTTCGGCTACACCGGCACGTCGTTCGCGGCGCTGCGTCTCGGCAACGTCGGCGCCGGGACATGGCTCGCCATCAACGGGATCACCGGAACGCTCGGCGTCGCGGCGGCGCTGCTCGGCCTCGCGATGGGCGCGACGCGCATCCTCGGGCTCGGACGCAACCGCGCGGTGCTCGACCGGCTCATGGCGCTCGCGCCCGGCCGCATCCGCACCCGCGCACTCGACGATGGGCCGATCGCGGACTGGATGCGCGGAGAGACCGACGGGCTCGGCGTCGACGTGCTGCTCGACTGCTCCGCCCGCGCGGCTTCCGCCGCGGCGACCGCCGACGCGCTGAACGGCCTCAAGCGCGGCGGCACCGCCGTCAACATCGGCGCGCTGTCCGAGCCGCTGCCGATCCAGCCGATGCGGTTCATGACCAGCCGCATCGCGTTGCGCGGGTCGAACTGGTTCACCACCGGCGAAGGCCAGCTCATGGCCGACATGGCAGGGAGCGGCGTGCTGGATCTGTCGCACCTCGAGCCGCAGCGCTATCCGCTCGCGGGCGTGAACGACGCGCTCGAAGCCATCAAGGCGAGGCCCGGCGGGTTCGTGAACATCGTGGTCAATCCCGATCGGTAGCGCATGTCCCGGCGAAGTGGTCACCGGTTCGCCGATAAGGCCGCTGCAACAGCCGAAACAGGAGCAGCACCGCCATTGCGGCAAGCACGAGGGCGCCGGCGAACCACAATGGCGCGCCCGCGGAGCCGCTGGCGTCGCGCAGAATGCCCGCGGCCGGCACCAGCAGCGCCATGCCGACATAGTACCAGGTGTAGAAGACGCCCATTCCGGCGGACCGGGTCTGTGGCCGGAGCACCTCGCCCGGAAGCACCATCATGGCGCCGCATGGCAGACCGGCGACGGCGCCGATGAAGGTCATCAGCGCGAGCGACGGCGCCGCCGGCACCAGCGCGGCGCCGAACCCGAGCAGGATGAAGCTCGCGACCATCAGCGCGCTGGCGTGACCGACCCGGTCGATCAGGACGCCGCCGAGCGGGATCGTGACGATAATGGCCCACGAGACCAGGCTGGTGACGAGGCCGGCCTCCTGCGCGGACAGTCCGCGCGAGGTGAGCAGCGCCGGGGCGAAGCTCACGACCAGGATGTAGCCGACGTTGAACAGCATCCAGACGCCGCCCGCGAGCGACGCGAGGCCGATCTCCGCGAGCGACAGGCGCGCGCGGCCCTCGCCGTCCGGCGGCGCGGGCGTGGCCGCCGGCGGCGTGCGGTAGACGAGCGCGATGAGCGCCAATACCGCCGCGGCGGCCGCCGCCGTGGCGGCGAATGCGGCAGCGGTCGATGCGTGCACGGCGAGCCACGGCAGAATGACCAGCGCGAGACCGATGCCGACCGGCCAGCTGCTGACGAGGACGGCCAATGCGGTGCCGATCTCCCGGCCGATGAACCAGTCGGTCGTCATCTTGGTGAGCAGCACATTGAGGAGCACCGCGCCGCCCCCGCTGACGAGGCGTCCGGCGGCGATGATGGCAGAATCGTCGGCGATTGCGGTCGCGACGCCCCCGGCAGCCATCAGTGCCATGCCGAGGAGCGCAATGCGCTTGTCGCCGAAATGCTGGCCGAGCAGGCCGCCCGGGTACGCAATCGCAACCCCGGGAAGCAGATAGAGCCCGATCAGCAATCCGAGCCGCGCGTAGTCGATCTCGAGATCGGCCACGAGGAACGAGGACAGAGCCGCCACCGCCTGGAACTGGAAGCCCATCGCGGTTCGCGCCAGGAACAGAACCGCGAGGATCAGCCACCGCTCGTCGCGACTACGATCGATGGAACGCATCGGTGGCCCCCGCCTGGCTCAGCCGGACGCATCGTAATGGCCTGCGTCGGCATACGGGAAGGGCTCGGCGACGGGACAGGCTCGGACCCGTGCGACAGCGACGTACTGGACAATCCGGTGCACTATGGTCCAGACCCGGGCGGATCTGCAGCCGGCGTCGCCCGCGCCGCCGCACATCAGGTCTGGACGTCGCGGAGGGGTCATGCTCAAGGGTTGGTTTCGCCTCACCATGGCCGCCGTGCTCGCGCTCGCAGTTCACGCGATCGCCTCGACGGCAAGCCTCGCGCAGCAGTGGCCCACGCATCCAGTGCGCTTCGTGCTGCCGTTCGGTCCGGGCTCGGGCGCGGACACCGCCGCGCGGCTGATCGCCGACAAGCTGCAGCAGAAGTGGGGCCAGCCCGTCATCATCGACGGCAAGCCCGGCGGCGACGGCCTGCTGTCGCTCGGCGCCGTCGTGTCGGCCAAGGATGACCATACGCTGTTCTTCGGCCCGAGCAGCATCTTCGTCGTGCAGCGCTACGTGCACGAGAACATGACGTTCGACCCCGAGAGCGACCTCGCGCCGATCGCGGGCGTCGCCAAGGTGCAGATCGCGGTCGCCGTGCCGACGAGTCTCGGCATCTCCACGCTGGCCGAGTTCGTGGCGCTGGCGCGCGCCAAGCCGAGCCAGACGAGCTATGCAGTGGCGCCGGGATTTTCCGAGTTCGTGTTCGACGGGTTCGTCAAGGAGAACGGGCTTGGCATCGCCAAGGCGCCTTATCGCGACATCACCAAGTCGCCGATCGATCTCGCCGAGAACCGCATCCAGCTGTCGATGCAATCCTACGCCGCAATGCGCAACTACGCGCAGACCGGCAAGATCAAGTTCATCGCGATCAACGACCGCGAGCGATCGCCGATCGCGCCGGACATTCCCAACGTGGTCGAATCCGGATTTCCGTCCCTACTGGCGAGCCCCGTCCTGGGCCTGCTCGGACCGCGCGGCATGCCGATCGATCTGCGCCGGCGGATCGCGGCGGACGTGGTCGCCGCGTTCGACGACAAGACGGTCGGCGAAAGATTGGCCATCACGGGGCAGCTGCCCGCGCCGATGGCCGTCGACGCGTACACCGCCGCGCTCACGGAGCAGTACGCGCAGGTCGCGCACATCGCGTCGGTGCTGGGCATCGCGAGGAAGTGAGTAACGTCCGCTCGGTGCCACCCGCGCCTGTCCGGCTGGCTCAGCCACGAATGGCGGAAGTTCTCTGCGGACTCGCGTTCATTCCACCGTGATGTTCATCTCGCGAATGATGCGGCCGTACTCATCGTACTGTTTGCGCAGGCGCGCGCCGAATTCCGCGCCGCATATGCCGGCGGGATGCAGACCTTGCGCGGCAAGTTTCGCGTTGATGTCGGGCGCCCGCATCGCCGCGGTGACCCAGCCGGCAATCCGGGAAATCGCCTCCTTGGGCGTATTCGCCGGCGCAACCATGCCGATCCACAGCTCGGCCTCGGAGTCGCCGTAGCCGGACTCCGCGATGCCCGGCACATCGGGCAGCGCCTCGATTCGATGTCGGGACATGGTTGCGAGCGCACGGAGCTTTCCTGCCCGCAAATGTCCCGCCACCGAGGAATAATCGGTCAATCCCGACATGACCTGCTCGCCCAATAAAGCATTGACCGTCGGAGCCGCACCGGGATACGAGACGAAGTTCATGTGAACATTGGCGGCGCGCTCCAACATTGCGACGGCGATGCGGGACAGGGTTACGGGGCCAGTGGCCGCCAGCGTCACTTCGCCCGGCCTGGCACGTGCCGCGTTCAGCAGGTCGGCAAGCGTCCGGTGCGGGGAGCTGTCGTTGACGAGGATCAGCAAAGGCGCCCGCGCCAGCTCGCAGATCGGCTCAAAGCTGTTCAGCGGGTCGTAGTTCAACTTTCGCACATGTGGATTGATCACAAACGGATTTGCGGTGACCAGCAAGGTGTTTCCGTCGGGCGTCGCACGCGATACCGCCTCGGTTCCGATCACGTGCGACGCGCCAGGGCGATTTTCGACAATGATCGTCTGCCGTTCGGCGCGAGCGACCTGCTCCGCGAGCAGACGGCTCACCACGTCGAGGGGGCCGCCCGGCGGAAGTGGAACGACGATCTTGATCGTTCCCGCCGTCCCGGACAGCGCATCCCGGATCGGGACTGCAATGAACGGGACTGACGAGGCGACCGCAATCAAAGCGGCACCCGCAAGGCGCCCAAGACGCCGGCAGGAGGATGTCACGGCGTTCTGCGGCGATAATGTTGGCATCGGCGCTCTCCTTCAAGGTTCGCGTCTGCCGAACAACGATCGCTGCAAAGATTGATCGTTTTCTTCTGTAGCCGGTAGTGCTATTTTCGGACCGTGCCGTAGCCATTTGGACACGGGGCAAAATCATGCAGTGGGCGGACCGCGTCGGCCGTCGCATCAAATTGCGCGACCTCCACGTCCTTGTCGCGGTGGCGAACGCGGGGAGCATTTCAAAGGCGGCAGAACGGCTCGCCATCTCGCATCCGGTCGTCTCGCGGACGATCTCCGATCTCGAGCATACGCTGGGGGTTCGTCTGTTCAATCGAAGCTCGCACGGTGTCGAGCCGACGATGTACGGGCGCGCATTGCTCGATTGCGGCGTCGCCGTGTTCGATGACCTGCGGCGTGGCGTGCAACAAATCGAGTTCCTGTCGGACCCGACGTCGGGTGAAGTGCGGGTTGCAAGCTACGATGTCATGATGGCAGGTCTCGTCCCGGCGATCATCGACAGGTTGGCGCGCAAGCACCCGAAGATGTCGTTTCAAGCGGTCCACCACGGTGATCCTCATTTCATGCGCGTGGCGCTGCGTGAGCGAAAGGTCGATCTCGTCATCTCGAGAAGGATGCCGGAGATCGAGGAGGATGATCTCGTCAAGGAGCCTCTGTTTCACGACCCCATCCTCGTGGTCGCAGGACCGGGGAGCCGGTGGATTCCGCGGAGAAAGATCGCGCTGCCGGAGCTCCTCGACGAGCCATGGATCGTGCCGGTGGCCGAGACCACCATCGGAATGCTTTTCGCAAAAAGCTTTCGTTCCCTCGGTCTCGAGCTGCCCAGAGCGACGGTGATGTCCAATTCGATCCTTCTCCGCAATCGCCTGCTGGCGACCGGCCGCTATCTTGGCTTTCTCCCGCGATCGATGCTGCAATTCGATGCGCAACTGGCGGTGAAAATCCTGCCGGTCGAGCTGCCGGACATCGTCCAACCGGTCGAACTGCTCACGCTGAAGAACCGATTGTTGAGCCCCGCCGTCAATCTTTTCGTCGAATGTACCCGCGAGGTCGCCCGATCGATTGGCGGAAAGCCGTCGAGGCCACGGCCTGTGTCGAAGCACTGAAGGCTGGTCGGCACGTGCGCGACAGCAGCGCGCGCTGCTGGACGTATGAACCTACCGGCGAGGCGGAGTAAAATACCCGCCTGCATTTACTGGCCGCTAACGCGGCGCCGTTATCCTTCGGATTGCTGACGTTCCCAAATCAGTTCTCCGCGTGACTGGCCCCGGACAGAAGATCGGGGCTCTTCTTCCAAACACGAAGCAAGAGTCGAGCGTGCGCGCGGCCAACGTTGCGCACACTGGGGGCACAATGGATGACACATTGAAGGCTCTGGATGCGTCCGACAGTCCGGATTGCAGCAAACCAGAGGTCACCAAATCCACGCTGACCGATGAAGCAAGATCGCGCATCATCGAGCGCCTCGCTGAAGCATTGCGCGCGGCCGGATACGAGTGTGAACTCGATTCGAATGAAGCTGCACCAGTGCCGCGAGCGCGAAGTTCGCATGATTTCCCGGCAGGCACGGTTGTGAACTTCCGGTTCAAAAAGCGGCACTAGAATCATCGAGTTGCCCGTAGACTGCTGCGCACGAACGGGCGTGGTGAGCGCCGGCGCCGGCAACCCTGCGCGCGCCCCCGCGTGCGCTGCCGGTCGGCCGGACCGCCGCGACTTTTCGATTGTCACCAGACTGTCATTCGGCGACGCTAGAGCCGGGAAATCCCCCCTGAGAGGTTCGACATGACCCGGTTGGCCGCGCTTTGTCTTGCCCTTGTGATCGCTCCCAGCGCTCACGCACAGACCATCTATCCGCTCAATCGCGCCGAGATCCTGGCCGGCGCGCGATTCGATCTGAAAGTCGAGTTTCCGGGCTCGCCGGCGCAAGGCGCCGTGCGCGTCACGATCAACGGCAGGGATGCCGCGGCGGTTGCCGGCAGGGCGGTCTCGTTCGTCGAGCACGAGGATGGCGGCGAGTTTTCGGCCTACTGGATCCGCGGGGTCGCGCTGACCGCGCCCGGAAACTACGTGGTCGAAGCCACGGTCGGCGACAAGGCCGCGCGGGTGAACTGGGACGTGTTCGCGCCCGGCGCGCCCAAGGCGAAGAACGTGATCCTGTTCATCGGTGATGGCATGTCGATTGCGCACCGCACTGCGGCGCGCATCCTCTCGAAGGGACTGGTCGAGGGCCGCTACGGCGGCGAGCTCGCCATCGACGACATGCCGCACATGGCGCTGGTGTCGACCTCGGGCACGGACTCGGTGGTGACCGACAGCGCCAACAGCATGAGCGCCTACGCCACCGGCCACAAGTCCTGCGTCAATGCGCTCGGCGTCTACTGCGCGCGCAACAAGGGAAACCTGGACCACCCGCGCGTCGAGACGATCGGCGAGCTGGTGAAGCGGACCCGCGGGATGGCGGTCGGCGTCGTGACCAATACCGAGATCGAGGACGCAACGCCGGCCGGGATGGTGGCGCACAACCGGCTGCGGGCGGACTACAACAACATCGTGAAGGACTTCTTCGCCGTTGCGCCGGACGTGATGATGGGCGGGGGGACGCCCAATTTCCGTCCCGCCTCGGCGGGCGGCAAGCGGAGCGACGGCGAAGACTACATCAGGAAGTTCCAGGACGCCGGCTACGCCTTCGTGGAGACCAGGACGGGCCTGATGAGCGCGGGACCGAAGGCGACAAAACTGCTCGGCCTGTTCAATCCGGTGAACATCGACGGCGCGCTCGACCGCTTCTTCCTGAAGAAGGGGAGCGTCGCGAAGTTTCCCGATCAACCCGACCTGACCGAGCAGGTGAAGGTTGCACTCGATGTCCTGTCGAAGAACGACAAGGGTTTCGTGCTGATGGTCGAGTCCGGCCGCATCGACAAATATTCGCACTCGCTCGATTGGGAGCGCGCGGTCTACGACACGATCATGCTCGACAATGCCGTGAAGGTCGCGAAGGATTTTGCTGCGGCGCGCAACGATGACACCCTGATCATCGTGGTGGCCGATCATACGCACGGCGTCGCGATCGTCGGCACCTATGACGACGAGAAGTCTGGCCCGATGCGCGCGCGCCTCGGCACCTACGCCCAGTCCCGCTTTCCCAACTATCCTCCGGCGAATGCCGACGGTTATCCCGACAAGGTCGACGTTTCCCGCCGCCTGGCGTTTGTGTTCTCGACCTACCCGGACAACTGCGACAACGCTCGGCCCTACCTCGACGGCGAGAACGTGCCGGCGGTCGAAGGCGAGCAGAAGGGCACCTACGTCGCGAACGAGAAGGACTGCGCGCGGCCGGATGCGGTGCGCCGGGAGGGCAATCTGCCCTCCAATATCAACGCCGGCGTCCACGCCGCAGACGACGTGGTGCTGACCGCGACGGGACCCGGCGCCGAGATGTTCCACGGCCACATGGAGAACACGCGCGTGTTTCGCGTGATCGCGACCGCGCTGGGGCTGCGCGGAGCGGAGTGAGGCTCGGGCCGGGCGGCGTTATTGACCGGCAGCCGAGACCCGGCTGTTGACATTGGTGAATGGCGAGTGGCGCGGATCTGTCGCCAGGCACGGATTTCAAGGAAACAGACCTTGCGTTTCCATATAAAAATATATATAACTGGATAGTGACCGAGATCGAGCCCAGAGCGCTGATCTGGGTGGCCTCGAGCCGTCGCGACATGCGGGCGATGCCCAAGGCGGTCCGGCGTAGCTTCGGCGTTGCCCTGTTTGCCGTGCAGACGGGCGAAACGCCGCCGCTCGCCAAGCCGCTCAAGGGCTTTGGTGGGGCGGGCGTGCTCGAGCTGATCGAGGACGATGCCGGCGGCACCTACCGGGCGGTCTACACGGTTCGTTATGCCACGGCCGTTTATGTGCTGCACGTGTTTCAGAAAAAATCGAAGCGTGGCCGGGAGACACCGCGGCGCGATATTGATCTGGTCAAGGAACGGCTGGGACGTGCTGCCGAGCTGCATGCGATGAAGGTGAAGGAGCGTGAGCAATGAAGCGTAAGCGCGACTACGAGGAGAGCAGCGGCAATGTATTTGCCGACCTGGGCTTCCGAAATTCCAAGCAGGAATTGCTGAAGGCGAAACTCACGGTCGAAATCTACAAGCTGCTGAAGAAGCGCGGCATCACTCAGACCGAGGCAGCCAGGCTGCTCGGAACCACGCAGGCGCAGGTCTCCGCCCTTATGCGCTGCAAACCCGTTTCCGTTTCGGTGGGCCGACTGATGGAATTTCTCAACGTGCTCGGCCAGGACGTGCAGGTCACGGTGAAGCCTGCAACGCGGCGCAAGACCGGAGACATGTCGGTGGTGGTCCACGCCGTGTGACCGAGCGGATCACCCTACCCCCGCCACCGCCTCCGCCACGTGCAGCGTGCGCCGTCCGGTGCACCGCTCGATCTGTTCGCGGCAGCTGAAGCCGTTGGCGGGCACCCGGCAATGCCAACGCGTTGAGCACCGCGGCGTGGCTCTACAGCTTCGAGATCGACGGCCGCTCGCCTTTTTTGCAGATCAGGGTGATCCGCCACTCGCGCATCTTACCCCTTGGCGGCGCGGTCGGCTTGCGGGTCATTAGACTTCGCGAGCTTTCTCGATTAGTTGGTGCAGCTTGAGGGGAAGGAAGGACTGATCTCCACAGTAAATCCAATCCGGTGAAACTCCGAAGCGATCGCGGATTTTGAGGGTGATCCGCCGCCCGCTGTTAGGCTTTTCAAATGGATTGTAAAGGGTCTTTTCGATCCCAATCTCACGGGCGAAATCGGCCTGTTTCTCGAATCCGAGCGCCAATCGAGTTCGCTTGAGGCGCTTCGCAATCTCTCCGCTTGTCGCTGCCATAGGTCGATGATCAATGGCCATCGTCAGCGGTCCCTGTCGCTCGACCGGATCAAAAACCGCGGCAGCGCTTGCGGATCGAGATTGGCTGCTTCGGGACCGCCGCCTCGTCGCGCGCGCATGCGCGCCGCGTCGATTCGTCTGATCAGGCCGTCGATGGGCTGTCCTCGAACGGCACGGAAGGGACAGGCCCGCAAAAAACCACCCTATGGCCGAAGCTGCTTGGCGCACGCAGGGTCAGCGTCACCCGCGGCGGACTGATCCATGGCGAATAGCTGACGTTGACGATCGAGGAGAGCGGGATCCGATCCTCCTGGTTCCGGTTGCGGACGATCAGCGCGTCGCCCGCGTCCCATACCTCATCGACGAGATCGAATGCGAACTTCTTTATGATGATTGAGCCGACCACCAGTATGGCGAGCGGCACGATGATGAATTCCGGCGAAGCGTCGCCCACGGCAACGGGCAGAGTCAAGAAGACCACAAAAAATCCAAGGCTGACGATGGGAAAGACGCGCTTGTACAAGAAGGTCACTCGCGACGATATGCGCTGAATCGCCTTCCGGCCGCGTATGATTCGCGTGTCGTCCATTATGGAACTGCCGCCAAATCCGGCTGAACCCGATCCGTAGCATAAAATGCTCGCGCCAACGCGAAAATTGCGGCGGCTAAAACGCGACTAAGCGGCCGGGGGGCTGCGCGGAGGGGAATGAGACTGGCGCCGAGCAGCGCTATCGACCGGTAGGCGCACGACACCACAGGCAGCTAGAGCACCCTGCTCACATCGCCTTCGATGCTTCTGCTGTGAGCCAGGTCTTGAAGCGCCGGACAGCCGGGCGGCGGAATGTGTCGGCCCGGCCGACGAGATAGTAGCCGAACCTGCTCGGCCATCGTCCTTTGTAGGGCTGGACGAGCCGTCCCGCGGCGATATCCTTCGCTGCATACACGTCGTAGACAAGCGCCAGGCCCTGCCCGGCAACGGCCGCCCGAACCAGGAGCGCATCATCTGAGAAGGCGTTTCCGCTCTTCGGCACCTCCGATTTCCGGCCAAGCGCCTCGAGCCAATACGCCCAATCCTTCTGCTCGATGTCGTGCAGCAGGGGATATCCAAGGCAATCCTCGGGCCTCTTGATTGGCGGGCCACGCTCGAGCAGGCGCGGACTGCCGACAACGATCTGCGCGGGCGCCATCAGCCAATGCGACACGAGACCCGGATACTCGCCGAGACCGTGCCGAATGGCGAGATCGACCGGGTCGGAACGCAAATCGACCACCGAATTGCGTGTCTCGACGGCAACCTCGATCTTGGGATGGGAGTGCGCAAAGTCGGTCAATCGGTCGACCAGCCAGTTCGCGGCGAACGATGGCGTCGTGGTGATGACGATCCGCTGCGGATGCCGGCGCCCGGAGGCGTCGGCATAAGCGGCTTCCAGCGCGCGCAATGGATCGTCGATCCGCTCGAACAGGCGCTGCCCCGCCCGCGTGAACTCGACGCCCTTCGGTGAGCGCACCAGCAGCTGTCGCCCAACGACGCTCTCGAGCTCCTTGATCCTCTGGCTGACTGCGCCGGGCGTCAGGCCCAGCGTCGAGGCCGCGCCAGCCATTCGCTCGGCACGTGCGGCGAGAACGAACGTGTGCAGCAGCTCGAACGGGATCTTCATGCGTCATCTTTAGCACGGCTAAACACTCGTCGACCAGATTTCGTTATCTGCTCGCGCGCGACGGACGCACACTCGCACGATCATGAGCGAGCATGCGATGTCACCTCGCGCAACCTCCTCGCGCCTGTCGGCATGGCTCGTGGTCGGGCTCTGCTTCCTGGCGCTCGCGCTGGTGTTCTCGGCTCGCGCCGGGCTTGGGCTGGTGATG
>Ga0126369_10002668_pt1 | contig 12789 bp, 9 predicted proteins | sample PanSoiMetaPlot_1_FD_109646 | JGI IMG/M metagenome (GOLD analysis project Ga0126369, IMG submission 109646) | Tropical forest soil microbial communities from Panama - MetaG Plot_1 | ecosystem: Environmental > Terrestrial > Soil > Tropical forest > Bulk soil | place: Panama | collected 2016-02-17 | reverse complement strand
GCCGCGCCCAGGTTCGCGCTGGGATCGGCAGCAAGGGTCAGCGCACCGGTCATGGTGCCGCCACTCAGATTCAGTTTGGCACCCGCGGCGTTATCGACGTATTGCTTGGTGGCTGCGCCCAGGTTCGCGCTGGGATCGGCAGCGAGCGTGAGCCCGCCGGTCAACGTGCCGCCACTGAGATTTAGTTTCAGAGCGTCTGCATTGTCGACGTATTGTTTGGTGGTTGCGCCCAGGCTCGCGGTCGGATCAGCGGGAAGAATTAACTGCCCGGTCATTGTGTCGCCACTCTTCAGCACGTTGTTAGCCGCTGTCGTCGCATTGGTGGCTGTATCGGCGGTCGCCGCCGACAAACTACGGATGGCATAAGGCGTCGGGTTCAGTTGCGTACGCGGCGTCAGGATCGTGTATGAAGCATCAGCCGGATGCTTGACGGAAATCTCGAGGTAACGGTCATCGCCGGGAAATGCCGCCGAGGTGAAATCCATCTGCGTCGTAAAGACGCCACCAATAACTGAGACGCCGGTTCTGGTCACGGTCAGCGGTGAACCGATGGGAAGCTGATTGCCGCCACTGGACGCATCCCACAGGGTGAATTGGAAATCATAAATGCCGGTGGACGGTGATGCGCCGTCATTCAAACGGCCTTGATAGGTAAAAGTGCTTGTCTGAGAGAAGACGGAACTCGTCAACAGCAACCCGATTACTATCATTAGCGCAATCCGAGAAATCTTTAAGATCAGTTTCACGAGAGCTCCTTGATTAAATTTGTCTGCAAACATTGACGGGCAGCGCGGCTCGCCGCCCTTCAAAGCGGAAAGGCTGGGCCTTTCCGAGAAATCAATTAAAGATAGTCTCAACCACAGCGTGCGGAGCACGCGACAGCATAGAGACTTCCACCCCAACCGAGATGTTCGGTCGGGAACCCCAGGAATCGAAACAATAATCAACCATCAGGCCGCGGAGCGGGCGACAGAGTTGGTATTTCAATGCGCTCGACTTGATCGGCTACCGCCTGCTGCGCAGGCCGCCGCTACTTTTTATGCCTTGATCCTGGGGCTTACGCCCCAGGCTTTATGCCTTCGTCCGCTTCGCGGACTCCAACACAGCAAGCCGCGGGATCGTGCGACCTGCGTCACTGTTGTTTCGCCACCAGTCTTTCAAGCCGCTGTTCCAACGCCGACAACCGCCGCTCAAGACCCTCATTCGCGCTCTTGAGATTGGCGTTCGCATTCGTCAAATCTTTGATCTGCCGTTCATAAGCCTGTTGCCGGCGATAAAGCTCCTGACTCGCGGCTAAAGCGATGCCCGATATCAGGTCGTCTCAACGACGGCGCCTCGCCGGATATGTGAAGGTTGAAGTCTACGCTTGGGTGGGAAGCGAACAAAGGATCAGGACGGCGATCCACGAAAACAATTTGGCGACCCGAAGCGGAAATGGCGACATGCCAGGATTCTCCTTCTGATTTCGATTGTTCGAGACTGAGGGGAATGTACAGGCAAGGAAGCGCCGGGTGTGCAAAGAAAGACTTGATCAGAAGCAGTATTCTTCAGCTCAATCACCACTTGGAGACTTTCACTCGGCTCGCCCGAATATATTCCCCCCCCAGGCAAAATCGGTCGAACGCAAGACCATAGCGGGTACTTATTCAGTTTCACAGTTAGTCACTTGGAATTTGGGACCAACTGATCAGCCTCTGCATCTCCACATGGTCGTCGACGATTACTAGTTTGGTCATATGAATCTGCGGGATTATCTGAAGGATGGGTTATCGCAGGGCCTCGCCCTTGCCGCATGAGCGTAATCGCTTAATCCATGTGAGTAGAGTTACTCATTTTGAAAGGAATTGATTCGCAGGCGCCGCTAGAGGTGGAGATGCTGATGCTTCAATCCAGCCGCTGCCCTTAGATTTGATTCGGCGAGATGACTTACTAAGACCCTATTTGGCGTAATAGCCTGGTCGCAGACGAGGAACCAATCCCGGTTGATTTATGATCTCAATCCTGATCGTGCGCCAGGAACCGTCGCGCGTGGCATTTGTCGGGCGGTATCCCAAACTATAGACCTTTCCGAGATCGTCGATGACCTGATCATAGACGACGTTTAGATCTTCGATCTTTCGCGCGGTGTAGTAGTATCCGCCGCTTGCCTCAGCCAGCATCTCCAGGGTTTGCCGCGCGTAAGCATATGTCGCCCGCGCCGTCGACTCCGCATATGTCGCCTGAGGCAACGATTGTGCATAGGTGCGCTCGGGCAACGAATGTGCAGCTACCGTTACCAACGCGGTCTTGGCCTCTGTGTCGACATAAATCGGGACAATTAGCGCACCGCTCTCTCGGACCATTTCAAGGAGATCTGCGAAGCTGGTTCTGGATCCGGCATCGCCGAAACCGTGCAAGTGATTATCAACGCCATCGGTAATGAAAACTACCGCACGTCTGCGGTCAACGGACTTGAGGCCGAAAACGTGATGTAAGGTAAAATTCAGCGCATCCCATGCTTTGGTCATACCGCCAACGTCGATATCCTTGATACTTTTGGAGAGTGCCGTACGGTCTTCGGTGAGCAGGGATCTAATGATCGGTTGATCGGTAAAAGTAACAATCGCCAACCGATCCGACGGACGCGCAGAATCGATGAACCGCTGCGTCGTCCGGCGAATCACATCTCGCTTACGGCGCGTCGAACCCGAGAGATCGATCAGCAGGACCACATCAAAGGGCAACTGTGTTTGGCCAAAAAAGCTGATGCTCTCTTCGTGGTCATCCTCAAAGACACGGAAGTCCTCGCGTTTAAGATCCGTAATGTGAGTGCGCAACTGCTCGTTGTACACACTTACGTCCAGGCTGACCAGATTTGTCTCAACCCGAACAACCGCATCCTCCTCACCTATGTTTGTCTTGAGAAAGTCGGATTCTTCATTGGTTGGCACTGACACCGCGCTCTTGAGGACTGGCCCGACCGGCAATCTTACCAGCGGCATCTGATACGATGTTTCCAGATACCCAAGATAGTCGTTCAGCGGTTTCAAATTGTAGTTCTTTCTTCTGGTGTCAACCCGCGTCTCTGCCTCGATGGGATACAGTTTGAGAAACCCTCCGCCGATTGTTACTTCAGTGCCGAACTGCTGTTTTAGCCCCAGACTCAAACGGAGCCGGTCTATGTAACCGGCAAACTCCGCCCGCTCAATCTCGCCGCGATTGTTTAGCTCAACAAGCAACGGCAGGAGCGCCCTCAGCAAATCAGTAGACGAAGTATTCTTGAGTAAGAAAAACGCGGCGGCCTCACCCTCGCGACCGACGAGAGCTGCGGTGGGCCACCCGAAGCTCTTTAAGATAGAACAGAGTTGATCGGGATCGTTTTTACGGAATACCTCCATCAAGTCCTCGCGCGAATCCTCCTCCCTCGCTTCCTTAACCATGAGTTGGAATTCTTTCACGCGCGCCTTTCTCAAGCTCACTAATCTATCCTGAAGTTCGTGATTGATTGCCGTGGGTTTCGTGGTCTTGATCTGCAACATGATTCTGTCGAGGTCCTGGGGACTCAAACAGCTGGATTGCGCAGACAAAGATTGCGGCCAGACGACGATTGACAGTGGAAGCAAGACAGTGAGTGTCAGTAAAGAAAGCCTCGCCATGTTTAGCCGTCCGTTTCTTTTGCCGAGGATGGCAATACGCGTGCCCACCGGGATTGGTCGCAGAAAAAGGATTTTTGGGACATTCCCATAAAAACCGTTGGATTCTTCGCACAGTGTTGTGGGAACTTTACCGGCGCCGGGGACGCCAGGCAACAATTGAATGCTGCTTTCCTCACTTCAGACATATCCAAGCGCTCACCATTAATTTCACGCCTGCGGCCGGAGATTCACTTTGGTTCTAACACTGCGGTAGTCTCCCTCCCGCCTTTCCTGTAAAGTTTCCCGAATGGATTTTCTCCATAATTTATTGCCGCTCATCGAGCAGTACATGCTCGCGTATGGCTACTGGACCATCTTCTTTGGCGTGATGATGGAGAATGCGGGGCTGCTGGTGCCGGGCGAGACTATCCTGCTGGTGGCCGGCTATTTCGCCGCCAGCCGGCCTGAGCACTTCAACCTCTTTCGGGTAATGCTGACGGCGGCAACGGGCGCGGTCATCGGCGACAACATCGGGTTTTGGATCGGTCACACCTTTGGCCGGGCTTTCCTGCTCAAGGTCGGGCGCTTCGTGTTTCTCACAGAAAAGCGACTCGCGCACATGGAGAATTATTTCAAGAGTCACGGCAACAAGACGATTCTGGTCGCCCGCTTCATCACCGGGTTGCGCGTCTTCGCAGCGCTCCTGGCCGGTGCTTCGAAAATGCCCTGGCGCGTGTTTTTTGTTTACAACGTGGCCGGCGCCGTGCTGTGGGCTGTCGTGATTACCTTGCTCGGATACGTATTCGGGCAAAGTCTGCCCTTGCTGGTGAAATGGGTGGGTCGCAGCGGAACTATTTTTCTGGTGGCGCTGGTGGTGATTGGGTTGGTCGTCTGGAAAGTGCGCAAACATCGCAAGGAGAAGTGAAGCTTTTTGATCCTGAGGTCAGTACCGGGAGCGGTAGCGACCGGGTAGCTCTCGACCGCAGACCCGGTCGCTTCGTCTATCTGCTGAAAGCGTGTGAACGATCATAGGAATGCAATGACTACCGTCCTCCTCTCACCCGCCGAATCAAACCGCGAAGTGAGAAAGACGTTAGAGCGTTCCGGGGTGCGGTCCATTACTTGGCCCACGTTACAGGTTGACACTGCCCCTGATGACTCACAATTGCGCGACGCCATCGACAATCTCTTCGGCTATGACTGGCTAATTCTGAAGAATGCGCGGGCGGCCGAATATTTCCTGCGCCGCTTCCTCGAAACGCATCGCCCCGATCAATTGGACCAGCTGCGCGTGCTGACGATTGGATCCGAGGCCGCCGAGAGGGTCGCCGAGTTTCAGATTCACGTGGATATCGCGCTCGATCGATTTGCGCGCGAGCACTCCTGCCGCGAGGTCGAGTCTTACGTGGCCCGGGGAAATCTCGCGCGACTCAATGTCCTCGTCCCCAGCGCCAACGTGACCCGCGAAGCATTTGAAGAAGAATTTGCCGACGCCGGCGCGCGAGTCGATTCAATCGCGGTGTACCGCACGACCTCGGGCTCTGATCAGCTGCCGCGGCTCAAGGCCCTGCTCGCGGGAGCCGCAATCGATTTCATCAGGTTCGCCAGCGCGTCTGAAATCGGTGAATGCGCCGCGTTGTTCGACACTGATGATCTGGGCCGGCTCCTCAGCGGCGTGACGGTCGTCTGCCTCGATGAGGCGACGGTCAAAACTGCCAATGAATTCGGGCTGTCCCAGACATCAACGCCGTCCGCATCGGGACTCGAACCAGACAGCGAATTTCGCCGGTAAGATGCGAAGTTGGCGGCCGGCACGCCGGCCCAAGTTCCGAACTTAGGCCAGAGGCGGTGTGCTAAACTGAAATCGATGAAGGGCCGCGTACTCATCATCGACAACGACCGCGAACACTGCGACCTTCTCAGCGAAAGCATGAAGGCGGCCGGTTACGAAGTGCGCGCCACCGTCCCGGAGCACTCGGCCGTGGAAGTCAGCGAAGCCTTTGGGCCCACGGCCATCGTCATCGACCCGGCGGCGGATGGCTACGATCCTTTCACCCTGTTGCGCGAGTTGCGCACCCAACAGCCGCACACGCCCGTCATTCTCACGACCCGCAACAGCTCGGTCGAACTGGCGCTGCGCGCGATTCAGGAAGAGGGCGCATATCACTATTTCGAAAAGCCGCTCGATCTGGAAAAATTTCTGACGGTGCTGGAACGGGCCGCGGAGTTGGCCGAAGCTCGGCGCGAAAATGAAATCCTGCGACGCGAGTTGCGCGACCGCGGCGCATTCGGCGAATTGGTCGGCAATTCCGAAGCGATGCAGCGCGTCTATTCCTTAATCGAACAAGTCGCGTCATCGTCGGCATCGGTGCTGATCACGGGTGAATCAGGCACCGGCAAAGAGCTGGTGGCGCGCACGATTCACAATCTCAGCACGCGCCGCAACGCGCCGTTTCTGGCAATCAACTGCTCGGCGATTCCTGATACTCTGATGGAGTCAGAGTTGTTCGGACATGAGAAGGGCGCCTTCACCGGCGCCGTCTCGCGCCGGCACGGCTGTTTCGAATTGGCGAATACCGGCACGCTGCTGCTGGATGAAATCGGAGAAATGCCGACGCTGCTGCAGGCAAAACTGCTGCGAGTGCTGGAAGAGCGCGTGGTCCATCGCCTCGGCAGCCGCAAAGACATTCCTGTTGACGTGCGTTTGCTGGCCGCGACGAACAAAGAGCCGCACGGCGCCGTGCGCAATGGGACGCTGCGTGAAGATCTGCTTTACCGGCTCAACGTGATTTCGATTCATCTGCCGAAGCTGGCTGAGCGCCTTGAAGACCTGCCTTTGCTCACGCAGCATTTGATTACGCGGCTGGCTTCCAAACATAACCGGCCGGCGCGATTCATCAGTTCAGCGGCGCTCGACGCGCTGCGGTTTCATTCCTGGCCGGGCAACGTGCGCGAGTTGCGCAACGTCATCGAGCGCGCGGAGGTCATCTGTTCCGGCGAACAGATTGAGCGTCACCACTTTGCGCCCTATCCATTCGATCAGCGGCAGCGACGGCGTGAAGAGGACACGGTCACGTTTCCCGTCGGCACCCCTCTAAGAGAAATCGAACGGCTGATGATCCTGCGCACGCTCGATAAGACCGGAAACAACAAGACCAGGGCGGCGCAGTTGCTCAGCATCAGTTTGAAGACGCTGCATAACAAGTTGAATGATTACCGCGCGCGCGGGCTGCTCGGGGACCGAGATGGCAAATGACTCGCGCGTTCTGCTGTTTTTCATCGACGGTCTCGGCATTGGCACACGCGGTCCGCACAATCCGTTTGACGGACTAAGGGACGCTGCACCGCTCGCAGTTTTTCAGAACGAACCGCCGGAAATTCCCTTTGACGGAATTGTCGTGCCCACCGACGCCTGCCTGGGCGTCGCCGGCCGGCCCCAAAGCGCGTCGGGCCAGACAACAATTCTGACGGGCATCAATGCGCCGGAAATGATCGGGGCCCATAAACAGGGCTTTCCCAATCGGCCACTTCTGGATATCATTCGCGAGCATTCGATCTTTCTTCAACTAAAGAACAAAGGAATCGAATCAATCACCTTCGCGAATACTTATACCCAGAGATTTTTCGAGCAGCGTCCGCGTTGGATTTCGGCCACGACCGCGGCGGTTGAGGCCGCCGGCCTGCGATTCAATGTCGTCGCAGACCTGCGTGCCGGCCGGGCCATCTATCACGATTTCACCAATGCCACCCTGGGCGAACGCGGCGAACAGGCTGAACCGCGCACGGCCAGTGATGCCGGTCGCGTATTGGCGAGTATTGTCCGTGAACATCGCTTCACCTTGTATGAATACTTCATCACCGACAAGATTGGCCACAACCAGGATTTTGACGAAGCCCGCCGCGTGCTGCCGCTGCTGGCAGAGTTTATTCGCACCATGCTCGCGGAAGTTGATCTGACTCGCACGACCGTCCTGCTCACCAGCGATCACGGAAACATTGAAGATCTATCGGCGCGTAATCACACGCTGAATCTGGTCCCCACCATCATCTGGGGTCGCCGCAAGCAAGCGCTGTCATCACGCATTGCCAACTTAAGCGATATCACCCCGGCCATCGTCTCGACGCTGACCGGCAACTGACCGAAACGATGGATTCATCCCCCGCAAAGCAAACCACCCCGGTGCCGCGTTATTCCTACTACGCGTTGTCGGTGCTGACGCTGGTTAATTTTCTCAACTACATCGATCGTCAGGTGCTGCCGGCGGTGGCGCCCACCATGCGGGCCGAACTCGGATTGTCGCAAGCCGAGATCGGGTTCATGGAAGATGCGCTCCTGATCTCGTTTACGGTGTTGGCGCTGTTATTTGGCCGTCTCGGCGATCGCTATTCGCGCACCAAATTGATGGCCGCCGCCGCGGCGGCATGGAGCATCGCGACCGCATTGACAGCCATTACCGATCATTCGCCGTGGCTGCCGTCCGGGGTGCAATTTCAGATCCCGATCCTCCATCTCACGGTCCTCTTGTCCGGAGTGGCGCTGGGCCTGTGCGCGGTGCGCGCGCTGGTGGGGATCGGCGAGTCGTCATATTCCACCATCACTCCGACTTTGATCGCCGACTACTTTCCGCCCGAGCGGCGCGCGACGGCGCTCGGCACTTTTCAAGCCGCGATTCCCATGGGCTTCGCGCTGGGCTATGTGATCGGCGGGGTGCTCGCCAGCTATTTCGGGTGGCGCGCGGCATTTGTGATCGTCGGTTTGCCCGGCTTAATCACCGCGGTGATTGTCTGGTTGCTAAAGGAGCCGCAGCGCGGCAAGACTGAGACCGCAGAGTCAGTGGCAGAGTTGCAGGCCAATGAAGGAGCGACCGCCGGAGACGGAGGCGAATCATGGCTGCGCACTGTCTGGCGAATTCTGCGGACACGAGATTGGCTGCTCTCAACTGCCGGCTATACCGCTTTGACTTTTGTGCTGGGAGCTTTCGCTACCTGGGCCAGTTCGCTGCTACAGGAAGAAAAGGGTATGAGTCCAATTGGCGCGAACCTGGTGCTCGGCATGACGACCCTGGCGGCCGGCGCATTGGGAACCTTCGGGGGCGGCTGGATCGCCGATCGCATCGTCGCCAAAAGACGCAACGGGTACTTTCTGGTATGTGCCGCCGGCAGTCTCCTGGGAATCATTCCCAGCATCCTCGCTTTAGTAACGCACCGGCCGATTTATTTCATTAGCGCGATTTTCGTCACGGTCTTCTTTCTCTTTATCAACAATGCGCCGTTTCACGCGATCCTGGTGGGCAGCGTGCCGCCCACCATTCGGGCTTCAGCGATGGCGCTGAACATTGTGGCCATTCATTTATTTGGCGATGTGATCTCTCGCGGTGGTGTGGGGGTGCTTTCAGAAAATCTCAAACTGGGTAAAGTCGCGGTGCTGGCCAAAGCCGCGACCATCTTCGGAATTGATCCGGTGCGCGAACATCTCACGGCCGCCTTGTTGCTCGTACCGCCGGCGTTGCTCGTATCCGCCATCTTCTTCTATTGGGGTGGCCGGAGGCATGTGGGCGGCGCCTAGCCCGCTACTTCAATTCACTCGCCTTTGCTTAACAACATTTCTGCGACACTCGTCAGAACAGAAGAAAAGGTTGTTAACCGACAGTCCGCGTCCGATGGGTATCCACGTCTGGCAGCAAGCGCATTGAACCAGCTTTTCTGATCGAGTGGGCGCATCATCTGCGCGCGTCGCACTAGCGACTTGCTGAAGGTGTTTGATGGTTTCGAGGAGGTTGCGCGCTTTCCGCAGATAGGGTCGCAGCTTCCAGTAGAGGAAAAACAGCAACCCTCCTACGAGGGCGATTACTACGAGATATCTCAAGAGAGTGTTTAGGAATTATCTTCGCCGCGCCGGTCGCCGGATGGAGCGTAAGGAAGATCCTCCCGGCGGCGCCGGGGAAAAGGATCGCTGCCGCGGCGGCGCGAAGGTGAGTTAGGAGCCCGGCGATCGATGCTGCCTGCCGGTAGATTTCTCCCATGAATGGCTTCGGTCAGGATGCGGGTAATCTCCTGCGAAAGGGTTCGATGTTCGGCTGCGGCGCGACGGCGCAGCGATTCTTTCAGTTCGTTGGGAACGTAAGCACCAATGAACACTCCTTTACGGTTAGCCATTGTCCGGGGTCTCCTTGTCAATAACGATCTAAACGCCGGCGAACAAACTGCGCGTTGCGCGCGCCATCAGGTTTTGGTCGAAGAGCACGCGGTCGAAGGATGATGTCCTGCAATTGAGAGCAAGTCTGTAAGCCGAATTCTGTACTCCGATTTTCAAATTTCAATCTCAAATTTGAGATCGGAGATTTGAAAATCGGAGTGGCGATCATTCCTCTAGCCCAAACGTTGCCGTTTGGATCAAGCAACCTACCCGGAGGCCGCGAGCGGGCAGCTCGTCTGAAATCTCAATCTGAGATTTCAACACCTCCCTATTTGGTCTTGCACCGCGAGGAGTTTGCCTGGCCGCGCCTGTCACCACGCGCGCCGGTGCGCTCTTACTCGTTTCCGATCTGAGACTTCAAATCTGAAATCCCAGACCCCTCACTAGCCCTTGCGGGCCACACCGTTTCACCCATCACCTGGTTTAATCTGAGATCTCAAATCCGAAATCTCAAATCAAACCGCGGCTGGTCTGTTCTCTGTTGCACTTGTCGTCACCGGACCGCTCAACGCTGCCATCTCCGACTCCGTTCGGAATCGGGATTTTGGCACCTTGACTTCGTTCCGGCGCCCCGCCGTTAGCGGGCTCGCTGCCCTTTGGTGTTCGGACTTTCCTCTCCTTCGGGCCGAAATCTCAAATCGAAACTTGAAATCTCGAACTGAAGCAGCGATCACCCGACTTGCTCTCTGCAAGACGTCCCGGATTATAGCACGAGTGTTCAAACGGTACAGCCACAGGCGAGCAGTGAAAAATCAGGGCTCAAGATAACCGTCGAGCCGGGATCTCGGCTCTCTGCCCGCGGTTGATTCCCGGTGGACCGGGCAAGACCCGGTTTGTTGGGTTTAGGCGAAATATTTGAAGCCTATCCGCAGATGATTCAATGCAGAAATAGGGAGTGTGGAAACCAGAATCCAGGTCATCAAGGAATGAGACAGGGCCAGCGCAAATAAATTCGGCGCCCGCTGATAAACGAAGGCCCAAACGAGTCCGCCGACCAAAGTCACGAGCATTAGCCATGGATTTGGGAAATGCAGCAAAGAGAAAATCATGGCGGTCACCACGACGCTGACCACGCCTTTCTGCCAGATGATCTGGGCGCGCCGGTTGATAAAACTCTGCAGCACATACTGCTGCACAAAGCCCCAGGCGAAGCCGAGCGCCAGTTGCGCGCCGATCTGTCTCTCAGGATGCCATCGCGACAGATTGGGCCGCGTGCCGAAAATCAAACCCAAACCCACGCAGATTGCGGCGACGACAATCATGGGCAGCGCCAGCAGTTTTAGCGCCGGCAAAAAGTTGTCGAAACGGATTCCGAGATCTCGGAGACTTTCCTTCCGCAATGCGTGCGAGCTGATAACCAGGAAGAACGCAAACGCAATTGGGATCAAAACAATCAACTTTGTCCCACCGGCAGCCGCCGACAGAATCCACTCGCCGATCAATGCCGATGAAAAGAGCGACGCAATCTCCCAACCCGCCAGAGCGCGATCGCCGGGAATTCCGGTTTCAGAACCCAATTCAGTTACCGTGGCCATTTCAATCAATCGTGAACTTGTAAGCCTTTCCAATTAGCTGCAGCGTCCGGCGCGCGCCGGCGCTGTTTGCGTGCACCGCATAAACGCGCGCCTGATGCTCACCGCGTGAAAGCGGGGGCGTGCGAAAAGCAAAGCCGTGCCAGTCATCGTCTGCGCGCTTTGCGTTGTGCACGTCAGGGCGATATTGGCTGGCAGTGGCGTCGCCGGCAAAAACATCGTCGATGAACAGCTGTACCTCAACCCGCGCTCCGGGATTTGATTCATCCACCGCCCATCCGGTCACCCATGACGCGTCCGCATCATCCAGCACCCCGCGCAGGTTCGGATTGGTGGTGGCGAAATAGAAACCCACCGCGACTGCGGCAATCAGCAGGGCCTCCGCCATTGATTTCGAGATGAGAAGGTGAATCAGACGGGCGCGCGATTTATTGTCCATGCGGTCCTTTGAGTTTACCGCGTAGTGCGATCCTGTCAACCGCAGAATCAGACAATAAAAGGGCGGCCACGGCCGCCCAGGTGTCCACGTAAGAAGTGTCGCGATCAGTCGCGCGTGACCTCAAGCCGATCGCCGGCTTCGACGAGAGGATCCGGGCTCTTGCCCTGTTGGATCGACTTCAGGTTGTATTCGCTCGTGACCAGCAGGCCGTCACGGCTTCGTTTAGCGATCTTCACGGCCTTGATTGCGTTTGGATTCGTGCCGGCCGCGATTATCACCTGCGTCAGGGTCATACCTTGACGGAAGGTTTTCTCGCCGGGCGCCGCAACGTCGCCGCCGACATACACAAACTGGCCGCTTGCGGTGCTATTGCCACTGACCTTGATGACATCGCCTGAAGCGACGAGCGCACTCATTGCCTGCTGATCCTGGAGCGAAATCGCCGCTCCTTCTTTGCCGTTGTGGGTAACTGTCAGAGTGGTCGCTTCGGCGCGCACTGACGCCTCTGCCATGATCGCGAAAAGCGGCATACTCTCGCGGCGGAGAATTTTTCTCCCCGGATTGTCGACTAGTCCGGTAACCAGGATGGTGTGGCTCGCGTAGTCGCGCACGCTCACGCTGACTTTCGGCGTCTTGATTACTTTTATCTCGGCAGAAAGGGCCCGGGCAATTTCATCGGTAGCCATTCCCACCACGCTCAGTGGCGACGCCAGCAGGGGATATTCGATCGTGCCGTTCTTCAAAACGGTGAAGAGCGTTGATTCGCGGGCCGGTGTATTGGACAGGCGAATATCCAAAACGTCACCGACGCCCACCGCATAAGCGGATGGAGCGGCCGTGGGCCGCGCGGCGACTCCGGCTGGCGAAGCATTGTTCGCGGCCGGCGGATTCAACGGCAGAATAGTTGATTGCACAACCGTCGGCGTGACCGGCGCGGCAGGCGCACTGCTCGATTCGTTCGCGGCGCCGGCCACTGCACTCGTGTCTTTGCCGTTGATTGCCGTATTG
>Ga0126369_10002665_pt1 | contig 12798 bp, 8 predicted proteins | sample PanSoiMetaPlot_1_FD_109646 | JGI IMG/M metagenome (GOLD analysis project Ga0126369, IMG submission 109646) | Tropical forest soil microbial communities from Panama - MetaG Plot_1 | ecosystem: Environmental > Terrestrial > Soil > Tropical forest > Bulk soil | place: Panama | collected 2016-02-17 | reverse complement strand
CCAGACCTCCAACGCTCGCAAGGCTGAGTCTGGTCTTCGAGTATATAGCTCGACCAGTGTTCGGTATGCTTGCCCCGAATCACGTTCCCAAGCCAGACGGTCGACGTCGGTTTGGAGTGAACTCAGATCGATTTCAGCAATATTCACGGCAGTGCGGAGAGCTTGTTCCGCCTCAGGCGGCTTCCCTCGGCGAAACTGCAGTTCACCCAACGTCCGGTAATATCGAAATGCGTTTTCAGTGTCTAACAGAGGTGCCAGACTCGGTCTGGCTTGTTCGAGCCGCTCCGCCGCGAGCTCGAGCTGGCCTTGCTCGATTGCGACCGCAGCCCATTGAATTTCGGCAATAGCCCTGTAAAGTCGACTGGTCGCCAAAGCGGAATGCGCCGCGAACTGCTGATTCGTAATCCTGAACTCCGTCTCCGCTTCGGGCAGATTTTGAACCTTCATCGCCGCTACGGCGACGTGATAGTGCGCCACGGCCTGGAATGCGGCGTCAGACGTCTTTTCAATCATCCTTAGGGCTTCGCGGTGGAGCTGAAGTGCCAAGTACCACTGCTCATCCTCTTCGGCCAATAGCGCGAGTTCCTGGTAGAAATCATAGCCGTCAAAGGGATTGTGCAAATCCTTCCAGAAGCTCTCTAAACCAGCGCGAGTGTCTTGCCAGTTGCGATCCGTGGATCGAAGGAATCCGGAAGCAAAGAAAACGCTACGAAGATACTGCCCGGAATAGCCTGTGGTTTTTGCAACGCCCAGGGCACGCTCGCTTAGCTGTTGCGCAACGCTCAAATTGCCAGCGTATCCTTGACAAGTGGCGTTCCACAGGATGGCTTGTTCGTGCAGCCATGGGTACAAGTCCAGATTTGCCTCGTGGATCTGTTGACTCGCTGCCTGGATGCAGGCTTGTACCTTCCCGGCGCGAACCAGGGAATAGATCATCTCCTCTCGTGCCCGCAGATATCCGGCATTCGACTTAGCTTTCTGAAACAGACGCGTAGCCGATTCTGCGAACGGCCGGGCGGAATCTGGGTCCCCAGACGCATTGGCCCTCGCAGCCTGTCCTAGAAGATCGAGCCCCTTCACAAAGGGTTCGGCCGCGCTTGCTGGCGCAGAATCGTCGGGCAATTCGCGCAGTAGATCGGCAAGCCAAAAGTCGGTATGCCGCGCGCGCAAAACGTCGGCAGTGGCAGTTAGAGCATCCCACGCGTTTTGCTCGCGCTTCCATCCCTCGTGCGTTGACGAATCTGCAGACACGTACAGTGTCGGCAACCATTGGCGTACGGCGAGATCGAGGTATTCCTCATCGAAAGACGGAGGCCAGCTTTTAGGAGATATCGATTGGACTTGCGCACGGGTCCGCAGCAGGGGTGTGGCGGTGGCCGGGTCACGTTGCAATAACGCCGCAGGTCCATCGCGAGCTTTTATCCGTTCCTTCAGTGCGCTCAGCCGCTGTCGCGCTTCATCGGCCCAATTGCCACCCGGATCCACGCGGAGGTAGTGCTCCCAGTCGCGAATCGCTTCGTCGTAGGCGTACATCCTCTCTAACGCGATGGCACGGTTAAACAAGGCCACAGGATCGTCCGAGTTTTTTGCGAGGGTACGGCCGAGCAATTCTATGGTTTGTCCGTAGTCGACAGCGCGGTCTGTCGCTACGGCACGTTGGAAGTAGGCTGTGGCGAGATCAGTAAGCAGGGTTGTCGAGTCCGGTTGTGCGTCCAGCAGGCGACCAAAAGTTCGAATGGCCTCGTCATAACGGCCTTCGAGAAGTTCGACTTTGCCGCTGGCCAGCAGCGTGGCTTGGTCGTTCGGTCTTAGCGCCAGGCGTTCCTTAATCAGGTATTTGGCTCTGAGCAAATCGGCTGGCTCAGCAAAAGCCGAACTCTCGCCGCTGCGCTGCTGGCGAACAGGGCCGTGAGCAGCGCCCGCGATCCGCAGTTCAAAAGGCCGCCGTTCGGCGTACGCGCTTGCAATCAGACGGTCAATCGACGGCTCGCGCCGCGTTTGCACGAGCCAAGCACCCGCCACAAGAAGAACAAGCCCCGCGGCTGCATAGGCCCAGGCGTAACGGGGAATGCGCGGCCACGCCAATCGATCGGCAGTAGCTCGAGCCCATCGGCCGACAAGATTCGTGATACTTCCTGAGACGCCGAGATCGTCCCTTGCCGCAGCCAGCCTTTTCGCCAGGGATTGTTGCCATCCCGCCTGCGCACTTTCGAGATTCTCGAGATAGGCAATTTCCTCTTCGGATTCCTGTTCGAGGAAGGCCTGTTTTGCTCGGCGCAATACTAGACCGCAAGCATCGCAGTGAGTGGAGTGTTCGAGCAGCTCTGCCGCTTCGGATTCCGGTAATAAGCCCGCGGCTAGTCGCCACCATTGGATCTCTGAGGCACAGCCTGGGGCCCGTGCCATCGTCTCTAATGGCGAAAGGCTTCCTTGGAGGTCTTCGTATATGTGGACCAGCCTTTGGCACGGCTCACACTCGGCCAGATGGCCCCTGGAATCCTCGAGCCGTGCGTGACCTTGAGGATCCATAGCCTGGCGCGGGCCTTTCGCAAGGCATTCGATCTCGTCAAGGTTAAGATGGTCGCGAGCCAAGTTCTTCCCTTTCTCGTCTTAATACAACGACTTTCAAAACGAAATTCATTCAGGTTGCGTTTTGGCGCCCTCCTTGTGGCTATGTTGATCCAATTCCTGCCGCAAAAGTCGCGTTAGGCGGAGGATAGTGCTTTCAACGCCTTTGGTATTCAGTCCTATATAGGGGAGCGCGGCGATTGCACTCGCGGTGAATCCAAACCGGTAGTACAACCAGAATATCCGCCGTGAACGCTGTAGTTGGGGACCTGCGGCGAGCCTGGTTAGCATGGCATCGATTTCCCGTAACAGAACCCCCCGCTCACTGCTCTTTACAGCCGAAGCTACGTCAGCGATGTCAGTCGCCGATTGAACTGGCTCCTCAGTCGCGGATTCGATCGTACCGGAACCGCGCTTTGAAGAGTGTGCGGCTTTGAAATGGTCATGAACCAGGTTGGCCGTCACAACTTTCAAGTAGCCGTAGAATGCATCCTGGTGGTTCGATTTGAAACGGCGGAGCAGGCGGAAATTGTCGGCGCAAAGCTTGAGATAGGTGTCCTGCACTAAGTCGTCGATGACCTGAGGCGAAGGCTCGCCCCAACGCCTCGCAATGCGCAGCGCCACCGAGGCGATTAGCCTTTGGAATCGCCGGACAAACTCTTCCCACGCCGCGACGTCCTCGGTTTGCATACAAGCCAGGATCAATTCCTCGGGTGACAGCGAGGCGTAGTTCATAGGTCGTTACGGCGAATTCTACCGTAATTGGCCAATCAGAGCGATTCTAGGTAAGTCCCAAGACGATTTTTATTCACGTCTTGTGCTCTTGTCCTGTATGCCCGGATCTGGATTCTTGTGTCGCCGCCCCCCGGGCGTACGTTTGTGACTGCACCGAGCCACTCTAGATTAGCCGCTGCGATGTACGCTCCTGGTCAACTTCCGGGGTCGCATGTGCCCTCCCCGACCGACCTTTTTGCGAGTAGCGAAAAGGGTTTCACCCCCATCTAGCGTTTTCAAGTAAGGGTAGGAGGATGGAGGCGCTGATGCTGCGAAATAGATATATCGTCATCGAATTGAGCGACCGACATGTACGATTGCGGCAGACAATGCCCGCCTTTGAATTTATCGTGAGTAAATCCGAGTTCGAACCGGCTGTAGCGGCAGACATCGCCGTTGGCGACGTGTTCTCTGGTGTGGATAGAGGTAGCACAAACCCATTCGATCTGATACTTGAGAAGAAAGCTCCATACCAACAGAGTCTCGGAACGAACTCACCGGAAGCAAACGAAGCAGCAACCTTCAAATTCGTGGCGCGCTCGTTGGCAGAAACCGCGCAGAAAGCGGAGATCTATCTGCAGTGTGCTTCTGTAGGTGAGTTTGCGGTCATCTTTGGACAGACGCAGAGGACCGCGAATGGCTGGCTAGTTCCAATCAGATTGACGTTGGTCTCCCCTGCTTGCGAGCGGCCAAAAACGGTTTATAGGCCTTAAAAACGTTGGGCAATTCCAACGACAAGCGGTTACTTGTTTTTACCATCGCTAGCGGCTCTTAAGCTTTCTAGCGGCTTGACGGCGAAGCAAGCGATGCCGGATCACCTAAGAGCTGCCGAGAACTATTTCCTGGTCGGTCTTTATAAAAAGGCCGGCCTGGACGGAGGGATCGTCGCCATGAACCCCAACTGCGGGCGACAACAAATTGATCAGGTATTTATTTCCGCTCTGAGTCGTGAGCCGAACGAGCTCGGCGGATTGGTGGTGAAAGCCTGCGGGGGTGATGAAGCGTTGGTCCGTGAACTCGCGCTACCACTTAGCGAACAAGCCCCGAGCGAAGAGACTCTCAGTAGGCCATCCATTGAATTGCTAGGCTGTTCCACTTTGGATCACATCGCCGCCGGCGCAGGGCTGGCGAAGTCTCCCACAGAACCGATTAGTCCGGGCAGTTTGCTGGGCGAGAGGTTCCGTATCGTGCGCGAAGTCGGCAGAGGCGGTATGGGTCTTGTCTTTGAAGCTGTGGACGAGAAATTGAACCGGCGGGTGGCCCTAAAGTTCGCCAGGCCAGGTTGGGGAGATCGTTTGCCGCCGGAAGTGCGTGCCGCCCGCAAGGTGAGCCACTTCAATGTCTGCAAAGTGCATGATCTGCATGTAACCTCCACGGCATTCGGAGAAATGGAGTTTGTCTCGATGGAGTTTATCGACGGGCAAACTCTCTCTAAGAGGATGAGTCGCCATGGACCACTGCCGGAGACTGAGGCGCGGGGCATCGCGCAACAGATCTGCGCTGGTCTTGCACAAGCGCACCGCCAGGGCGTTATCCACGGAGATCTGAAGTGCGGCAATGTAATCCTGTCCCGATTGCCGCAGGGAGGATGGAGAGCCGTGATCGCGGACTTTGGTGCAGCGAAAATGAAGGAAATTGACGGTCCTGACGTAAAGGGCAGCCGCGCTGGAACACGAGATTATATGGCACCGGAGCTATTTCACGGTGAAAGGCCAACAGTGGCTTCCGATCTCTACGCTTTGGGGATTCTCTTCCATGTCATGCTGACCGGCCATCTGCCCAAACGTCTCGAAACGTCGCAAGAATCCCCGGCAGCCGACTCGAAGGCGAGCACCGTAGGTCTTGGTCCGTTAATCGTCGACTCCCCTTGGGAGCACACGATCGCCGATCTTCCATCGCCGTGGAAGAGGATTGTCACACGATGTCTTTCGCCTCGCCCTCAAAATCGCTTCGGCTCGGCCGAAGCGGTGATTGATGCGCTGAAGGCCCGTAGGTCGTCGCGGACGTGGAGCGGGATGGTGGCTGCTCCGTCTTAGGATAACGGGAAATGGGAGCACTCGAATGAAGCCTATCCGCGGCTCGCCATGAATTTAGGAAATCTGGGAGCGACGGGAATGGAATTGCATCCGCAAATTTACACGTCTCACGAAAAGGGTGTTTGCGGCCGCTTCGAGGCTCAATTGTTGCCAAAATCAACTGGCATGCCTCGCTCAATTTCCCCTTTCCAACGGCCGTAAATTCGGTAAAAACTGCTGGATTAGAAAACCCGGCCATTTTCCGGCTCAAAAAAGCTAGCAAATTTGGCGGTTTTGCAGGTTTCTGCGTCGCATTAGAAATTTTTAATTTTCTAATGCTTCTTGTTTCTTGTTTCAGCGCCGGAACTTGACTGAAGATTTTCGCGCACGCGCAACTCCTGAAGATGTCTTGAACGCCGCGCAACTTTTTCCCTAGGGCCTTTCGAGGTCTGGATTTCTGGTCTTTCTTCGCGGCGCTAATCTGGTTATGCAACCAGAGGAATCCGTGCCGGACCTCAAGGGTGAAGACCGGCTCGGTTTCCCTCTTCCGAGCGAATCGCGTTGAAACGCCGCACCCCGCTGTGCTTGATGGCATTCTGGAGTGCTTCCTGCAAGACTCGGAACAAACAAAGCGCGATTTGTTGGGGGAGATTTTGCTTCAAATCCTGGGAATTAAAGGCAGCGCCGTTCTTCATCCAAAGTGCCTTCCCTTAGCTACTAACTCGAATCGCCTAAACGATACGTCATCTTCAATGTATCAGACTAATCAGAACGGCCCTCCTTCAGATTTAGCGGGCGGTCGCGCGCCCCGAAAACTCGCCATGCAAGAAACGGTGGACGTGTTTTATGCAGAGCCCGATCCCAAGTCGCGACGGATCAGGATTTGCAGTTCAACTTGTTGTAGGAAGTTGCAGGAAGCTGCAAGAAATCCCAACCGTACGGCAACAGGTTGGCGACAGCCCTTATCTGACCTGGCGTGCTCCGCGTGATAGAATCCGCAATCACCTCGTCGGTCGGGCTACCACCAGGACCAGAACTCCACGCGGATGGATTTCGCAATACGGCGACGAAGAAGATCCAGCGCCCGTCGGCGGCCGCAAAGGATCTTGGCGCTCCCGGTCATGCCGGATTTGAGCAACATGGAGCTATTGTCAAGCCGCGTGGTGGCCAGAATGCTTTTGCCCTCCAAGGTGTCATCCATTCTCGCAGCTTTGCTGCCAATGGAAGCGATTACGCCGGTGAAGGTCTTTTCGGGATAAGCCCGACTCTTCACTTCGACCTGTTGGCCCGGTCTCACATCACCTATTTCCCTTTCCGGCACGGCAATTTCTGCCTCTACACTATTCAGTTCATCGACCTCGGCAATCAGGTCGCCACGCAGCACCTGCTGGCCAATGGTTTCCTTCAGCCGGTGAGAAGTGATGACGCCACTGATCGGGCTGGTGACTAAGAGAAGTCGCTGTTGTTCGTCCAGATATCTCTGCTCGGCTTTGAGCCGCGCTAGCCCAGCCTCTGTTGCTACAATCTCCTCCCGCCGGCTTCCGGCAAGGAGGAGCCGCAATTTGTCGCTCGCCTCTTCAAACCCTTTCTGCCGGACAGCCAACTCCTCCGCGGCGGCATCGATCTCTTTCTGCGCTGCCAGCCCTTCGCGGAACAGCGTCTGTGCTCGCTCCAGTTGCTTGCGCGCAAAAGGCACTCTTTCTTGTGCCTCCTGCTGCGTGGTCCTGGCGACTTGGAGTTCCTCGGGCCGTGGGCCGATCTTCAGCATCTCGAGGCGTGCCTCCTGTTCCCGTATCTGGGCTTCTGTTTTTTGCACTTCGGCGCGAATGTCGCGACCAGAGAGACGCGCAATTGGAGTACCTGCGTTCACCGTATCTCCTTCGTCCACAAATACCTGGTCAATGATGCCGTCCACCTCGGCGCGCACCTCCGCCTTCTGCGCGGGAAGAATTCGGAAGTTTCCGGTCACGGTAAGCTGCATTGAGACAAGGACCAGCACAGCCAGTGCCGCCGCCGCAAACGCCAACGGTTTGAGCAGTCTCCTTGTCCCTGTTAAAAGTGCCCGCGGTTTCGGTTCCGGGGCTTGCGGTGGAGAAGGAACGGCCCTGGGCAGGGTTTGTCGAACAACCGCGCCAGTTAAAACTGAGGCAGTTACAAAACCGAGACCCTGGTAGTGTGCGACCAAATACTTCATCGTGTTCCAGGCAACGATTCCCAGGAAAGACCAGGAATACACGGAGGCGAGCAGGCCATAAGTGAGGTAGATGCCCCTCTGACGCCAGTTTGGATCATTGGTCGTTGGGCTTAGTAACTGCCAAGGCCGCCGCAGCACGGCACTCATATAGCGCATGGCTTTCTGACGCAGATTCGGAATTTCCAGGTAGTCGCTTAACGCGTAATAGCCGTCGAGCTTGATCAGTGGATTGAGATTGAATAGCGACTTAATGGCCGAGGTGGCCATGACGATGAGAACCGAGTTATGCAGAGGCGTAGATGGGTCAGTAATGCGCCAAGTCAAAGTCGCCACAGCCCAAAGAAAGAGTTCGAAGTATGCGCCAGCGAAACTCACCCACATGCGCTTCGACTTTTCGGGAATCAGCCACGCGTCACTGACATTGCAGTACAAGGCGGGTTGAAAATAGATGAGCAGAAATCCCATCTCGCGCACGCTGCGCCCGAAGTGTTTGCAAGTCAGCCCATGCGCAAACTCATGCAGGGCGGTGACGAAAAGAGCGATCAACCAAGCCAAGAAGAGGGCTTGCGTCGTGTACAGGCGGGAGAGGTCGAGCTGAATCTCTCCCCAATTGGCAATCAGCACGCCCAGTCCTAATAAGATGGTGGAGGCGGAGGCGAGAGCGAAGCCTCGGCTGAAGACGAATGAAAGCCTTCGGGCGAGTTGAGTGAGGAGAACGTCGGGATCAAATGCCTTCAATCGCAAATACAGGATGCTTCCGCGAACCCGCTTCGGAGCAGTCATACGCCGTTCGCTCAGTAGGCGCGGTGGTTCCAGAAGTCCTGCTTTGCGCAGCCGTTCGGTGAAGTCTTCAAGAGATTCCAGCCGATTCGTCGCGCCAAACTTCTCAGCGACCCTTGCCTGCACATCTATGAGGGAAGTTTTGCCATCCAGTTGCCGAGCAATGAAGTGCTCGGCCTCGCCGAAGCGGAAGAAGCGACCGGTTTCGGCGTCTTTAATGACAAAAGAGGCCTGACCCTTTGCGTCTTGCTCGCTGACTACCAAGTCGTTGCGAAATTTGGGCTCAGCTGTTGGCATAGAGGCTGTCTCCGCTGGATAAGAGAGGCCATCACACGAGAGTTACCGATGGCCTCGCGACAACTAGTCACACGCGGGCAGACGAACCCAAGCCGATATCAGGTCCTCCCCCGATATCTGCCGAGGCTAGTGAGAAGTGGATTGGTGGATCGCATTAAACATGCCCGCGTCGCCGTTGGGATTGTCAACCCCACCGAAGGTCGACATGGCATGCTCCATCCCCCCTTGCGCGCCGACCCCAAATGAATTCCCCATACTCGTAGCGTCCGGCGCGATCCGCTCCTCCAGTTCCTCGATCTTCAGCTGCAGTTCCTTCATCGCCTTCTCCTTTCGTGAAAGTTGATGGTGGATCAACACCTTTCCTGGTGTCCCCATTTCCGATACTGGATTGGCCACCTCCAAGGAGGGTCGACCCTGGAATCCGGCCCTTCACTGGGTGGTGATTGGCCAAAACTAGGCGGGATCTCCCGCGTCTGCAAGGGACAGGTGCGGCCAAATCGCCAATGACCGCGTTTGGCCGTTTGATACCCTCTTCCATTCACCAAATTGCCAACCGCAAAAGCGTACGCTACAATGCGGCCACTGAAAGTTTCTGTCCCGCACTGGTTGCCTTATGCCCAGCGATACGACTGACTTACGGGATACGCGTCTCGAGCGCCCCTCGCTTGAGCGCCTCGACTCCTGGAAAGAGATTGCTGGCTACCTGAAGTGCAGCGAACGTACCGTCCGCCGCTGGGAGCTAGAGGGTTTGCCGGTCCATCGCCACCCTCATAAGAAGAAGGCCGGCATTTACGCATATAAGGCAGAAATTGACGCGTGGTGGCGCGATGGACATGAACAGTTGAAAAAGGCGGAGGAGCCTGCAGATGGACTGCCTAGCCAATCCGTAGAAGAGATGTCGAGCAGCCGTTCGAGGCGGTTCTGGTCGATTGCGGCGCTCGTCCTTCTACTCCTCGTGGTCGCAATTGCAGCGATCCTGCCAGGGAGATGGCGCGACCGCATTCAACGCGGAACCCCACCAGGTCGGATCGAGTCCCTTGCGGTACTTCCCTTAGAAAACCTTTCACACGACCCCGAACAAGAATATTTCGCCGATGGTATGACGGATGAGCTGATCACTGATTTGGCAAAGATCCACGCTCTGCGCGTCATATCGCGAAATTCAGTCATGCAGTACAAGGGCAAGCACAAACCCACCCCGCAGATCGCGCGCGAACTGAATGTGGATGCGGTGGTCGAAGGAACGGTAATGCGCTCCGGTAATCGTGTGCGAATCACGGCCCAGTTGATCGATGCACCACAGGATCGGCATTTGTGGGCGGAAACATACGAGCGCGACCTACGCAATGTGCTGGCACTGCAGGATGAAGTCACAACCGCCATCGCGAAACAGATAAGCATCGAGTTGACGCCCGTTGAGCAGACCCAATTCGCTCATGCACGAGCGGTTGACCCTGACGGCCATCAGGCGTACTTGCGCGGTCTCTTCGAACTCCGTACTCACACAGTCGAGGGCAATGCGAAGGCCATTGAACATTTCCAGCGAGCCATCGCGATTGACCCGAATGAGGCTTTGGCCTATGAGGGCCTGGCCCTGGCGTACATATCGTCGCCAGATCAAGCTCCCAAAACTGTCATACCGAAAGCTCGGGCTGCGGCGCTTAGGGCGATCGCACTCGATGACTCACTGGCGGAAGCACATGCCTCGCTGGGTCTTATACGGCTGATTTTTGATTGGGACTGGCCCGGCGCTGAGCAGGAGCTGCGACGAGCTCTGGAGCTGAATGCAAATTCGCCTCTGGCCCACGTGGACTACGCGCGCTATCTCCTGCTCGTGTCTCACCGAGTGGATGAAGCAATTCAGACCTATCGACGAGCTTACGATCTCGATCCCGCAGTGCCCGCCGAGCACGATGACCTCGTTGGATTCCTTTTTTTCGCGCGCGCATACCAGGCGGCAATTGATGAAGCCGCGAAAGAGCTGGAAGACAATAGCCCATTTCTTGCGCTCGCATATGCAGAACTTGGTCGGCGTGATGAGGCGCTGGCTGTCGCCCGGCGGGCAGAGGCATCGGCGAAGGTTCCTTCGACCGTGGCTAAAACGGCGAGTGCGTACGCGCTCGCCGGAGATAAACAACGAGCTCGCGTGCTGCTGGGGCAGCTCGTAGCACAAGCAAATCAGCGCTATCTCTGTGGGATGAACGTGGCCGCCGTGTATTCTGTTCTCGGCGACAAAGATGACGCGATCGCCTGGTTACAAAAAGGCTATCTTGATCGTTCGGTTTGACTACCTACTATCGGGGTGGATCCCCGATTCGACCCGCTGAGAGGCGATCCGCGCTTCGCCGACCTGCTGCGCCGTATCGGTCTGCCTCAGTAAACTTGTGGCGAACCGACTAACCACCCACTGCTGCGCCGACTTGGAGACCTGCAGGGCCCGCCTCATGTGTCCACAACAGACATCTTCTCGTTACATAGGAGTTTTTGATAGGTACGTCGACCGGCCGGTCAATTGCGCTATCTATCTAGACGTATCTGACTACGTCGTCCAGTTTCATTAGCAATTGCGTAGGTCTCTGGCCAACCTGCCTCGACGGATTGCAGATTTCGATGTTTACAATGGTTTATGAGCGGTCCATTTTAGTGTAGTGGCTTTTGTAGTGACCTTACGATCAAAAGACCACACCCCGACCCAGCCGCACACATCCCGTCTGGGGCAGTAAGTGCTTAATTTTCATAACAGTTGTTGAATTGCAAAGGCTTGTGGAGGGCGGCGCTCTTGTTTTGCAAGCAGGGGGTCGCCTATTCGAGTCACGGCGGGGCGCCATTCCTGTCTGGCAGCTTTTCGGCTTATCGTGCTCCGCGTGAATCTCGGTTGCGTAATGGGTTGCGTTTTCTTCCGCACTTCTTCTTGCTTTGCAGAGCTAAAGGGTTTATTTTCTTTGGTTTCACTGGGCTCAGGAGAACTCATAATCCGTTGGCCCCAGGTTTGAATCCTGGCGGGCCCACTAACTTCCGTGTTTGTGTCTCCACAAGATTCCTGACGGCCATAAATCGCTGAAACCCGCTCGCGAAGCGGGTCTTCGTTGTAAATCTGTCGTGTGCACGCTTCTCAAATGAGCTACATGCACTTCGCACGACAGCCCTTAAAGGCGGAGTTGCTCCAGGACGTGTGACGAGTTTGTGACGAAAGGGTCGCGGTTTCGATCCCGGTGAGGGTTCACCCACCGACACAAAAAAGCCAGACGAACTTCCCGCCTTTGCTTCATGAAGCTTTCGAACGCTAGCATACCTAGACCGATTGCTATTGGGGCGACGGAGGAATTCATGAGACTGAAAAGCGTAGCGGGACTGGCAGTGCTGCTTGGAACTTCAGTGGTTGTTGTTCGTGGACAGCAATCGAGACAAGCTGCCGAGAACTACATTAAATTGAGTGAGCAGCAGTGGGCTGAGGCCAGCATGAAACGAGATACCAGCACCGTCGAGCGCATCCTTGCTGACGACTTTGTCGGCCTGGATCCCCTTGGCTCGTTCTTCCGAAAAGCGGAGGAGTTGGCAAGCGTCTCGAAGAATGAAGGCGATTACGTTTTCGCCAAAGGCAATGATGTGAAGGTTCGCATTTACGGCGATGCCGCCGTGGCGCAGGGTAGCGAGTCCTGGGAAAAGCGGAACGGCGAACGTGGGCGCTATGTGTGGACGGATACCTGGATACGCCGCAACGGCAAATGGCAAATCGTTGCCGCCGTAGACGTCAAGGTGCCAGAGCCCGGGAAGTAAGCGCCTAGCAAAAATGTGCCCGTTCGAGACCAACTCAGGACCATTTGGCTCCAAATGCTTTTGGGAAACGGCGTAGCACCCTGAGAGCGCGGGGATTTGAAATTTACTTCAACAAAACTTCGTCCTGCACGCCACTGCAAGAGCACTTCGCTGCTAAACATGAATCGGGAGGAACGGAAATGGAAAAAGTAGCCGGAATTGGAGGGTTGTTCTTCCGAGCTCGTGATCCCAAATCGTTGGCGAACTGGTACCTGCAACACTTGGGGATCGCGCTCGAACCAACGAGCGAGGGCGGACCCGTTTGGCAGCAAGAGGCCGGACCAACCGTCTTCAGTCCCTTTCCCGAAACGACCAAGTATTTCGGGGACCCTCAAAAAGTCTGGATGGTGAACT
>Ga0126369_10002664_pt1 | contig 12798 bp, 12 predicted proteins | sample PanSoiMetaPlot_1_FD_109646 | JGI IMG/M metagenome (GOLD analysis project Ga0126369, IMG submission 109646) | Tropical forest soil microbial communities from Panama - MetaG Plot_1 | ecosystem: Environmental > Terrestrial > Soil > Tropical forest > Bulk soil | place: Panama | collected 2016-02-17 | reverse complement strand
TTGCTCGAACCCAAACAACTCCGATTCCAGCAACTCACCCGGCAGCGCCGCACAGTTCACTTTGATAAATGCCTGATTCCTTCGTTTCGAGCGAAGATGAATCATCCGCGCAACGACTTCTTTCCCTACGCCGCTCTCGCCGCAAACAAAAACCGGCACGTCCACGGGTGCAATCTGCAGTATTTGTTGACGGATCCGTACCATCTGCGGGCTGGCCGCGAGAAAACTCAAATCCTCGGTTACCTGATCGCAGTAATCGCGCAGCGCCTGATTCTCCTGCGTCAACTGCTTCTTTTGGCGCGACTTCAGCATCGCCGCGTCCAACTCCGTCTTTTCAAATGGCTTCGTCAGGTAGTCGTGCGCTCCCAGCCGGATCGCTTCCACCACCGTACCTACCTCGTTGGAGCAGGACAGCATAATCACATTTAGATTGCGGTCCATTTGCATCAGTTCCTGCAACGTCTCCAGACCACCCATCTCCGGCATCAACACATCAAGAATAATGAAATCCGGCCGCTCCCCTTTGTTCACGCGGTTTATCGCTTCCTTACCGCTGCCCACCGCTTCCACTTCGAAGCCGTCCACCTCCAGCAGAGTCTGCAGATATTTCCGGATGCTCGGTTCGTCATCCACAACAAGGATTCGTTCTTTGACGGCCATAGATCTTCCTCTTTTTCTTTCCCCCGTTTGCTAGTTCTGGTCCATGGGCAACAAGAAGGCAAACGTGCTACCACGATGCTGTTCGCTTTCCACCCAGATCTTCCCGCGGTGTGCCTGGACTAGCCGTTTCGCAATTGCCAGCCCCAATCCCATCCCGGATGTGTTTCGATCCACGCGAACAAAGTCTTCGAAAATCTCTTGGTGATGCTCCGGTGCGATTCCGGCGCCGGAATCCGTCACGCTCACTTCCACGCTATTCGGGCGCGGGAGCCGGAATCTCCGCCGCTCCTGAACAGGCGCCACCTCGGCAATGCGGCGCTCCCAAAAGTGGGGCTTGGCGCGCAACGTCACGCATCCCCCCGCGGTTGTATGCTTCAACGCATTGTCCAGCAGATTTGCCGCAACCTGTTGCACCTTCTGATAGTCGAACCGGAATGTCGGAATCGAAGGATCCAATTGCGTTTCCAGCTTCACGCCTTTTCTTTGGAAGCCCTCCACCCGCAAACTCGCTACTTCATCCAGACAGTCTCGCAGGTCGTTCTCTCTTAACTGCAGCACCAGTTTTCCGCTTTCCAGTGCCGAATAGTTCAAAAACATCGAGACGAGCCGCACCAGTCTTTCGCAGCTTTCCTTCGATTCCTCCAAAATGTCTTTCTGTTTCTCCGTTAGTCTTCCGAGCGAACCGGTCAGCAGAAGGTCGTAGTAGCCTTTTATAACTGCCAACGGTGTCTTTAGTTCATGAGCAGCCGAAGCAAGAAAGACGGTTTTCTGACGATTAACTTCCTGAAGCTTCAGATAGGCCGCGAGCAAATTGCGGTAAGTGATTTCCCGTTCCTGCAACAACTCCTGAACGGTAAGTTGCGTTCCAGCACTTGCGCCTTTATCAGCGGCTTCGTTCACGAATTGGATCACCAGCCAATCCGATTCCGGAATCCATTTAACACGCGCGCAAAAACTCTTGCCGTTCACTGTTCCCGCCAGTTCGATCTCGTGCTCACCTTTCTGAATTCTCTGCGAGATCTCCTGAGGATCAGCGTGCAGCATTTCACTGAAGATATTCAGCGAATCTTTGCCGGAGTTCCCCTGCTCCTCCAGGAATTTCCTTGCTCGAGTGTTCGCCACCAGTAGCAGACCTTCGCGATCAGCAACCACCATCCCTTTGTCGACAGTTTCCAGCAGGGCGCGAACCCGTCCCAAGGGTAGATCATCTGAAGGCAACGTTGTGTTGTCTCCTAATGGTGTCGCGGCAGCACTGTTCATGTTCCTCAACCCGACTCCCTGGCAAGTGGAAAATATTTTCCCTAGGCGAGGCCTCATACTTACAGAGACCCCTCGTGCTGTCAATGGTAAATGCGTTCCATTTGCACATTTAGGGAACTCCCCTGCTCAAACCTTCCCTGAAAGTCCTCCACGAATATAAGCTGGCTTTGTACCTCATTTTAACTCTATTGTAATCAAAATCTTACTTCGGACTTCGAGGCGGCCGAACTGGCACCCAACCTGCTAACTTCTGTACTAGTGCTCAGGTACCATAATGGACATCCGCCTCGACCAAATTAATGAGGAGTCTCGCTTGGATTCCTCACATACCCGTCGTTCTCCGCGCCTGCGTCTCCAAGTGCCTGTCTTTCTTAGGGCTTCTGATGCCACGGGCCTGGAATTTATCGAGCTCACGAAGACCCTTAATATTAGCGCGACCGGTGCCTGCATTACCTCCTCGCATATCTTGCGACCGGAACAAACGGTGCACCTAACGATACCAGCCCCCTCCCCAGCCTCTTCGAGTCTCGTGCCCAGCGAGACTCCTCCGATCATCGCTAGGGTAAAGCGACAAGACATCCTGGGCGATGTTCGGCTCTTTGGATTGGAATTCCTGCGCCCTCTTGAGTAATTCTCTATCCCTTACGGGCTTGGTCTCAAATTGGCTCGCGGGCGTATAATTTGACCCGCCGTGTTCTTTCTATAATCTCGCTCTTCGAACTCCCATATCTCCGTATTTTGTAATAAGATAGCCACGTCTTCGAACCTGTCCCTGATTAAGCAGTTTGGTTGCACGCGCAAACATAAGTGGTACCTGGCTTGCTCCCATTCCGGTCAGTCACCTTACTGTGTTTGCCCCAAACCCCGCGGGGACGGTCAGAAAATAGGAAAAGTCGGCTATGCCCAGCCCCGGTGCCTTAGTGGCCCCGCGCTTACCTACGGAAGACGCCTACTTCGAGCTGCTGGTAGACACGCTCGAGAGTATGGATATTCCTGCGCGCAGTCAGTTCCTGCAGCGCTATTTTCGCGCGACCACGCAGCTAGACCTTCGCGAAACGCAATGTGTGCACGTTTGGGAAGAAATGCTCTTGCGTCGTCGCGAACTATCGGAGCAGCTTCACCGCTCCGTATCGCTCCATACCGCGCTCATGGACGTTCTCTCCAGCGCCGGACTGATTCGCGTTCCGATTCTCGTAGAATACGGGGAATTCAAGAAACTCCAGGTCAACGCGGCTACCGACCCGCTCACGGGTCTCTACAACCGCCGGCTCTTTACGGAATCTTTTGAGAAAGAACTCAATCGTGCTCGCCGCTATGGACTGCCACTCAGCATCGTCATTCTCGATCTTCACCGCTTCAAGGAAGTGAACGACAAGTATGGCCATCCGCGTGGCGACGACGTCCTTCGTGCCGCTGCCAGCACCCTGCAGAAAGCCTTGCGTACCTCCGACTCTGCGTTTCGTATCGGCGGAGACGAGTTCGCTTTATTACTTCCGCAGACCGACGCAGCACAAGCCCTCGCTCTCAGCCGCCGTGTCGGCACAGTTTTCGCGGAGACGCTAGAGCCTCTGCACCTTGCCGTCAGTGTCACCATGGACCATGGCGTGGCCACTTTTCCTCCAGACGGCGACCAGTCGGATTTGTTAATTGGCGTTGCCGATGAACGCCTCTATCGTCTTAAACACGCCAATCATTCCCGTACCGCCACCAGGAATAGCTCACACTCCAGTTCCGATGTCATTCCGCCTGGCTCTTCTTCCGAACCCGTTTCCATCGAGTCCGTGCGAACTCCAGAAAAATCCCCTAGCGAATCGCCGATTGCCGCGGCAAGCGCCACGCATCCGCTCACAAACCAGACACTTCCCCCGACCAACGCTCCCAGCTCGTACGCGGTTCAGCGCAAGGCAGAGCGCGTCTCCATGGTCGGAACCAATGCCTATGCTGTTATCGGGGACTGCGGTGACCGCCGTGCGCGCGTCGTTGATCTTGGTTTCGGTGGTGTGGCGCTCGAATTAGAGCAGGCAGAAGATCTATCGGAAAACATCCTGGCTATTCTTCATGTTCCGATTCTTCCTCCGGTTCGTGTCTATCTTAAGCCAGTCTGGAAGCGCCGAACGCCTGAAGGAGCGTTCCGGCTCGGCTGTCACTTCATTTCGTAGCCGTCGACTAGCTTCTCGAACGGCCTCACTTCCCTCACTTTGCGGCTGTTTTGCGTTTCCGTGACTTTGCTCTATAATTACAGATTGTCCCGTGACCTAGCGACGCGGCTGTAGCCATGCTCATCCTTCGGTTCCCGCGCAGACCGGCCACGATAGATTGGAGAACAATGAAATCCGGTATCCACCCCGACTACCATCCCGTCACCGTCCACTGCGCCTGCGGAAATACTTTCCAGACGCGCTCGACCGTTAAGGGCGACATGCTGCGCGTCGAAATCTGCTCTGGCTGCCACCCGTTTTTCACTGGCAAACAGAAGCTCGTCGACACCGCCGGCCGCGTCGAGCGTTTTCAGAAGAAGTATGCCAACATTCCCGCAGCTGCAGGCAAGAAGTAATACCTATTTTCGCACTCACTCTTCAGGCGGACCGGTCAAGCACCGGTCCGTTTTCTTTTCTACCCTTTTGTTCTCTCTTCTCCGTGCGTGTAGAATGACTTCTCAACGTGGCTACCCAATCGCGCATGTTCGAAGGTTCGCCTTCTCCTGATTCTGTCGAGACGGCGCCCACACGCGTCACGCTCCGAAATGCCTTTTCTCATCCCTTCGATTCAGCGATTGCCGCCGCCCGAACCTGCTACTCGTCCCGTCTGATTACTTCCGACGAAATCACCGACAAGCAACGCCTCAACATCGGCGCAGCCACTTTCTATAGCGGGCATCACACCGTGTATCAGCATGCGCACTTCGAATTCGGAGTCGAGAATGTTAGCCGCCAATTCGTCTGGTCCTTTCTTCACGCCCATCCCTTCTACAACTCTGAGCAGCAGAGCCAGCGTTACGTGCGCCTTGACCGTGCCCAAGCCTACATCCCTCCCGTTTCTCTTTTCTTCGACGAAGCATCGCGAGCCATCTACGAAACTTCCATCGCGCGTTCCTGGGCCTATTATCGCGAGTTGGCTACGCTTCTGGTTCCCGACGCGCGCAGCATTCTGAATGACATCTGGCACATTGGCCCGATGTCTCATCCCAAGCGTATTCAGAAAATTGAACAGTCGGCAGGAAAACGTTCCATCGAAATCGCACGATATGTTCTGCCTCTGGCGGCTTTCACCACCATGGTGCACACCATATCCGGCATTGTGCTCCACCGCCTATGGCGCATGTGCTCCGCTTCCGACACACCCAGCGAAGCGCGCGCCGTCATTGGCGAAATGGTTGCTCTTGTCCGGCAAGTCGACCCGCAATTCTTCGATCGTTTCGGCACCGCACCTCTCGAAGAACTACCGGAATGGAAAGATTTCACGCCCACGAAATCCAATACCAGTGCCGGAACCTTTGTTCGCGAATTCGACGCGCGCCTCAATGGCAAGACTTCCCGCCTGGTGGACTACTCCGCGAGCGCTCCGCGCGTTATGGCCGAGGCCTACCGCGCCGTGGTCGGCCTTTCCGAATCGGCCTGCAGCGATCACGAGGCCATCGACCGCTTGCTCAACCCCGCTCGCAACCTCTATCGCCTGGAAACTCTCAACATCGGCGTGCATGCGCCGCTCATGCGCGCTCTGCAGCATGCTAACTACACTTTTGCCAAGAAAATTAGCCACACCGCAGACAGCCAGGATCAACGTCATCGCATGGTGCCCGGGTCGCGTCCTCTGCTTACGCTGGCCGATACGCGCGAACCCGATTACATTACCCCCATGCTGCTGGCCGGCAATCCTCGCGCCGACGAAGTTTACGCGCGGGCCATGCAAGACGCTTGGGCCACCAAGAATGAATTGCTCGACCGCGGTGTTCCCCCGGAGATCGCTCTTTACGTTCTTCCCAACGCCAGATCCATCCGCCTAGTCGAAACCGGCTCGCTTCTTCACCTTCTTCACAAGTGGACAATGCGCACCTGCTTCAACGCTCAGGAAGAAATTTACAACGCTTCCATGGACGAAGTTGCGCAACTCCGTGAGCTTCACCCACAACTCTCGCGTTATATTGGTCCTCCCTGCCATCTGCGCGCCGGCATCACTACTCCCATCTGCACCGAAGGTTCCCATTTCTGCGGCATCAAGGTCTGGTTAGACTTTCCCAACATCACTCGCCGCATCTAAAACCATGCGTCTTCCGTTGCAGGTCTAATCAATAAGAGGTGCCCATGCCCTTCCCGCGATTCCGACTTCCCGCATTCTTGCTGGCCATGGTACTTCCCGTGCCCTCTTGCGCATACGATGTGGAACTCTCCGATACCGCGGTCCGAAACGCGTACTTTCTGGGCCAGCACCGCGACCAACAAACCCGCACCTTCTTCGCGCCGTACCTCCGCCATTTGCCGCTCCCCAAAAGTGGCCCCTACATTTCGGAGATACGCCTGCTCACTCCATTAGCGCAGGTCGTCGAAGTCTCCCAAACAACCTCCGGCATCTACAGCGCACAGCAAGCGCAACTCGACTACCGCGCCCGGGGTGACTCCATCCTTCTTGAAATCCATATCGAGTTCACTCCCACCTACAATCAGATCGACGCACAACGCTCTTCCAGCACTGCCGCCGAAGAAAAAGGAATCACGCTCCGTACAGATGATTTTTGGCAGGATTTTCGCTTCGGCATCAAACAGAAGCAAGATTGGATCGAACCCCGCTCGACCCACGGCGAGCCACAATATGCGCTTGCGGATGGTTATGGAGCTTCTGGCGGCTTAATCGGGGCCTGGGTCTGGGTCGAGTACGACGCCCGCAATGTGCCTTCCGAGGACACCGAAGTCCACGTCCTCACTCCGGATGGCCAGGACGTATCCGTCAAGTTTGACCTCGACAAGTTGAAGTAAGCCGCCCGAGCTGTCGGATTCCCCGCTTAACTCTTCCAATGCAGCGTTACGGGTCCATCCATCGGGTGGATCATCGGTGTCCCGTTCCGGCGCGATTCCAGGAGATTCTGCTTTAAGCCGAAATACCACTTTGCCGGTCGATCCGCGTCGTCGATCAACATCAGCCGCGGATTGTATTTCAACCCTTCGGCCTGCTTAATCATCGTCTGTTGATCCTGGCGCAAAAATACTCTCGCGAACGCCCGGAAAATCGAAACGGGCAACGCCAGGTTCCATGCCGCAACGAAATCGATGCGGCATAAATCGCGCCGCACTGGCGTGACGGTTGCCCGACTGGAGAACCACAACCCTCCGCTGTGAATCTCTTCAAAACGCATGTTTGGCAGCACAAAGTCGATCGTCGTCGTCACCGCCTCACCGGTCATTTTCTTCAGCAACTGGTACGGCGCGCTGTTGGTCGATGGTGAATGCTTGCTCATGCGAAAGCCCAGCGGTATCGGTTCAAATTGCTTGGACTTTTCGTGAATGCTCTTTTTGCTGCGCCAGAACCATGACTGGTGCACGAACGGCCCGTGCGCCGGATCCATCAGACCGATAATTCCATGATCGAGGTGCGAAGGCAGTTCGCAATCCAGACGTGTTATTTTGAACTTGGCGCTGAATTTCGGAAGTTCCGGCGTCGCTGTTGTGGTCTCTGGCAGTCGCGACCCCGGCGCATTCATGTACACCCACACGTAGCCGTCTCGTTCCTCACAAGGAAAACTGCCCGCGCTGATGCGCTCCACCTTAAGCTTGTCCTGGCTTGTCAGCGATGGGATGGCCACGCAGCGCCCGCTGCAAGCCTCGAACTCCCAGCCGTGATAACTGCATTGCAGGTTTTTGCCATCGAAGTGGCCATAGGAAAGAGGGATGCCGCGGTGCGGGCAGGTATCACGCATGGCAAACGCCTTCCCTTCGCTGCTACGGCCGAGCACCAATGGCACTTCAAGCAGCATCGCCGTCACTAACGTGGTCCCGCGAATGGCCTCGCTCTTTAACGCCGGATACCAGAAGTCCCACAAGAATCCGGCATCGGTTTCAGGCGCAGTTTCTCGCGCAATTTCGGACGCTTTCTCGGTAGCCACGCGTGCCGCCTCACTCATTCGATCACTCGCAAATCCAGATTTTGTTGTCCAATCGCATCGTAGTACACGCGCTGCGTCGGGGCAACCAGCGCTACGATGAATGCGCCGTCAGAAACAGTCGACTTCGCGCAAACGGCCACTCGTCACATCATAGATAAACCCGCGCACGCCGACTGTCTCCGGAATCCAGGGATGGCTGCGCAGTTTCTGCAATTGGTGGCGCACATTCTCTTCGATGTTTTGGAACGTGTAGAAAAATGCCGGGGCGACAGCCGCTGTTCCGGTACGATTTTGGATTCTGGTGCGCAGATCCACCTCGTTCGTGTGCATCAACCCGCAATCGGTGTGATTGATGACCATGATTTCCTCGGTCCCGAGGAGGTAGTGCGACACAAGCAGCGAGCGCAGCGTGTCGTCCGTCACGATGCCGCCCGCATTTCGGATGATGTGCGCGTCCCCGGTCTTAAGACCCAATGTACTGATCGAGAGCCGGGTGTCCATACAGGTCAACACCGCAAGCTTGCGCTCTGGACGCGGAGTCAGTTTGCGTAGTTCATGAGTGCGCGAGTAGATTTCGTTGGCTGCCAGGACTTCGTCGATGACGCTCATAGCTGGCCCAGTTTAACCCAGCCCCATCCGGATCGCACGGTGAAGACGATGCCGCACCCGCTATCCGATTGCGCTTGTCTCCCATTCCGCGCTATTCTTATTCCGTTGAGTCACGAATGTACGCTTCTTTCTATTAGCTGACCTCGGTTTCGCGCCCTTTCTGGGCGACCGCACTCATTCGCCTTCAGCTCGTTTCAACACTTGATCGTCGCTACCTGCATAGTGACACGTAGTTTCGCCAAGAAAGGGATTTACCATGGCAGGCCTCACGCTCTCTGAAAAGCTCGACCAGCTCGACATCCGTTATCAGCAAATGACCCAAGAACTCTCCACGCCCGAGGTTGTAAGCGATTCCGCGCGTTTCCAGAAGCTCGCCAAGCAGCATGCCGAACTCGAGGACATCGTCAACAAGCATCGTGAATTTAAACAGCTTGAAAAGGATCTTGCCGGGGCTCACCAGATGGTTCAGGAATCCGAAGACCCTGAAATGAAGCACCTGGCTCAGGAAGAAGAAAAGCAACTCACGGCGCGAAAGGAAATAGTCGAACAGGAGTTAAGGCTTCTTTTGATTCCCAAGGATCCGAACGACGACAAGAACATTATCCTGGAAATCCGCGGCGGTACCGGGGGTGACGAGGCCGCGCTTTTTGCCGCGGATCTTTTCCGCATGTATTCCCGTTATGCCGAATCGCAAGGCTGGAAAGTCGAAGTGATGGAAAGTTCCCCTTCGTCCCTTGGCGGACTGAAGGACGTAGTTGCCGCGATCCAGGGCAACAAGGTGTACTCCAAGCTGAAATATGAAAGTGGTGTGCACCGCGTGCAACGCGTGCCGGCAACCGAAACCCAGGGGCGCATCCACACCTCCGCCGCCACTGTCGCCGTGCTTCCTGAAGCGGACGAAATCGACATCAAGATTGAAGCCAAGGATCTGCGCATTGACACGTTCTGCTCTTCCGGTCCGGGGGGGCAGTCCGTCAACACCACCTACTCTGCCGTGCGCATTACCCACCTTCCCAGCGGCTTGGTTGTCTCCCAGCAGGACGAAAAATCCCAGATCAAAAATCGTGCCAAGGCCATGCGCGTGCTTCGCGCACGTCTTTATGAAATGGAAATGGAGAAGCAGCAGGCCGCTATCGGAGCCGAGCGCCGCGGACAAATCAAAACGGGTGACCGCTCCGAGAAAATTCGAACGTACAATTATCCCCAGAACCGCGTCAGTGATCACCGCATCGGTTTGACCATCCACCAACTCACCGAGGTGATGGATGGCAAACTCGCTCCCCTGGTTGATGCACTGGTCGCGCACTACGAAGCGGCGAGGCTCAAACAGGAGCTCGCGGAGGTCTAATCCCTTGCGGAGGGAACTATGCTTACCCGCCCCGGTTCCAAACCTGGTCCGGCCTGGATGCGCAAGTTCAGTGACTCGCTCGCGAATCCCGACCGCGCCCGTAGCGTCACGTTGCCCTACGGGGCCTTCTTTATTCTCTATCTGCTGGCAATCCTTCTCCTGACGCACTTCATCACCGCGATTGCGCTCTCGAAGGACCACATCTACGAATCGCCAACCCACATCGCGGGGTTGCCGCTGTTCTCTTACGGTCCCGTTGCACACGGCATCATCGCCGTCGGTGGCCGCGCGACGGGCGTGATTGCTCTCGGCGGTGTTGCTGCTGGATTCATCGCTCTGGGCGGCCTCACGCTCGGCGTAATTGCGATCGGCGCATTCTCGATTGGCCTGTTATCCATCGCTGCAGTTGCTCTCGGCTGGAGGGCGATGGGCGGACTTGCCGTTGGTGAAGCTGCCTTGGGCGGCCTGGCGATCGGGCGATACGCGTATGCCGGAAACGGTGTCGCTTATGGCGGGCTCGAGGCCAGTGGCCGACAAAAGGAACGTCTGCTCACATGACTTCCGTCAGCACAGGCAATTCCGTCCGCGAAGTCCTGCGTCAGGGTATCGCGCGTCTTCGTCAGGCTGATGTTCCTTCTTTTGCCCTGGCGGCTGAACTTCTCCTGTTGCACGTCACCGGACGCGACCGTACCTGGATGTACTCTCACCCCGAGGAGATTTTGCCTGCCGCTGAGATCGCCGCATTTTGCGCTCTCGTTGATCGCCGTTGTCAGGGTGAGCCGACACAGCATCTCACCGGTAAGCAGGAATTTTGGGGACTGGAATTTCAAGTCACTCCCGACGTGCTGATCCCTCGTCCGGAAACCGAGCATGTCGTCGAGGTTGCCCTGGATCGTCTCGCGGTTCGTGAACTCCGCGCTGGCCGCTCGGCCAAACTTTCAGGCACCGGCGTCACCATCGTCGATATCGGCACGGGCTCCGGCTGCATCGCTTTGGCGCTCGCGAAGGAATTGCCCTCCGCCATCATCTACGCGAGTGACATTTCCCGCGCAGCTCTTGAGGTAGCGCGGCGCAATGCCGAACGGCTCGGGTTCGCTGCTCGCATCCGCTTCTTGGAATCGCATCTATTCGACGCCTTTCTACCACTCAAGTTCGATTTGATCGTCAGCAATCCTCCTTATGTCGCTCGTCGGGAAGCCAATTCTCTTCCGCGTGAAGTTCGCGATTATGAACCGGAATCGGCTCTGTACGGCGGCGAAGAAGGCTACGAAGTCTATGGCCCGCTCGTTGCCCAAGCGCGATCTTTTCTGAAGCCTGGCGGGCTACTGGTCCTGGAGCTAGGCCACGATAGCCTGACGGCGGTTCAAGCGCTTTTGGAGACTCCCGCATGGGCCAACATTGGCATCGCCCATGACCTGTCGGGCATTCCTCGCGTTCTCTCCGCAGAAGGGTTGTAGCGCTTCTCGCGAAGTCGTAGTCTTAAGCCATGCCGGAGTTGGCTCGATTCCGCGCTAAGCACGATCCCATCGAGGAACGCGACCGTCCGCTGCACTCGTCCATCCTACATGTGGATATGGACGCGTTTTATGTTTCTGTGGAGTTGCTCACCCGCCCGGAATTGCGCGGCAAACCTGTGGTCGTCGGCGGCCGGCCTGACCAACGCGGCGTCGTCTCGGCCGCCAGCTACGAAGCGCGCAAATACGGTATTCACTCGGCAATGCCGCTCGGCACCGCTGGGCGCCTTTGTCCTCACGCTGTTTTTCTCGACGGCCATCACGAAAAATACGCAGAGTGGAGCGACCGCGTCGCGTCGATACTCGCCCGGTTCTCGCCCATCGTCGAAATGGTTTCCATCGACGAAGCCTACCTCGATCTCGCCGGAACCGAGCGTATTTACGGCCCGCCATTGGCCGCCGCCGACAAGCTTCTCCGCACCATAACCAAAGAGACGCAACTTCCGTGCTCCGGCGGCTTGGCAACTACCCGCCTGGTCGCTAAAGTTGCTTCCGATCAAGGAAAGCCACACGGTTTAGTCTGGGTGGCCCCTGGGATGGAAGCACGGTTCCTCGCCCCACTGCCCATCCGCAAGATTCCTGGCATTGGCGAAGTTACCGAACGCGCCCTGCGCGCCCTGGCCATCGAGACAGTCGAGCATCTCGCCTCTCACGCTCAGGAAAAATTGGAATCCATCTTTGGCCAGTGGGGCACGGCGCTGTTCCGCAAGGCGCGCGGAGGCGACGCCTACGAATTTCTTATCGACGCAGAGCCCAAGTCCATCTCCCACAATCACACCTTCGGGGAAGACACCAGCGACGTTGCGGAAATGGAATCGATGCTCAGCCACCTTTCTCAAAAAGCCTGCAAGCGCCTGCGTGAAGCCGGACTTTCCTCGCGCACACTCACTCTCACAATCCGCTACGCCGGATTCCAAACCTATACGCGCTCAAAAACCGTGCCGCATCCCGCTCGGCTCGATGCCGACGTCTTTGCTGTCTTTCTCGAACTCTTCCGCGAGCATCGCGATCCCCAGCGCAAGGTGCGCCTCCTCGGCGTTGCCCTTTCTGCCCTTTCTCACGGCGCCGAACAGCTCGACCTCCTCGAAGCCGACCGCCGCGACAAACTGAAGAAACTCACCGAGGCCACCGACCGGCTGCGTGACAAATTCGGTTTTGCTAGCGTGCAATTTGGCGGCTCCCTCCGTCGCGACGATCCCTGATCCTGCTCCCTGAGGATCAGCTTTCCACCACCGGCCGTTTCGCACACGACCCCGCAATGTCCTATACTGCACTCGATGCGTGCCTCCGCCCCACCCACACCAGGTACTGCG
>Ga0126369_10002663_pt1 | contig 12801 bp, 10 predicted proteins | sample PanSoiMetaPlot_1_FD_109646 | JGI IMG/M metagenome (GOLD analysis project Ga0126369, IMG submission 109646) | Tropical forest soil microbial communities from Panama - MetaG Plot_1 | ecosystem: Environmental > Terrestrial > Soil > Tropical forest > Bulk soil | place: Panama | collected 2016-02-17 | reverse complement strand
TGGGCCTCGGGAAATGTGGCCACCAGCTGCTCCTCGACAATCCCGAAGATCACCCCGCCCAACACAGGTCCCCAGAGGGTCCCCAGGCCGCCGATCACCGGGATCAGCACAATATACACGCTGGTGTTGAAAGCGAAGACGCCCTGGGGATGAATGAAGGCGGCATAGCGCGCAAAAACGCCCCCAGCCATCGCCGCCAGCGCGGCGGCCAGTCCATGCACGGCGAGCTTGTGGGTCAGGGGATTGACGCCCACGTCGGCGGCCGCGCTCTCGTGATCGCGTATCGCCACCAGGCCGAGGCCGAACTTGCTCCTGGCGATCCAAACGGAAAGCAGAAACGAAACCGTCAGCAAGACAAGGGCGCTGTAGAAGTGCTCCGCCTGGTCAAATGGCCGCTTCTCCACGATCCGGTACCCGCTGGCACCACCGGTGATTGCGAGGTTGGTCATGATCACCCGAACCGTCTCGCTGACCCCGATGGTGGCGATCGCAAAATACGGTCCACGCAGCCGGAAGGTGGGGATTCCGACGATCAGCGAAGCCAAAGAGGCCACCAGCGCCGACGCGCCGAAGGCCAGATAGGGATGGACACCGTCATTGATCAGGAGTGCGGTCGTGTAGGCGCCGAGGCCGTAGAACACCGCAAACCCGAAGGACACCTGTCCGGCAAACCCGCCCAGCAGATTCCAGGCGATCCCGGTAATCGTCCAAATGAAGGTGATGAACAGCAGGCGAACCAGGTTCGGTTCGACTCCGATCCAGGGAACGGCGGCCAGCACCGCCCAGGCCGCGAGCGGAAGAAGGATTGCGATCCCGCCCGGGCGAACCCAGCGGGCAGCGGCAGCGATCGACGAGGCGGCCCTCATGCGGGGCGATATTTTCTCGCGAACAGTCGGGCCAAACCGCCCGGAAGCACCAACAAGACGACCACCAACAATCCGAAGGAGATCGCCAGTTGATATCCCGCTGGAACGAAGAGAATCCCAACGGTCTCCGCCAAGGCGAGCACAACCGCGCCCAGGGCCACGCCGGACGCGGATTCCAACCCCCCGAGCACGATGATCACGAACGAGCGAATCAAAAACGGCCGACCGAAATCGGGATTGAAGGAATAAAGGCTGGCGAGCAAGGCGCCGGCCATTCCCGCGAAGGCGATGCCCAGCCCAAAGGTGAGGCTCGCGGTCCTCCTGGTATCCACTCCGGCAAGTTGGCCGGCGTAGCGGTTTTGGATCAACGCCCGCACCGAGCGGCCGAACCATGTCCAGCGCAGCACCAGTTCAAGCACCAGGAGCGAGACGACCGCCACCGCGAAGGCCACCAGGCGCAAGGTGGACACCGTGAGCGGGCCGATCTGGCTGGTCAAGAAGGTCCGAGACGTGAAGATCGATCGATCCTCATTGCCCCAGACCAGGTAGGCCAGATTTTGCAACACCAGCCAGATCCCAAACATCAACAACAGCGATGCCAGGGTGGGCTGATCCGACACCGGCAGCCACCGCACGAAGAGCCAGTACACCAAACGCCCGATCACGAAGAACACGGGAAACGCCAAGAATGCGCCCAGCAGTGGGTCCAGGTGCAATCGCTCAAACAGCTCGTACGCGAAATAGGCGCCCAGCATCATGAACCCGGCGTGGGCGAGATTCACGATCTTCATCACCCCGTAGATGATCGTCATCCCCACGGACATCACCGCGTAGATGCCCGCCAGCAGGATCGCCGCGACCAACACATTGAGCCAGTCCAGCGCTGCCATCCGGGCCCCGCTTTAGCCGCTGGTGGGTATCGGGGCAATCACGTCGCCGGTCGCCGCGTCCTTGGGAAAGACGATGTCCACCTTCCCACCGGGTTTGTTCTGGACGATCACGAACGGGTTTTGGGCCTGTCCATTGGCGGCAAAGCGAAGCGTCTGGCCCGGCAGGATCGATCCGCTGAGCTCAGTGGTTCGCAGGCTGTCCCGGATCGCCGTTTTGTCGAGGCTGCCGGCGGTCTCGATCGCCTTGACCAAAAGTCTGACCGAATCGTAGGCGGTGGCCGCGTACCAGGAGTCCGGCTCACGGCCATAGGCCTCTTGGTAGTCCTTGGTGAATTGCTTCGCCTGTGGGTAGGGCAAGCTCTTGGACCACCAGATGCCGGCGAAGACGTAATCCACGCCGTCGCCGAGGGCCTTGCGCGCGTCGGACTCCGGGCCCCTGGCTCCATAGCTGATCATCAGATGCTTCATCCCGTTCTGGATGTACTGGCGATGCATCGTGATGTAGTCCTGCAGGTGGGCGTCAGCGAGAAGGATGTCGGCCTTGGCCGTCTTGATCTTCTGCAGCAGTCCGGAGAAGTCCGGCGAGCCCAGATCGAAGGTCTCGCTGAACACCACAGTGAATGAGCCTGGATGCTTCTCGATCCAGTGCTTGATTCCGTTGCCGTAGTCGATTCCGTGGTCGGTGTTCTCCAGCGCCAGCGCCACGGTCGATCCTTTCTTCAGTTTCCCTTGGTCGACGACGTATTGGAGAAACTCCGCGGTGGTTGACCCGAGAACGTCGACGGGCGTCAACGCTCCAAACGCGTACTGGTAGCCGCGATTGAAGATGGCGCTCGCGGCGGCGCCTGGGGTGAGCCACGGAACCTTGTAGCGGTCCGCCATCACCGATTCGGCCTCGCCCAAGGCGGTGGAGTAGCCGCCGATCACCGTCACCGCGCCGTCGGAGCTCATGGTGCGCTCGACGAAAGAAGCGGACTTCGCCTGGTCCGAGCCGTCGTCGTAGAAAATTTCCTTGAAGGGAATCTTCCTTCCGACGCTCTTCACCGTCACCCCACCGGCTTGGTTGATCTGCTTGATGGCCAGCTCGATCCCCTCCTTTTGATACTGGCCGGGTTTGGCTTCGCGGCCGGTGATCGGAAGCACCACCCCCAGGGTGATTGCCTCCACCGCCACGGCTTTCTTTTCTTCCCGTTTGCAACCGGGTGCGACGGCGAGGGCCATCCAAGCCGCTGAGCAAAACAGCGACAATCCGACCGATCGGGGCGAGCACATCATGGGCATCTCCTCTCCGAGAGCAGACTGGCGGCGCACTCTAGATGAACCCGGCCAGAGGAGAAGCGGAATGTGTCAGAGCAGCGCTTTTGCCTCTCGATTAAGCAGCGACCAAACCGCCGCCACGTCTTCCCGTTCGGTCGCCTCTGAGCCAATCGATACCCGTACAATCAATGTTCCGCCTACCACGGCGGTGGTCAGGTAGGCTGCTCCGCTTCGATTCACCCGGTCCGCCAAGGACTGATTGTGAACATTCAGCCGTTCGCCTTTCAGGCCCGGGGGCCGGTGGCGGAGCGACACCGTCTGAAACAGCACCGGCGCCACGCGCTCCCATTCGGGCGACCCGTCCACTTGCTCCGCCAACCAGCGCGCGTTGGCGAGGTCGCGGCGCAACCGCGCTTGAAGCGCGCGCACCCCTTGTTCCCGGATCAGAAACCACAATTTGAGGGCGCGGAAACGGCGGCCGAGCGGTATCCCCCAGTCGCGGAAATTCTTCACTTGCTGGTCCTGCTGGGTCTTCAAGTAGCTCGGGTGGGTGGCCATCACTTGAACCAGGTGCGCGGGATCCCGGACGTAATACGCAGAGCAATCGAAGGTGGCACCCAGCCACTTGTGAGGATTGAAAACCAACGAGTCGGCTTGCTCCACCCCTCGCCACAGCGGCCGACATTCCGGCAGCAGCATCGCGCTTCCAGCCATCGCCGCGTCGACGTGCATCCACATCCGATGATCCGCGGCGATTTGGGCGATGGCATGCACTGGGTCCACCGCCACCGTGGCCGTGGTTCCGATGGTGGCTACCACCGCCGCCGGCCACTTGCCTGCCGCCACGTCGGCGGAGATCGCTTCCTCCAGTTTGTGAGGGACCAGGGCAAATTCACGGTCGGTCTCAATCAGCCGCAAATTCGTCGGTCCAAAGCCAGCGAGGCGGACAGCCTTTTCGACCGAGCTGTTGGCTTGCTCGGAGGCATAGACGGTCATCGGCCTCGACGAAGACAGTTTTGCGGCGCGTTCTCGGGCGCAGATCAGCGCCACCAACGTGGCCGTGGAGGCGGTGTCCTGAAGGGCGCCGACAAAATTCTGCGGCAATCCCACCATCTGGCGCAGCCAGTCCATCATCACTTCTTCCACCTCGGTGGCGGCGGGGCTGGTTTGCCAGCTCATGCACTGCGCGCCCAGGCCCGAGGCGACCAGGTCCGCGAGCACCGCGGGAAGGCTGGAGTTGGCCGGAAAGTAGGCGAAGAAGCGGGGGTGGCTCCAATGGGTGATGCCTGGGAGCACCACCCTGCGCAGGTCGGCGAAGAGCGATTCCATCGGCTCGGGCTCCGAAGGAGGTTCGGGCGGCAGCAAGGCGCGGATTTCGCCGGGCTTGCAATCGCTCATCACTCGAAGCTGAGGCAGGCCGCTCCGATACTCGGCGATCCAATCTACCAGCGCGTGGCCGAAGACTCTGAATTCATCCGGGGTCATACCCGGACGATCTAGCTCACTTCCAGCGGTAGGCGAACGTCCCGCGGCCGAGGAGGTACTGATCCACCGCTCCCTGCGCCCTGAGCGGATCTGTCGGCTGGCTGTTCATGCTGAGGCTGACTCGGTCGTACTCGGCGATGAAGCGCAGCTCCAGGGAGGAGGTCACCTCCCAGGCCACTCCCAGAGAGCCCGAGAGACCCTTGGCGGTGGCGTGAGGAAAGAAAGCGCTCGAGGAAATCTGTCCGATGCTGCCGAGCGACTGCATGTAGCTGGCCCCGGCGAGGACCCAAACCGTCTTCAACACTCCAATCCGGGCGGAAAGCTCGGGGAGCACGAATCGGTACGAGACGTCGGGAATGGCGGTAGATCCGGTGGGCGGATTCTGACCCTGGATCGAAAACTTGGTGGTACCGTAGCTGGCGCTCAGGCCCACCTCGGATCTGCCGATCGGAAATCGAAACTTAAGGCCCCCGCTGTATCGGTATGCGCTGGTGTTGAGCGAGGGCCCGTTGGCCGCGGCGCTCTTTAGCCCCACGGCGTAGTCGCCGCTGCCCACCAGGCCGAACCAGGAAGGAAAACCGCTCGTCAAAAGGGCCAACGGATAGAATTGCAGGGTTCCGCTGACCATCGGCCCCACGTTCAAGTGATAGGAGCCCAGGGCGGCGGCATCCGCGCTGTAGCTGAAGTCCCGAGAGAACGCGCCCGCGCCGAGCGCTGCATCGAGCGTCAACCGCTGTGGATCCACCTCGTCGAAGGCGGATACCTGGGCCACCTGGGTGGTGGGGGGAGACGGCTCGGCCGCGGCGGAGGTGGGGGGGCTGGCGGCGAGCGCGTGAGAATCGGCGAGTGGAGCCGCGGAAAGCGCCGCGACCGACGGTGGGCTCGGCTCTGGCTCCTTGGTAGCCGCGGGTTCTCCAGGCAACGGTGAAGGCGGCGGGGTCGGCGAAGTCTCCGAAGCGGACGGGGTCGGCTGGTGGGCCTTCGCTTTGCGGATGTGAGGTCCGAGCGTCTTCCAGAAGGTCTGCTGCACCGCCTTGAGGCGATTCGGCGACAGCTTGGACCACTCCGCCTCGGCAAGCACTGCGCCGTCGTCTCCGTTTCGGATCGCCACCGTCAATTTGAGCTGTTTGTGGCCGCTAACCTGGGCCACCGCAAACGCGGCGATGCCATGCTCTTCGGAGAGCGCGACGTAGTCCTTCTCGGTGAGATCGCGGCGGCGAAAGGCGATCCTTGCGCGAGCCAGCTCCTCGTTGGAGGCGAGCTGAACTCTTTTGTTGGCCTTGAGCGCCTTGGAGACCGTGTTCTGAGCGCGGCTCTCCTTGGCGAGCACTCCGATCTTGATCGCGCGAGATGGCAGGCGGGACGAGGCTCGCCGGTGAAGCGCCGCGCTCGCCGAAAAAGACACGAACAACTGAACCAACAAAGCGATTGCCGCGACGGGCGCGGCAGAGAATTTGGGGACCCTCACAACCCAAACGATTGCGAAGTTCTGAATTCTAGGCAAGGTGAGCAGAGGGAGCAGCGGCGACGACACAGTCCCAGGACAGCGGTTTCACCTCGGTGCGAGTGCGCCCGCGACGCCCGTCAGCGAGTGGCGCCTTGGGTGAGCTCGTCGAGCAGCAGGCGCGCTCGCGCGTAGCCCCGCCGGAGATCGATGGCCTGTCGCAGGGCTTGGATCGCTCCGAGCCGATCTCCGAGTCGAAGTCGGGCGATCGCCAGGTTGTAGTGAATGTGACTGGCGTCGGGCTCGAGCGTCTGCGCGGTTTCGAAGCTGCTCATCGCCCGCGGCAACTCGCCGGTCTGTAGGTAGAGCGAACCGAGGTTGTTGTAGGCGGCGGCGAGCTTCGGATTGTGGGCGATCGCGTTCCGGTAGGCGGCGATTGCCTCCGGGTAGTGGCGCAGGTGCGCCTCGGCGATTCCCAGGTTGTTCCACGCTTGCGCAAAGGACGGCTGAACCTGCACCGCCAACCAGAAGTCGTGTTGGACCGAGGACCAATTAGCCTCGTATCCATTGAGCTCCGCGACGTCGATCAGTTCAAAGCCCCGGTTGTTGTAGAAGTGCGCCAGGGCTTCGAGATCCGAGATCACCCGGTACCAGCGAACTCGGCCCAGTTTCGCGAAGTCCAGGCCGATCGCTTCGTCGGCGGTTTTGATCATCACGCTCACGTGGCCGACGTCGATGGTGAGCCCGTGGTTGTCCTCGTACCGATTCTCGTGGATTCGCACCGAGCCATCCACGTAGAAGGCGTCAAGCCCAGCCGCCCTGGCGATGGCGATGAAGGCCGAGGAGAGCGCCAGGCAGTTTCCCCGTTTCTCCTTCAGAGTTTGCTCGGCGTCGGCGGTCACCGTCGCCGCGTAGCGCATTCCGAAAATTTCCGGATCCGAGAACGCGTCGGTAATGATCCGGACCCGGTCGGTATCCGATTTCGCGTATCGGATGAGCTTACGGGTGAGAGCCATGGTTTGCTCGTCGACCTCGTAGGGGACCACGATCTCTTTCGGCGGAATCTTGGGCGCGGTCCGCGCCAGCTCAGCTCGCAGCTCGCTCGGCGTATACATCAGCTTGGCCGTGGCGCAGCCGGCGATCCCGGCTGCCCAGGCCAACGCTGCGGTGAGAAACGCCGGCGCGCGCGACATGTGAAGCCTCGCGCGAGACTCTACCACACCTGGCTAGGGCGCCTGAAGGATGCGGAACTCCAGAGTGACCGGGTTGGTGGGCGATGAGTTTTTCAGCTGTTGGCAGATCGACCCCGAGTCCGCGAACACCACTTGCGGCGGAGGCCCAGGCACGTAGCTCCAGGTGTTCGGGCCGGGCTGAGTGGGTTGCCCGTTGACAATGACGGAGAGCAGCTGCGGATCCGAGGGGGTCTGGAGGAGCGTCCACTGGCACGGTTGCTTGACAAGGTTGCTGCGGATCGCGTCCATCGCCGAGGCCAAATCCTGGCTGCTGCCCGCCTGGTAGTACTCGCGGGTGCACTTTTTGGTGGCGGTGATGCAAGGATTGTTCGTTCCGCACTCCGCATTGGTGCCGTTGGGGCATAGCCGCGGAAATCCACCGGCCTCCGCCATCGCATTAAGGGTGACCCCGTTGCCCAACGTTTCATCCCCGACTCCGAGGACGAAGCCGCTGATGCCTTTATTGGTTCGCAAATTGGTCATCGCTGCGACCGTTCCGTCTTGGTCAATGCAACCCAGTTGGCGGTACGGGTTGTTTCCCTGGCCGGGAGCGCAGTTTCCCGGAGGGTTGGGGGCACAAGGATTTGCACAACAGGCGGTGGTCCCGGGCGCTTGGGTGCCCGTATCCAAAGTGCATTGACAGGCCGCGTTGGGGTAGGGGTTGCAGGCGTCGTGGGGATTTTGGGCGTTGCAGTTGGGGACGCCATCCGTGATCAGAATATAGGTGTCGAGCGTGCTGGGATCCTGCAGCCCGGGGTAATTGGCGAGGGAGGCCAAAGTAGCTGCGGTCGGAGTCCCGCCGGATGGAGGACTGGCCTGCAGAATGGAATTGATTTGGGCCGCGGCTGCGCTGAGCGTCGCATCATCGCTTGTGGTGGGAATATCGACCCGCACCGTCCCCGCGGCGCACTCGTTGGCCGCGGCGGGAAAGGTGACCATGCCAAACCGAGCAGCGGTGCCATAGTTGCTCAAGAAGGTCCCCATCGTGGTCTTGATCGCCCGGTCGCGCGTATCGCAGGTTACCGGACAATCGTCGGCAAATTGTCCGCAGGTAGTGGTGCCGCCGTCGGGATGGCAGGCGGGCTTGGTGCTATCGATCGGCAACCACAAGGATCCGGAACGGTCGAAGACGAGCATGGCGTTGGCTTTGCCTTGCCGCGCGATCACGGTTGTGCCCTGCGTGGTTTGCGAGATCGCCAAGGGCACCACGGGCTCGAAATTGTACGCCTGGCAGCCTGCGATCGCTCCAATCGCAATCCCGAACGAGAAGATCAAAAAGTTCGACTTCATTGCGCCCTCGTCTTTGGTAGAGAAGCCCTGCCCCAAATCGCGCGTGGTGGGCTAAGCGGCCCAACAGAAGCGTATCGGATGAGCCCAGCGCTCGCGATGTGGTGCGCGTGCTGCGGATGGACCGCGCTGTGGGCGAAACGCTTCCGCGCCGAGCCGATCCGAGCGGGAGCTTGAAAGCAGTCGCTCTTCGGGCCTTGTGTGCACTGAGCTGCTGGATCGCCGTTCGCAACCCGGCGTCATATCGACGGGGGTCCGCTAAGACCCAGCGTCATCCGCGACCGACCATTGACATCGCTTCCGCAAAATCGGTATTGCCGAGTCTCCAAGGGCCCGCCTTTGAATCTACTTCGACTGAACATCTTCGCCAGCGCGGTAACTGATGGGCCTGGCTGCTGGGTAGTGGGCAGTTGCGGCGGCCGCGACGGCTTCGTTGGCGGCGCGATGGATCGGCTTGGACGAACATGCCAATTCCGGAAAATGTGCCGCTTGGCAAATCGGGCGATGTCCCGGGCCTCTTCGAGGTGGCCGGCAACAGGGTGTGGGTGGTGGGAGGCCCGGGGCACGTCCTTCGTTCCGTCAATGGGGGGGTCTCTGTCTGCCCAGGATGGATCAGGGCTTCGGACCCAAGAGTCGAGCGTGAGTTTTGGACGTTTTGATGTCCAGCCCGACGAGCCTTAAGGTCGGCGAATTAGAGACGGAGCTGGCGATCGCGTCGCGAAGGCGCTCGAACCACTCCAGCTTGGACGCGAAACTGGGGAAGCTTGCGTTTAAACCGCTCGGGTTAGGCAGGACGAATACTTGGGCGCCGTGGATCCGATCGGGCTTGGGGCCAGGTCCACCGCCTCCCAGCCTCGAACGACCGAAGAGCTGCGGGTAGAGCGTTACTCCGACAAGGGTGACCCACTCCGGCTTGAGCCGCCGAATTTTTTGCTCCAGCCGGCGCTTGCCCAACTTGAATTCCTCGGGACGCAACTCGGAGGCGGATCGCGTGGCGCGCGGGCAGAGGTTGGTGAGCGCGAGCTGAAACTCGGGCAGGCGCCGATCTTCCGCGTACGTGAGCGGCTTGGGAGTGATGCCTGCGGCGTGTAGCAGCCTCCAGAATGGATTGCCGGGGCCGGCGAAGTGATGGCCTACCGCTTCGGAACGCAGACTCGGGTTGATTCCAACGAACAGCACCCGCGGATGCGGGGTCAACACGTCGCGCAGCGGCATCCTCAGTTCCTCAGCTCGTGTCCCTAACTGGGCGCGATGACTCTTACAAATGAGCCCGGAGCTCTTCTCTGATTGGCGTGACCCCCCCGACCAGGCCGGGGCACACGGCTCCCAAAAAAGGGTCAGGGCTGTGCTGAGTGGATTAGCGGCTGCGGCGAGCGAGGAGGTCCGACTTTTTCTCGGCCCGCGCTGAACTCGCCTTGGCAGCCTTCGTCGGCTGGCGCTTCGCCGGCGCGCTCACCACTTGCGACCTGCACGCGCAAGACTCGGCGATCGGAGTGTCGCAGTCATCCGCTCGCGCGACCGAGCCGCCCATCAATGAAACCAGGCCCAACAACGCCAGCGTTCGGTATTTCATCTGGTTCGACATGGAATCCTCTCCTCTTCGGGCCAATGCCCGTTCGCGGTAGCGCTTTGCAGATTCCAAGCCAGAGTGTGCGATGGGCTAAGCACGGCAAATCCCTGTGCGAAGCAGCCGCGTGAACGAGATGCACTGGCCGCGTTGTTGACAGCTCGGCTACATCCGATTCGATGCGTAGCCGGGCGGGCTACTGGGTGTGCCTGGCCAGTTGGCGGTAGATCTATCGGCAAGCGCTGCGCCTCAATGAGACCGGACAGCTCTGCTGTGGGTCCGAGCCGCACCCCGAGGATGCGGCGGCTTCAATCTCCTACCATTTTCACAAAAGTCACTCTTTGTTCACCGGTGCGACACCGGTTTTCTTGCGACACATTGCTAGCCTTTTCGGCAATGGCAACGCGTCCAAAAAAGTTGGCACATTTATCGGATCTGCATCTCGGGTTGTCGTACCGAAACGAGCAGGCCGCGAGGATGACGTGTCACGCGCTCCTCGAAAACAACGTCGACGATATTGTCATCACCGGTGACATCACTCATCGAGGCCGCGTTTCCGAGTATCAGAAATTTCAACAAATATTCGCTCCGCTGTTGGAGGCGAAAAAGATTTGCATCGTTCCGGGCAACCACGACCGCCTGGGCGACGACGTCGCGGGAATGGTGATGTCTGGAGCTCGGGTGGCCGTTCAGTCCCGACCAGGGCTGCACCTGGTTCAGGTCGACTCCACCGGACCGCAGAATTACTCGTTCGTGGCAGGACATGGGGAGATCGACGAAGAGATCGTAGAACGGGTCGGCGACGCGCTCGAAAGCGCCCCCCGTGACGCCTTGCGGGTCACGCTGATCCACCACCACCCGCTGCCCTTGCCCGAGGAGACGCTGGTTGAGTGGTTCGTCCACCGGATGGGCTGGCCCTACGCCGAGCAGCTTGGCCTGGGACGCCGGCTGTTGGAGCGGGCGGTTGGCGAATGCGACTTGCTGCTGCATGGGCATCGACACATCCCTCGGGAGATTCGCTTTTCGGACAGCGAGCGACCGCTGTTGATCTACAACGCGGGAAGCTCGACCGAGCTGATGCGCTTTCGCTTGTTTCGTCACGCCGAAGGGCGGCTCCTCGGCTCGCCGAGTTGGGTGGATGTTCGTCGGATCCCGGCGGAGCACGCGCTCGAGCCGGTGTGGGCACTCGCCCGGCGTCGCCCCACGGTCCCAGCGGCGATCCGCGCACCCGCGGCGCTGGACGAGGTCGGCTAGCCCAACGCCTTCTAGGAATTTTGGAAAGCTGCGCGCCAGGCTCGCGCGGACTCGAGGATTACCACCCGGTCGCTGGTGGTGAAGAACCGGTAGCCGAGCTTGCGAAGAGGAGCGATCTGCTCCGTTTTCGCCAACATGATCCCCGCCGTTTTGCCCGCGTCCTTGGCGGCGGTCACGATGCTGACGAGCGTCTCCTGGTAGGTGGGGTGCTGATACTGACCGGGTATTCCGAGGGCCTGGGTGAGGTCGTTGGGGCCGACGTAAACCACGTCGACGTTTCTCTCGTTGCAAATGCCGCGGAGATCGCTGAGTCCCCCGAAAGTTTCGATCTGGATTGCCACCATTGTTTCCGCGTTGGCTTCGGCCACGAATTGCGCGAGGGGCCGGACGGCGTACTTGTTGGCTCGCACGCCGGCGAGTCCTCGCTTTCCCTCGGGCGGGTACTTGACCATTTCCACTGCCGCGCGTACCGCTTGTATGCTTTCCGCTCGGGGGAAAAGAATCCCGGCGGCTCCGAAGTCCAAACAGCGCCCCGCCTCCAACGACGGGCTGGAGGGGACGCGCACCATCGCCGGAATTCCGGCGCCATCGCAGGCGGCGATCGTCGAGGCGAGGGAGTCTGGTGAAAACACTCCATGCTCGGTGTCGAGCAGAACGAAGTCGAAGCCTGACAGAGCCAAGAGCTCGGCGACGCCTCCGGTAGGCCAAGTGAGAAAGCAACCCAGGAGCGGTTCGCCGGCCTGCACCCGCGACCTCAGCGTTTTGACGTTCCCCATCGCGGCTTTCCTCCGTCGATCGGCGGGCGTGCTTAGCACGTTCCGAGCTTGACGTTTGCCTTCAGATGCTCAATGAGCGGCAAAAAGTTTAAGGAGCGGCGCATGTCTCGTCGACACCTTGGTTTGCTGGCCCTACCGCTGATCTGTGCCACCCAGCTCGTTTCCGGCGGCGGTGAATGCCGCGCCGCGGACGCCCCCAAACGCAGCGAAGCGGTTGCGCGGTGGCGCAAGGCGCACGAGGTGGGGATCGTTCGCGAGCTTGCGGACTTCGTGGCTCTTCCCAACATCGCGTCCGATCGCCCCAACATCGAAGGCAACGCCCAGCACTTGCTTGGGCTGCTGCGCAAGCGAGGCATCGAAGCGAAATTGCTCGAGGAGCCAGGTTCTCCACCGGCCGTGTACGGGGAGCTGCGAACGCCCGGGGCCCAGAACACCGTGATGTTCTATGCCCACTACGACGGACAGCCGGTGGATTCTTCGCAGTGGATGGGGGCGCCCTTCAAGCCGGTCCTCCGCAGCGCCGCTTCCGAGGCTGGGGGACAGGATATGGCAATGCCCTCGGAGGGAAAGCAGGTGCCGGAGGAAGCCCGCCTCTATGGACGCTCCACCAGCGACGACAAGGGCGCCATCGTGGCGATGCTCACTGCGCTCGACGCGATGCGGGCCAACAAAGTGACTCCCTCCGTGAATCTCAAATTCTACTTCGTAGGCGAAGAGGAAGCGGGCTCGCCGCACTTGCGTCC
>Ga0126369_10002662_pt1 | contig 12803 bp, 6 predicted proteins | sample PanSoiMetaPlot_1_FD_109646 | JGI IMG/M metagenome (GOLD analysis project Ga0126369, IMG submission 109646) | Tropical forest soil microbial communities from Panama - MetaG Plot_1 | ecosystem: Environmental > Terrestrial > Soil > Tropical forest > Bulk soil | place: Panama | collected 2016-02-17 | reverse complement strand
GGGCAAAAGCGGGCCAGTACCGGGGAATGGATCGCTAAGTCTCGCGAACGGATGCACCTGGTCAGCAGGATTAACTGTCACCCATTCCGTTAGCTGGTCGTAGCCCTTGTAGGTGTTGATGGGTCCTGTTCCAGCGGCACCTGCGCGAGTTGTGGAATAAAAGATGCCGTAGCCACCGCGAAACACAAAGTCTTTCTTAAGCTGGTATGCGAAGCCGAAACGAGGTTGAATATCCGTCCAATCAGTTCCGAAGTTGTACCGATTGTTCGGGTTCGCGAAGACCTCCGCACCCAGCAGCGGTCGAGTTACATCGATCCCGGTAAGAGGATCGGTATAGGTAATGCTGCCGCCATTCAAGGGATTCGTTGCATTCAAGTCAATCCAGTTCTGGCGGTTGTAGCGTTCGGTTCGCGGTAAAGTGACGTCATAGCGGAGTCCAAGGTTAAGCGTGAGATTCGGCGTCACACGCCAGTTGTCCTGAACGAAGCCTCCCAACTGAAAGTTTTGGGTGCTAACTGCGTTCGGCACTTCGTAAGGGCAAAAATCAAAACAACCATCAGGGCTACCGACTCCCATCATGAAACTAGCCATCGGATCGCCACCAGAATCTCGAAACTCAGAGGAGCCGTTGTAATCGAAATTGAACTCGCCAGCCGGCCATCCGGGCTGAGTAAAGTTGATGCGATGCATCCTGAATTCGCCGCCAAATTTCCACTCGTGAGAGCCCCGCAACCAACTGACGGTGCCAACCACGTGATGCGTATCCTGGCCTTGCCGCAAAATGCTGAAGGTCTGCGTGCCTATGTTCGCGTCGGCCGGGGCGACATAATCAGCCAGGAGAATATTCGGGAACTGAGGGAATCCCGATCGAAGCATGTAGGACGGCAGTCCGAGTTGGGAACTGGGATCGATATTCGGAAAATCACCCTGAATACCGTGCTGGAAATCAAATCCGCGCGTGTACCCATATGAAACGTTCATCACGACTGTCGGGCTAAACGTGTAGGTCTCGTTGATCGCGAACAGGTGACGGTTGAAGTCATATGGACCTGCCGTGCAGGGGTCCCCTTCGTTGCCATAGCAATTAAAGCCATGCGAATTTCCCCATTCATGCGAATACTTTCCGCTGAGAAGACTCTTGTCACTGAAACGGTGATCGATCTTGATATCGAACTTGTTGTCAGAATTTTGGTTGATACCTGAAGCAAACCAGTTCAGCAAGCGCCCATCCGAATCGACCGCATTCGATGTGGGAAGAGGAAAAAACTGCATCATTGCTGATGCAACAGGATCGATGAGGTTTCCGATCACCCCCGGAGTCGCAGTCCCCTGGCTGGCATAGGTAGACAGATTGTTGAACGGAATAAAAGCCGTGCGGTGAAAGCCATTGACATCGTCACTGTTATCAAAAAATGCATTAGGGTCGAACGGGTCCCACAGTTGCCCTGCCGGGTCGGTGCATTGCCCGGCTCCGTCAAAGCCAGCACCGCGCAAAGTACAAAGCTCGCCAAAATTTCCGGCACGCTCCGCTACGCTGGGCACTCCGGCGCTGCCTGAGGCAAAACTGTGCGTTCGGGTACCGTCGTAATCGAAGAAAAAGAAGGTCTTGTTCTTGAAGATTGGCCCGCCGAATGTCCCACCAAAATTGTTCTGGCGGAGCGGCTGTTTGGGTTCGCCGTTGCGGTTCGCAAACCAGTCATTTGCGTCCAAAACGTCATTGCGCAGGAATTCATACAAACTTCCGTGAAACTGGTTCGTGCCCGAGCGGGTGACCACATTCACGACGTTCGCTCCGCTAAATCCGAATTCGGCGCTGAAATTGGACTGTTGAACTTTGAACTCTTCGACCGATTCGACCGATGGCGTATAGGTCGCCGACAAGATTCCGCTGTTCTGCTCGAAGTTTGAGGTCGAGACACCGTCAATGATGACATCGGCGGTGGAATTCCGGCTCCCATTCGAAATGAAGTTGGTTGCAGTACAACCTACACACTGATTGTCGGCAATCGTTACGCCCGGCGCCAAGAAGGCTAAGTCGAAAACCTGACGACCGATGAGGGGCAGATCATTGATAAATCTGCGATCCACAACCTGTCCGGTGACAGCATCCTGGGTTTGAAGCTCGACCGCAGCCGCCTTGACTTCGACCGATTCGTTGACTGCACCGACCTGCAGTGCAAAGTCGAGCGCCACATTTTCGTTTACCGAAACCGTCACGTCGTCTTTGCGTTGCGTGCGGAAACCCATCACTTCCACGCTTACGCGGTATTTTCCGGGAGGGAGTTGACGAATCAGGTACTTCCCGCTTTCATCAGAGGTACCGTTAAAGTCGAATCCCTTCTCCTGGTCGGTAGCGGTAACCTTTGCACCTCGGACCGCAGCTCCGGACGGATCCGTGATTGTTCCTGCCACTGAGCCTGTATAGAGCTGTGCCTTTAAAGGAGACGTGATGCCCAGAACCAAGCCAAGGACGCAAAGAAGCGCGATCATTAGGGGAGAAGCATCGTAAACAGCGCTCTTGATGGATGCCAAGCCGTAGGCGGGACGATCTAGAAGACGGTAGATTCCAATCTTGCGCATTGCAAACTCCTTCTCTTCTGACGACCAGAGCTGATCCTGCAAAGAGTTGGTATTGCTGCTGCGTCGCTCAAAATACTGAACACGACCGTAGTGAAAGCTTTTAATAAACCGTGTTATTAAGCACTTGAAGGCATATGTCAAGCGAAATGTTCGCTTCTCATCTGGTGAAATAACAGTGCCATTGCAGGAGGAGCTACATCGGACCAGAGGCGTTGCGAACCGAGGGCGACTCGCTATGGATTATTTCGAGTCTTCTTTTACGTGGTGGTATTTATTGATCTGCAACCCCGACAGTTGCTGGACGGAGCCCGATGGCCAGCGAATTTCGAGTGTTACTGTCTCACGAGACACCTGCCCTAGCCCGACCAACACCCGCTTGTCCTGCGACGAAAGATAGCTCGACCCGCCGGTGATCCATCGCACCAGCTTCTGTGTGCCCACCGTAATCGTGATCTTGGCGCCAATCGCATCGCGGTTGCTCTTCGTGCCTTCAAGTTCAAGACCAATCCAGTGATTACGCTGTCCCAGGTTGTTGCGGAGCAGCACGGGCTGCGAATTCAGGCAGGTGAAGATGATGTCAGAATCGCCGTCATTGTCGAAATCACCGATCGCCAGGCCCCGTCCGCTGTAGGTTGCGTTGAACGCAGCTCCGGCTTCCGCTTGCACGTCCTGAAAGACTCCTTGGCCGTTATTGTGAAGCAGCAGGGGGCGCTCGCGATACTTTACGTCATTGCGAGTGGATTCGACGATTTGGTTGATGTGTCCGTTCACGATCACTAGATCCATGTAGCCGTCGTTATCATAGTCAACGAACTTCACGCCCCACCCCACGTAGGGCTTCGTGAATTTGGCCAGTCCTGATGCAACGGTCTTGTCCTGGTAGATGCCCGAAGGCGAACCCAGTAGCAACGAGTGATACTGATCGTTAAATGTGGTGATTACAAAGTCGGGCAGGCCATCTCGATTCACGTCTGCCAGGTCAATTCCCATGCCGGCCTTTGCAACCCCATTTGAGTCGTATGCAACTTCAGCATCCACTGCAGTGTCGTGGAATGTTCCGTTGTGCTGGTTGATCAGCAAAAGGTTGGGCGAGGCATCACGGGAAATAAAAAGATCAGGCCAGCCATCGTCGTTGATGTCGGCCGAAACCACGCCAAGTGCGCGCCCAATAAACTTGTCGAGGCTTGATGCCTGACTTGCATCGGCGAACGTGCCATTGCCATTGTTGTGAAACAAGGTTAGCGGCATACCTTGATAGGCCACTTGCTCGCAGTAACTGCGCGTGCCATTCACTTCGCACTTCTTTGGATTTTCAAGAGAGAGAAGAACGTAGTTGGTGACGACGAGGTCAAGGAGCCCATCGCGATCGTAGTCGAACCATGCGGCACTCGCAGCCCACTTGCCAGCATTTGTGACACCACCTTGGTTGCTGACGTCCGTGAAGGTTCCGTTTCGATTGTTGTGAAACAGCGTGCTGGCGGGATGTCCCGTTACGTATAGATCAGGATAGCCGTCATTATCATAGTCGCCAACAGCTACGCCCATTCCATACGACGAAAGCCGATCTACCCCGGCACGCGTTGCGACATCTTCGAATCTGCCATTGCCCAGATTGCGGTAGAGCGCATTCCGGACCGGAGCAGTACTCTTGCCGCGAGGGGTTTCGCCACCGTTCACCAAAAAAATATCAAGAAGCCCATCGCCATCGAAATCGAGGAAAGCAACTCCCCCACCCATCGTCTCGATGAGGAGACGGTCGGGCGACTCTCCATCAAACTGCTGCCATGAGATGCCCGCTTGCTGCGTGACGTCGGTGAAGATCTCTGCTGCGGACTCGGCGTGAACACAAATTGGGCAAACGAAGAGTATGAAGAGAGCCCAGTTCGCCGACATCTTGATGCGCAACGCTATGTTCATGACGACGGCACTGCTGCGGCGGCATCTTTCAGTTTGTTGTACAGATCCATTTCTCGAGCGGCATCTTGTTCGCGCCCTAGGCGCCGATACACCCGCGACAACGCAAAGTGTGTCTCCTGGCTGTCGCCGTCTAGCTTCTCGGCTCTTTCAAGGTGCGTCAGAGCTGCGGAATTATCTCCGTTCTTCAGAGCAAGATTTCCCAACTGATAGTGCGCCTCTGCGAGATCTGGATCGATCTTGACTGCCGACTTGAGCAGTTCGGCTGCATGTGCTTCCGCAGACGCGTCGCCAGTCTCAGACTGCTGAACCAGAAGCACGCCATAATAAAGCTGGAATTGTGCGTCCTTCGGAAATTCCTTTATTCCGGACTCGAAGTTCACGATGGCATCCTTCGTCATACCAGCTGCAGCTTTTGCCCGTGCAACACCCAGTGCAGCGTCGGGACTTGAAGGCTCAAGCTGCTGAGCTTGACTGTAAGAAGCCAGTGCGTCGGTGAATTGTCCCACTTTCAGTTCCACAGAACCTTTGAACAGAAAGGCGCTGGGGACGCTTGGAAGTGCGTTTGCCGCACGTTTGGCTACCGCCAGCGCAGCTGGATACTTGCCGTTAGCTAGAAGGATATTTCCCAGGTCGAGGTAATGCTCCGCCTGTTGCGGTTCAAGACGAATGGCTTCTTCGAACGCCTGTGTGGCATCCGCCAGTTGATGTGAATTCTGATAACACCAGCCAAGCAGGTTATAGATGTTCGCGTCATGATGCCCGGATGCAATCAGTGCAAGTAGCGTCTGTCGGGCTTCGGCGGGGCGGTTGTCATGGTACTGCACCATTGCCAAGCGATACCCGACGGCGCCTGCATGAGAATCATCGGACTTGATGGAACGCAACAGCTGCTGTGCCTTCTCATAGTCGTGAGCTTCGTCGGCAATTTCCGCCCCGAGTAGACCAGTCTGAATACCTGCCGGGTGATTACTCAACCCGTCCAGGATTAACCGTGCCTTTTCTTTTTGTTGCAAGTGATAGTACGAGCGCGCGAGCGCCGCCAATGCCTCCGGTTGCTGTTGGACAAGAGCGGGTACCGCCGACAGGCTGCGTGCCGCAGTGGCATAGTCTCCGCTATTTTCGGCAACCATGCCCATCAGTAGCAGCGTCGGCGCATCTCCTGGCTTCTGCTTAAGGATGATCTCCAGATTTCTCCGAGCATCAGGGTAACGATGAAGCTGCCACGAATTCGCTGCGAGGTAGCGCCGCAGTTGGATATCGGCAGGCTTGACCTTCAAGGCGCGTTCCAGCACTGAACCTGACTCTTCCAGCTTTTTCTCCATTGCCAGCACGGTTCCGAGTTCGCCCAAGATGTCAGGATCGTCTGGAGCAAGTTTCGCCGCTTGCCGCAATTCATTCTCAGCTCCAACAAGGTCACCGCGCTGCGCGAATTCTAATCCACGGTCCGCGTGCGCTTGTGCGGATGTCTTCTGTGCCACCAACTTGCCGGGAGCGAGGAGTAAAACTGCGACAACCACGAATTGCAACCCATTCAGCCGTCGAAAAACACACGACAACGAGGTTGGCATTTCATTTAGCACAGGACGTGCCACGAGCTCCGACTGTTCGGGACAAACAATTGCCAGTGGGCGAGTTGAACTACTTCCACTTCGCTTCTCCCGCGACAATGGAAATGGAGTGATCAATTGGGGAGATCGGTGAATCGCTTGTGGTTTCGTTGGCCTAGGCCACTGAATCTGAAGCCACCCGATTCTAATTCGTTTGCCAGTTCGGAGCACGGCCCGAGGATCACAGATATGAGGAGATAGTCCGCCGCGGGTTTTGTGCCGCTCGTCATCTGCGGCGCATATCGCAACGCGAACGGGCGTAGAGGCAGGCGACTGGCGTAGCTGCCGACGAACCCCGCTTCATTTGCTAGCTCTACTTGGGATTCTTCTTCCCGAGAAGGCCCCCTAGGGCGCCCGCTCCCTTCGCAGCACCAGCCTTGCCAGAGACGGCATTTTGCAACATTCCGCTGGCAACACTGCCCGCCATGCCAGCCACATCAGGAACGAAGCTGGGATTCGAGGTTGTCCCCTGGATCGAGAACGGAATTCCCTTGTTCGATCCTCCGAGCGCAGCCTTCTGCATCCCACCAGCCATCCCACCCTGCAGGTTGGCCAGCATCCTGAAGTCCAGCCCTCCAGCGGGGCTAACCGTACCGGCCCCGGTGATAACACCGATTGCCGGAATGGAGAGATTGATTGCATCTGCTTTTGTACCCTCGGGAGCTACACGAGCATTCAAGCTTGCATTCTGAATTGTCGTGTCGTGACTGCCTGCGGTCTTTCCCGTAAATGTTGAAAGTGCTCCGAGTTTCGATCCCAGATCAAATCCTGCCAGCTTGCTGTTGCTTAGGCGAACAGGGCCCGTGATGACCAGTTTGTCGATTGGACCATTAATGTTCAGATCCGTCGAGAGAGTTCCACCCTGGAGTTGTGATCCAGAGGGAAGAACCACACCGAAAGCCGGAAGCATCGCCTCCAGTTCATCGACTGGCATGTTAGGCGCATTGAGCTTCAGATTCACTACTTGTGTTTCACCTTGTGTTTGGAATGTCCCCGTCAGATGAGCAGTGGCCTTACCGATCGCAACATCTCCCTGCGTGATGGTGCCGCTCTGTTTCGCCAGGTCTGCAACCACGGTGTGCTTGACCGTCACTGTCTTCGGCGCCGGAGAGCCCTTGGGAGAAACCTTGAGCTTGTTGCAGGTCAGCGTCCCCACTGCCTTGGCTTGGCTGCCGTTCGAGTTCAACGTCCCGTCAAGATTCACTAATCCTGCGATGCCGCTCGCTGGATCGATGAACCCGGAAGCGGCAACATCCATGTCGTCTACTTTTACCTTCGCATCAAACGGAGTCTTGGCGGCGTCCTGTGAATTGATGGGACCCGCCTTTCCAGCGATATTCGCATCCCCTCCGCCAGGCAGGCCTGCTGTCAGCTTGAACGGGAACTGCGACTTGAAGGAGAAGTTCGACACATTCAGGTTTACCTTGTCATAAAGCTGGGGCTTGTTTCTTGACCCCACATTCCCGACTGCCAGCTTTCCGTTCTTGATCTCCAGTTTGGCAACTGAAAAATCCTGGGTTGACGAACCTTCCGCCTTTCCGGCATCAGGTGGTTTGTTGGAAGCCGCGCCACCAATACTTGAGAAATTCCAGGTCCCGCTCGCGGCTTTCCACAAGTTGATCTGAGGTGAATCCAGGGCAATTCCAGTCACATTGATCTCTTTAGAAAAAATGAGCGGCAGGATCTCAACGCCGACCTTCAGAGACTTCGCGGTTACGAAAGGAGATTTGCTGAATGCCGGATCGTCGGCGATGCTGATGTTATCCACGCCGACGTTGCCAGTCAGAATCGACAAGCTCAGATTTCCCAGCGTCACCTTGCGGCCAAGGGCTTGAGAGACCTCAGCCTCGATTTTTGGACGGAAGCTGTTGACGTCAATCAGAAAAGGTATTGCGATCACAATGACCAGCAACACCGCAACAACAATTCCGACGATCTTTAACGTACGCTTATTTATGTTCATGGTTTGCTCCTAACCCCGCACGCTGTGACGTTGAAGATGTGAAAGATTTTCATGATCAGGAACAACACCCGCGGACACGAAGAAACACGCCCCTGGAACTTGATTAGAGACCGTTAGAATCGGTCGAAGTACTGCCAGTTTTGACAGTACATCCCACTTTGCAAGGCAGATGAGGTCATGAAGCCCTCCCACCCTCAAGTTCGGCCTTGCGTATCTCCATGTCGTACTCAACTTCAAGGCTCTCAAGGTCGCGGAAAATGGTCACGGTCGCCAACGTTCGTCCATTTCGTTTGTAGCTGACCCTGCAATCCTTTTTCTCGACGTCTCCATCGATTTCGATTGTGTCCCACTTCTCAGCATGGCCAACATAGTTGATCGGGACGTCGTAGTGTTGACTCCAAAAAAATGGCACCGCGTCGAAGGGTTCGCGCAGACCTAGCATATTCTTTGCGGCCGTTTGTCCCTGACGTTCGGCTACAACCCAATGTTCAACGCGAATTCGATCTCCTGTATGGGGATCGGGCCAGCGTGCCGCATCCCCCGCAGCAAAAACTCCTGGAGCACTGGTTTCCAGAAATTCATTGACTGCGATTCCCCGATCCATCTTCAAGCCAGCCTGTTCCGCCAACGCAATCGACGGACGGACTCCCACCCCAAGAACGATGAAATCGGCTTGGATCGTTTGCCCGCCACTTAATGTAACGCGGTCTCCATCAACTCGCTTCACAGTCTCGCCAAGATGAAAGACAACTCCGTGCGACTCGTGAAGATCTCGTACAAAGGCGCCGACCTTGGGACCGAGTATTTTCTCCATCGGCACGGCCTCAGGCGCAACAACGTACACAGCAACTCCTCTTGTACGGAGGGCTGCCGCGACTTCGAGACCGATGAAGCTTGCGCCAACCACAACCACCTGCTTAGAGGATGTCGCCTTCGATACAATCGCTTTACTATCGGCCAGCGAACGTAGATAGAAGACCTGTGATGGATTGGCACCTTCGAGTGGTAGCTTTATAGGATCGGCGCCCGTTGCCAGCAACAGGGCTCCATATTCGTAAGTTTTGCCATCGTCCGTGCCGATTGTCTTCTTTCTTGTGTCCAGTGATGTAACGCGGGAATTGAGGATGAGGTCAATCTTCTGCTCTGAATACCAGTCGGGTTGACGCAATGGAATCCAATCCTCGGGTGCGGTTCCCGCCAGAAAATCCTTCGAGAGATTTGGGCGATCGCAAGGAGGAGCGCTGTCTGCGCTGATCATGGTCACTGGTCCGCTGTAGCCCTTGCGTCGAAGCATCTCAGCGGCAGCAAGACCTGCTGCACCGCCTCCAACGATGACCACGGAAGCAGGATGTTCCTTGGTCGGAATCGGCTTGGGAGCTGTGCCCTCGACTTTTTGCTTTACGAATACTTTGTCTCCCTTTTTCTCAACTTGCCAGCATTGGATCGGGTCAAGCGCCGGAGCCCGCAAGGCCTCTCCTGTACGCAGACTGAAACATGCGTGATGCCACGGGCATCGCACTTCGTCATCGACGATTAATCCTTCGGCAAGCGGCCCGTGATAGTGCGTGCAATTGGCACCCACTGCAAAAACTTCTTGTCCGCGTCGCACCAGTAGCACTTCTTCTTCGTCCACCACGCCCAGCAACTTGCCACCATCCGTGATGTCGGCAAGGGGAATTCCGTTCTTTAGGTCAGATTTTGCACCATCGTTCATGTTTCACGCCTCGCACATCCTCGTCATTCTACCTACGCTTCGCTTATTTCTTGCGAATCTCCATGCTGTTTGAACTTGGATGTTGGATAAGGAATGGGCGTCTAATTGACCTTGGCCGCTCGCCGTTAAGAACGTCTGCCCCAAAACTGAGCCTCCAAGCTCTCAGAAGATAATGCGATAAAGCATTTCTCCTGGTCTTGGAGGCCTCATTGGCTCCTTGATTGCCGCTAAGATCTAGTTTTCACGTCATTCACCTTGAGCAGTCAATCTGCGCGTTTTCGGTCAGTCGTCTCCTTGACGTTCTGAAATCGAACGTTGTGAGTTGATTCATATCTCCATTTCAGGTACGTCCGCCTCTGCAAGCCGATTGCCTCCCGATCGCATGACGGAGCCGGGTACGAGCATGGGGACACGTTCGCGATAGTCGGCATATTCCCGGTGCGCACGAACTAGATCGCGTTCTTCGAACTGAATCGCGATCAGGATGTATGCGGTAATGGCCACGGCGCATACCAGGTGCGCTGAGGTCATCAGCGGCGATGACCAGAACACCATCAGCCAGCCCACATAAAGAGGATGGCGGACAACGCGGTATGGTCCTGGCATGCGGAATTGAATCGGAGTGTAAGGACGTCCGATCAGGTACAGCCAGACCTGGCGAAGCCCAAACAGGTCGAAGTGGTTGATCAGAAACGTGACGAGTAATACGGTCACCCAACCAATGGCATACAGGGCGTAAAGCGCTATTCTTGCCGAGGCATTTTCCACATTCCAGATGACTCCACCGATCGGCTGCCATTGCCAAAACAGCAGGAACAACGCCAAGCTCGAAAGAAGCACGTACGTACTTCGCTCAACAACGTTCGGCACAATTCGAGTCCACATAGCTTTAAACCCAGGACGTGCCATCACACTGTGCTGGAGTGAAAACACGGCCAGCAGCCCAAAATTAACTAATAGTGCGAAACCAAGCGGTGCTTGCCGTCCGGAATCGATAGATTTCGGCACGCCAAAGTTCTCAAGAAATCCAGCCAGGTATAAAAAAGATCCAAGTGCTACGACATAACAGATGACGCCATACGCGAAAGCTGCAATTCGACGAGCCATAAAATTCTTCTCCTCATTTCAGATAAAACGCACAGAATCCCCTTGGGCTGGCCGTGTCTAGCGGCCAGCCTGTGCCGAGGCGAACAAATTTCTCGGGTGGACTAGTGCTGTAAATGCGCGGTGAGTGTGTTGAACCCCAACGTGATGGTGTCGGTCTCAGATTTCGCTGCACCACCGCACAACGTGATCACATTGGGCCCCTTCGTCAGCTTGAAGTCGCCGGGCATGATCACCCATTGGAAGGTCTCCGACGTGTAGCTGGTCCCATCATCGGGGACAAATGCCGGAAGGTTTGCCGGCCCATCAAATGTGCACGGACCGCCGTTGACTCTCAGTCCGGCATAGAAGGGAGCCGTTGCTTGATAATCGGTGCTCCACGTTACGACAATTGGAACGAGCCGATCCGGTTCGATGACACTGACAGACTCGTCCCACGAGGAACAGCACAAGCCTGTATGAGGAACATCCAAGAGCGTCACTCGCAGAACCGAACTTTTGGGCGGCGCGGCTAGAACTGAGACCGAGGTAACTGCGATCAAACCAGTGACAGCAACCATTAGTGCAATACGCCGCTTGCTTAATCTAGAAAACAGTTTCATGCTGCATCTCCTTTAACTGCTCATTTAGTAGGTAAGAAATTAGGGCTCGCTTTAAGACAGATGAAAACGTCGTCCGACTCGCAAGAACGACCGACGAATGCCCCTCTATTTGGAGAAAGCACGAACGGCGAGGAAAACACGACACAGAAAAAACACCCAACTTTAAATAGCTGGAGATCAGAGACTTAGCGCGAAGAAGGATTTGATCTTCAAGGCCGGTGTCGTACGGCAGAGTTATGTCGACTCGCGTGCCGCCATCTTCTTTACGCGTGCGACCAGAGCGGCAAAGCGCGGATCGCCATGCAATGAGGTGAGGTCTTCGTCGGTTTCCATTCCCAACGCCGTGTTAACTCCGAGCCCGTGTCCGATGGCATCGTTGAGAAGCAACAACGCCTGATCGCGATGTCCCTGCACGGCTGCGATACAAGCGAGGTTGTAGGTGGAATTTGCAGTGTGGGGATGATTCGGCCCATAGATGCGTTGAACCGCAACGCGAGTCTCACGGTACAAATCTTCTGCTTCCTGATATCGCCCTTGCTTCGCAATCGCCGTAGCTAAACTGTCTCTCAAAACCAGCGTGTCAGGATGTTCGGGTCCAAGAACTCGATTCTGGATGATGAGAGTCTCACGATAAATCTTCTCCGCTTCAGCGTATTTCCCAGTGCGACGAAAAATTACGCCAAGGCTGATCATCGCATTGAGAGTATCCGGATGTTCAGGCCCAAGGACGCGGCGTTCGATCTCGAGGGCTTGCCGTTGTAACTGCTCGGCCTCAGGATAAAGAGCGGGGTCGCCTTGGGACCAAAGAATGGAAACGAGGCTGTTTGTCATCACGAGCGTGTCAGGGTGTTCGGGACCAAGCACGCGGGTTTCAATGGCGAGTGCTCCGCGTTTCAGTTTTACAGCTTCTGCGTTACGTCCCTGCATGTTATATACACTCGCCAACCGCGCCATCGAACGGACCGTCACCTGATGTTCGGGACCAAGGACGCGAGTGCTTGTCGCAAGAGTCTCCTGTTGCACTTTTTCGGCTTCGGCGAATTGTCCTTCTTCGGTCAGAAGGACGCCCAACAGGCTCATGGAGGTCAGCGTTTCCACGTGCTCGGTGCCAAGCGCCTTGCGTTGCAGGTCGAGCGCTTTGCTGACCAGTTCCTTTCCCTGAGAAGTCATTCCCATGCTGTCATAGACTTCTCCCATGACGTACATCATATGTGCCTGGGCCTCAGGGTCCTTCGCCAGCCCAGCCTCAATTTGCTGGGCGGACCGATCCAGAATCTCGCGCGCGGTAATGCTCCCGGGCCTCTGATATGGATCCG
>Ga0126369_10002661_pt1 | contig 12805 bp, 10 predicted proteins | sample PanSoiMetaPlot_1_FD_109646 | JGI IMG/M metagenome (GOLD analysis project Ga0126369, IMG submission 109646) | Tropical forest soil microbial communities from Panama - MetaG Plot_1 | ecosystem: Environmental > Terrestrial > Soil > Tropical forest > Bulk soil | place: Panama | collected 2016-02-17 | reverse complement strand
TAAATGGTATGAAAAGGCGCGTCGGTGCGAGAGAGCGTGGTGGTGAGTGTCACCGTGGCTACAGGAGCGGCAGTAAAAGTAGTTGGCCAACGCGTAGTCAGTTGCTTTATGCTGCGCGCGCCTTGGGCCACGGGATGCGCTGCAGACGTTTCACTCGCACCAACTGAGGATGAGTAGCTGTTTACAGTTGCAAATGTGAGCAGACAACTTGTCATCGCGTGCGAGATGCAGCGGGAACACTCGACTATGCGTATAGGCTGCGAGCCTGCTGTCGTAAATGAGAGTCCCCGCCGCACGCGCCCATGTGAGCTTCGAGCTCGAATCAATATTTGTCGCTCGCGTCGCGATCAACCCTGGGCCAACAGCAGATGAGTCACGACCGACTCGTCAACCTGATTTTCCAAACTCAAACAACTCAACAGGAGGAACCAAGTATGCCTTTTCTACCAACGGCAGCTCAAGCTCTTCGCGAGCGTTTCATCGGCCTCGATCTGGCCAAGCGCGAGACCCAACTCTCCGTCCTGAATACAGCCGGTGAAGAGATTGCCGTCAAGCGATTTCTTACCCGCCGCGAACAGTTCCAACAACTTGCCGATGAACTTAACGCTAACGACACGGTCGCTCTGGAAGTTACCACCAATGCTTTCGCGGTGGTGCGTTTGTTGGAGCGCAGTGGCGCTCGCATTATCCTTTCCAATCCCATCAAGACCCGGGTCATTGCTGAAGCGAAGATCAAGACCGATAAGATCGATGCCCGAGTGCTGGCAGAACTTGCGCGCGTGAACTATTTGCCTTCAGTCTGGCTGCCTGACAGTGACACTGAAGCCCTGCGCCACTTCTGCAGTGACCGCCGCTCACTGGTCGATCGCCGCACCGAACTGAAGAACACGGTGCACTCAGTCCTGCATCGCAATCTCATTCCCGTCAGTCACTCAGATCTCTTCGGCACCGGCGGACAGAAGTGGCTGGAGTCAGTGCTGGCCGACCAAGATGATGAAGCGGCCACCAACATCCCACTCGACCCAATCGATCGGCTGCGAGTGCGGGCGTTGCTGCTCGAACTCGAGCGGCTGGAACAGTCACTCAAAGAGCTCGAGGGATGCATTGCTGCCTTCATTGCCGCGCGGCCAGCTCTGCGCGCGCAACTCGATCACCTGCTCTCGATTCCCGGCGTCTCGCTGGTAGTCGGCGCTGGTTTGCTCGCGGCCATCGGCAACGTCCAGCGCTTTCATTCACCGAAAAGACTCGCAGCTTACTTCGGATTGGTGCCGGCCACTTATCAATCCGGCGATCCGCGCCGCAAGCATGGTCCCATCACCAAACGTGGCCGCGCCCAGGCGCGTTGGCTCGCTGTCGAAGCCGCTGAGCACCTGCGCAAAGCACCGGGTCCGATGCGCGCGCTCTACACCCGCATTTATCGCAAGCGCGGTCACAACGTGGCTGTCACTGCCGTCGCTCGCAAGCTCACTGAACTCGTTTGGTACCTGCTCATCCGCGAGTCCGACTATCTCTATCAACTGCCTCGTCTGGCCGATGAAAAGCGTGCTCGCGTTCGCTTCCTCGCTCGTCGCCGCGTCGGTCTGCGCACCCCTTCCGCTGCTCGCAAACTCAGCGGTCGCACTGCGCTTTACGGCTCCGGCATCGCCGGCCGTTCCTTCAAAACCAAGATCGTGCGTCACGCTGCCAAACAAGCTGAAGATCTCTACGCCGCCATCGTTGGCAACACTCATCAACCTAAAGCTGCCAAGTCGATTGAGACTGAATCGCCTAACTTCGATCCGACTCGACCCCGCACTGTCGACTGGGAATTGTTGCTGCGCCAGGCAGCTACGGACTTACTCGAAGACCACTCAAACTCTTCTCACAGAAAGGAAAAACGAAATCATTAAATTCAGTTGACCTTTTCATCAATAAAGCGAATCAAAACTTCCCCCTGGCGATGCGCCTTCTGCTGCCCAGCAACAGGCTTGATTGCTCGCGCCTTAACCACGCGCGGAAACAGCGATACGCATGGGGCTACAACCATCCCAAGCATTAGAACCACAACGACAACAGTCTTGTTTCGGAGAGATCTGAAAGACATTTCTTGGCCTCCTTGGCGACGGACGCGAAACCAAAAAACAGACTAGAGCGCATTGCTGCCGACAGCCTTAGGTGCTGACCCAGGCCGCATTTAGGGGAAGTAATTGGCCGCGCATTGTAAGGATCTTCGCACACACTGTCAACAACTTTTGCAAGCCCCGACTGTGCTTATGGATCAGGATGAGGAAAACCCGCACTCTTTAAGAGGTGCTGGTGACGTACGGAAACATCACCGAGGCGCTCTTCTTAGGAAGCATCTTATCCTTCACGCTCCAAACAGCTGACTGGCACTGAAGCGACTGCTCGACGTTCCAAGCATAATGGTTGTGTGACAAGTGTGAGACAAACCATCCAGTTCAGAAAAACTGATTGCTCTCTACGAAACGAACCTCTAACTAAAATGAACCTAATTTCCTCAGTAACATCCAGATCGTCCATGCATAATTATTTTCAGCACAAAGGCATGCCCAGCTTAGTTCCTGAATCTAAACTGGTTATCCGGCCCTAGATTTCGGTTGTGAGCCTATTATGCGCCTGGAAAAAAACGCCGTTGCCGAATCTCTATCTCGTTTGAATTACGAATGTACCTTGATGAAGCGGATTCTAGTGCGTCACTTCCACTTAGATTCGCGCGCCGATCAGTCCGGACGAGCTCGCGCAGTGCATCTGGGTATTGTTCTTCTCTCAGCAGGGAAACCTCCTATCTTGATTTGATTGATGCTAAAGCTAGAGCGCATTCAATCAAATCCCTAGTGAATAAATAGATCCGAATCATTCAACAACCATGATCAGAACTACGTTCCACGATCACGCGGATGCCCAGGCAATTAGAGCTTGACACGGCCTCTGCTGTTAATATATTAACGTTAAGATATTAACTCCATCAGGAACAGTATTCATGGCGAACAACTCCAGACACTATCTCAATCCGCGTGAGCAGCAGGTGATGGAAATCATTTACGAGAAGCAACGGGCTACGGCCGCTCAGGTGCGCCAGACCATGCCGGCAGAACTGAGCGACTCGGCGGTGCGAACCTTTCTGCGCATTCTCGAGGCCAAGGGGCACGTACGGCATGTGGTGGAGAACGGCAAATACGTATACCTCCCCACCCGTCCGCACCGCAGTGTCGCCCGCACCGCGCTCCAGCGCGTCGTGCGCGCCTACTTTGGCGGCTCTGTTTCAAAGGTCGTGGCCACCTTATTGTCCGAGCAGGCCGGGAAGATTTCGGCGGCAGAGTTAGAGCGATTGCAAGAGCTGGTCAACAAGGCTCAGGAAGAGGGTGGCGACGCTTGATAAGCAACATTTTGTTTTCATGGCTATTGGTCATTGCCGCGAAAAGCGTAGTGCTGCTTTCGGCGGTCGTGTTGATTTCGCTCCTCTTACGTCGTGGGTCTCCCTCGCTGCGGCATCTCGTCGTGCTGCTCGGCATCTGCGGCACCTTATCCCTGCCGCTTTCATTTTCTCTGCCTGAGTGGAATATTCGCTACCTGCCTTCAGTGCAAAATTCGCCGTCATTAGGGCAAGTCAGATCGGATAACTTGCCCGCCGCGCGGGAAAGCTTCATTGGGGCAACCAACCAGGGAAGCCTCCGAGCGATACAGTGGGCCGCATGGGTCACCGGACTGTGGTTCCTTGGGATGCTAGCGCTCCTGATCCGACTGGCATGCGCGCTCGTTCTGGCATACCGACTGGCTGATGGTTGTACTCACGCGCGCGGACAATTGGCCCTCCTGGCGCGAGAGATACAGGCTGAGTTGGGCATCAAACGTCGAACATCAATTTTGATCGGTAAGAAAGAGAATGCACTCCCGGGGCCGCTGACGATCGGCGCGCTTCGTCCCCTCATTCTGCTGCCCAAAGAGGCTGACGTGTGGCCCGAGGAACGACTGCGGACTACGCTCCTGCATGAGTTCAGCCACATCCGCCGGAACGATTTCATCTGGCAAGTGCTGGCTCGACTGGGTTGTGCCATTTATTGGTTCAACCCTCTGATCTGGTTCGCAGCGCGCAGTCTCTACGCTGAGAGTGAACAGGCTGCTGATGATGCGGTCATCACCAACGGGGTTAGTCGCATCGACTATGCTCACTTCTTGCTGGAAGCCGTGCGTTCGTTGCCGACGAGAAGTGATACGTTCGTCATGTCGGTAGCGATGGCGCGTCGATCGGAAGTGGAGGTAAGGATCCTATCGCTTCTTGCCGAGCGAAAAAGGCGCCCACATCTCCGGCCTCAAGCTATAGTTCTGGCGACGATCGTGGCGGCCGCGTTACTAATCCCGTTCGCCGCGCTGCGGCCGGTCGCACAATCGGCAGTGGCTCAGGAGGTGTCGGCCGCGGAGCAGATGCAAAACGTTACTGCTGCGAACTTGCCTGCCAGAAGCATTCAATCTGCGATCCAATCTGCCGACCAGAACGTGCGCCAGCAGAGAAGATCATTGAGCCCTTCCCCGGCCCGGCCGTCTCAGCCGCCTCGCGTGCCATCAACCGACGCTGTCGTAGCGGGAGAGTTATCTAAGGACTCGGCCGACCCAGCGCATCTGCCCATGACGTTCAACGAAACGCAGCGGGTGAGCTTGCCGCAGGAAGTGATCCAAGCTGCGCCGGCTGCTGTGGGTGCAACGGGTGCGACGCCTGTTCCGGGTGCAGTGGGTGCGCAGGGCGCGCCGGCGGCATCAGCGGCGCCCGCCGCTACACCCGCACCAGGACGAACTCTTGAGAAAGGCCGCAACCAATGACGATCAACCGACTTGTTCTCATCGCACTCGTTTTCGTGATCATCCCTGGGATTGGAGTTGGCCAATCAGCGGTACCATCGAACGCTATTATCGAAAGCGAAGTTGATGCTGTAATGAAGCAACAGATGCGCGGGCGTCACATTCCCGGCGCCTCGGTTGCCGTTGTCAGCCACGGTAAGCTCGTGCTACTAAAAAGCTATGGGCTAGCCGATGTCGAGAATCAGGTGCCTGCGACACCGCATACGGTTTATGAGCTGGCTTCGGTTACTAAACAATTCACCGCCACCGCGATCATGATGCTGGTGCAAGAGGGCAAGCTCTCGCTCGACGACGCCGTCAATCACGTACTCGACGGTCTCCCTGCCGCATGGAATAAGATTACGATCCGGCAATTGCTCAACCATACTGCCGGGCTTCCGGACTTCTCCAGGCCTCAGTTTCATTTAGAAATGCGTGCGGATCATTCGCCGCGCGATCTCATACAACTGGTCGCCAACACACCGCTCGATTTCACACCCGGCGAAAAGTACAGCTACAGCAACACGGGCTATGTCGTGCTCGGCATGGTGATCGAAAAGCTGTCCGGCAAGAAGTATGGGACTTTTGTGCGAGAGCGGATCTTCGAGCCTTTGGACATGAGAGACTCACGCTTCAATGACCAGTCTGCAATCGTTCCCAATCGCGCACGCGGCTACACCTTCAGCAATTTCGTTCTCGAAAACGCAGATTTCACCAGCTCTTCAAATCCCTATGCCGCAGGTGGGCTCCTCAGCTCCGCTGCGGACATGGCCAAGTGGATGCAAGCGCAAGGCTCAGTGAAATTACTTTCGCAGTCCAATTGGGAGCAGATGTGGACCGAAGCCCGGCTCAACGATGGCTCGAACTTCGGGTACGGTTTCGGCTGGAACATCCGCACGACATGGTCGCGTAAGCGGGTGGAGCACGCCGGCGGCATCTCGGGCTTCTCGACAAACGTCACGAGATTCATCGATGACGACCTCAGCTTGATCTACTTGCTTAACTCGGATGCTGGGCCCGGCAGCCTGGGGCGGCGCATCTTTGGTCTATATTTGCCGGCCACGCAATATCACCCGCCAAAGGCTATTGCGGAAACTGATACAGCTACCACAGACCTTTTGCGACGCGTTACGATCGCACTCTCACAAGGTACCGGCGATCCGAGTTGGTACACGCCTAAGGTACAACAATACTTCTTCCCTGATCGGATCAAGCTGCGCAAGGGATGGTTTGACGGGCTTGGGCCTCTGCAATCGTTCGACCTCATCCAGGTGAAGGAAGAGAGCGGGCGTCAGAAGCGGATCTATCGTGGGGTTTTCGACTCGATACCCATGCTCTTCACCTACTGGTTGACTCCAGACCACAAAATTGATGACGCCGATTTCGAGGTAGAGTGAGTCCACGAATTCTGAAGAAGCTCCGAAGATAGAACGTTCGCCAATAGCTACGCGTTTAGCGCGCACGCTATTCGTCGAGCGCCGCCTACGCTCACGCGACCACCTGGCGGTCAAGGTCGAGTTCTATCCGGCCGAGCGCAGCCTCTAAGTTGTCGAGGTCCTTCTCCAATTATGCCGATGAGTTGCTGAGCGATGCGCGCAGCGGCAAGTACTCGCCGAGCGACGGGCCTCAGGACATAAAGCGTCTCCGAGACGTCAATGTCCGCTGCAACTCGCCCTTTCCGCGTGAGTAGACAGGAAGTCAATCCGTCTTGCGAAAGGCTCGGGACAAAGGTCTCAGTCACTCGACTGTCGAATGGACTGACCAACGTTCATCTTAATTCCGACGCGGAGTGGAAACAATTATCATGCGGCATCTCTCAGGACTCAGAAACGACCGGCCTTTATTGATCGGACTGGCACTCGGGCTTTCGATTTTCGCGCTTTGCTGGTTGCCGGCGAGGCACTCGTCCGCTCGCCATTCGCCATCGCTCGTGCCCACAGCACGCACGCGGGACGCAAATCATCAACTGAAATCCCTGACGGCGAACCTCGACCTCAGTAAACTACTTCCCGCTAATGTGGCGCTCACCTGGAACACATTTGTCGGCGGCAGCACCACGTCCGACTTCCTCGAGGATATCGCTGTGGATAGTGGTGGAAATATTTATGTGGCTGGTAACAGCGGGACCAGCTGGGGCTCACCTGTGCGCGCGTTCAGCGGCGGCGGTGATGTCTTTGTGGCCAAATTGGATTCAAGCGGCAACCTGATCTGGAATTCATTTGTGGGCGGCAGCGCAGGTGATTCCGGCGGCGCTCTCACCCTGGATGGGAGCGGGAATATCTATGTCACCGGCGCGTCTCAGGCTGCGTGGGGGGCACCGGCTCGCGCTTTCGGCGGCCCCGGAAACACATTTGTGGCAAAACTCGATTCAAGCGGCAACTTAGTTTGGAATACATTTCTCGGCGGCACTGATAATGAATTGGGCTCTGGCAGCAAACCTGCGTTGGATGCGAATGGAAATGTATATGTCGTCGGCTATAGCTTCGTCACCTGGGGAGCCCCAATTCGCGCTTTCAGCGGTGGTAATAACCCTGATGGTTACGTAGCGAAAGTTGATTCAACCGGTCACTTAATCTGGAATACCTTTCTGGGCGGCAGCGGGGGAGATAGCCTCGCGAGTGTCGCCGTGAACGCAAATGGGGTTTACGTGTTAGGCCAAACCGACAATGTGAGTTGGGGCTCACCTATCCGGGCGAACAGCGGCGGTGGAGATGTCTCCGTGGCCAAATTGGATTCGAATGGCAACCTTGTCTGGAACACATTTCTTGGCAGCAGCGCGCTGGATCTGCCTCACGGACTTGCTCTCGACAGCACTGGAAATGTCTATGCGACCGGAGTCAGCGTCGCAGGCTGGGGCTCACCAGTTCGCGCTTATGGCGGGGGCGATGATGGCTTCCTGGCCAAACTGGACTCCAACGGTCAGCTGATCTGGAATACATTTGTCGGCGGCAGTGGGAATGACGATGTCGTAGGTCTCGTTCTGGATCAGAGCGGAAATTTCTATCTGACCGGCGACAGCAATTCCTCCTGGGGCTCACCATTCCAGGCCTACACCGGCGGCGAGGATAGTACCGTCGTTAAAATGGATTCCAGCGGTCACCTGATCTGGAACACATTTATCGGCGGCGGCGGAGACGAACAAACGACTGGAGTCGGTTTGGACGGCAGTGGAAGTATCTACGCCATTGGCTACAGCGACAAGACCTGGGGCTCACCGATCCGCACTTTCACCGATAAATTCTTTGAGGGCTGGGTGGCGAAACTGGTTGAAACAACGCCTCCCCCAACCACCACAATCCAGTTCGCGCAGGCCAGCTACAACACACCTGAAGACGTAACCTCTGTGACTGTCACCGTCACGCGCACGGGAGATACGTCAGTCACATCGACTGTTGATTACGCGACGGCCGACGGCACCGCCACAGAGCGCAAAGACTACACCACCGCCCTCGGCACGCTGCGCTTCGCTCCCGGCGAGGTGAGCAAGACTATCGATTTGCTGATTAGCGAAGACTCGTTCGTCGAAGGTCTCGAAAACTTTACGATCGCTCTCAGTAATCCGTCCGGTGCGACCATTGGGGCCACGGCAACTGCAACAGTGCAGATCAACGACGATGTGACTGAGCCGGCGACCAATGCCATCGACGACACCGGCAACTTTGTAGGTCAGCAATATCACGACTTCCTCAACCGTCAGGCCGATAACCCGGGACTAAACTTCTGGTCTGGGATTATTTCGGCTTGCGGCACCACCGCTTCGTGCATTGATCAGAAGCGAGCGAGCGACTCGGCCGCCTTCTTCCTTTCGATTGAATTCCAGCAAACAGGTTTTCAAGTAATTCGCACGTACAAGGCGACCTTCACCGACACGTCGGCGCGGCCGCGCGGTTTTCCGCGGTATCGCGAGTTCCTACGCGACTCGCAGGAAATCGGCCGCGGTGTCATCGTGAACCAGGGCAGTTGGCAGCAGCAACTCTCAGACAACACGCTCAACTTCGCGCGCACCTGGGTGCAAAAGCCAGAAGTGCTGGCAGTGCTTCCTGATACCGGCGCAATCCCCGATCAGTACGTAGATAAACTATTCGCGAATTCTGAAGTGACACCAACTACGTCTGAGCGAAGTGCGGCGATCACAGCATTTGGCGCCGGCGGAGTCGATGGCCGCGCGCGCGCGCTGCTGTCGGTAACCGGCACTGGATCGGTTATCAACAAACAGTACAACCAGGCGTTTGTGTTGATGCAGTACCTCGGTTACTTGCGAAGAAATCCCAACGACACACCCGACTCGGACTACAGCGGATTCGACTTTTGGCTCGCCAAGCTAAACGCCTTCAGCACAGCCGGCGAAGATGTGCGCGACGCGCAGACAGCGGAACGTCGAGTGCTCCGCGCTCAGATGGTCACTGCCTTCGTAGTCTCAAGCGAATATCGGCAGCGCTTTGGACAATAAGACAACAACTCCTGGCTTAATGTGCAGTGACTGGCAAATATGACAATTGGCCCCGCAGTTAGGACTCGAACCTACACCCTTCGGTTAATATCCGAATGCTCTGCCATTGAGCCACTGCGGAATGCCAGACGCGCTCTGTTTGGTAGAACGTGCGCGATGATTCTGTGGGACAAATGTGTGACAACCCGTCTCGGCGCAGAAAACTCTTGAGGTCTTAATCGACCAAAACCGAAACAAAATTCGTTCTCTAAAACCAATACAGTCCCGTAAGACTAAGAGGTTCTATTTTCAGCACAAAGGCATGCCCAGCTTAGTGCCTGAGTCTAAATTAGTTATCCGGCCTTAGAATTCGCTTGTGTGCCTGGCATTCGGTCGCGCCAGGACTAGCTTCGATCCTTGTGGGGCGAAATTCCTTGCGGGGCAAAGCAAATGTCACGTCCGATTTCATTTCGGTGTAACTCGGTAGACGCCACTATCCCCAACAACAAGTGCTAGCCCATTGTTAGTGAATACGATATCTGAGAACGTCTCATTAGGGAGGTTTATTTGCGCCCAGGTTCTCCCGCCGTCGGACGTCTTAAAAAGTTCTCCTCCCATGCTGTGGTCATAAACAAAAAGGCCACGCATTGTGTCAACAAAACCAAATCGGGGCGCGGGTGGGAATGATGATGTGTCATTGCTGTTCGATTCGATTTTCCAGTCAGCCTTCGACCACGATTTACCCTTATTATCCGTGAAGTAAGTTTCGAAATCGAGTCCGACGAAAAGCAACCAACCAATATGATCGTCTCGGAAGAAGCCGCTAACAAAACTCCCACGCTCTGATTCAACCACAGGAAAGAATTTCTCCATATCAGTCCAATTAGTTCCATTATCAGTCGTCATAAGCAGATTTGTGCGGCTCGATGCGATACCCATAGCGTTGGACCAGTAGTTTAGTTCAGTAAGGGCACCGACCAATCGTGGGATTTGCAAGAACCTCCAGTTGACACCTCCATCTACAGTCTCAAGAATGAACGCGATTCTGATTTTCCCTTCTCTAACTTCCGTATTAATCAGCGGATCCCCCTTAGCGGTAGGTTGAAATCTGCCGCCAACAAGTTGACCGTGATTTTTGTCAAAGAAAATATCGGCCACCGAATAGTCAGCGTTTTCAATACCCGGAAGACTCACGCGGACCCAAGACCGGGCGCCATCCTCGGTCTTATAGAGTCTTGAATCCTGGACCATCCATCCGAGTGACGGGGATTCCAAAAAAACACTATCGATTTTTGTCTTGGTGACGCTGTCCCTTGGAACCGAATAAAAATCGCGCCATGCGTTCGGGCCTTCTCCGATCAAAATTGAGTGGGTGGTCCAAGCCCAGCAAAACGTCTCGTTTTTACATCTGATACGCCATTGCTTTTCGCCGGACGTAACTCTATGAATCAATTCGAAGTTCCAATCGCTGTCATTGATCTCAGGGATCTCCTTCGGCGGAGCTGAATTGGCGATGTCTTTTCTTTTAGCGCTGGAGTTGCAGCCGCCCCACAAAATCGTTAGCGAAATGAAGAATGTCAGAATATACAGCCTGTTGAACATGATCCCCTTCTTACCAGCTCCAACGGCCATTTCTCCAATAAGGCAAAACTTTGTAGTCGGGATTGGGCTTGCCCCCGATAGTGGGCGGGAGGTACATGAAATCCGAATTACCCGCGCGCACATCTCCCTTGCGGAAATTCCGCTTTCCGCCACCTTGACCTACGCCTCGCCAATACCTAACCGGCTTGTCCTTCTCAAAACTCGCGGTTCCGTTTCGATCAATATAGTCTAGAACATCCAGGAGCAAACCCGCCTTGAGGCAAAGGTCGGGATGATCGTTAAGGATTCCATTGGCCGACTGCCCATGATCGTGATAGCCGACGGATTCACCCTGGGCGGCGGCCTCCAGCGATCCTCCGTATTTCCCTTCACCGATCTGATTTAAAAGTGCGCTAGACATGTAATAGATCTCATTGCGAACCTCCTGGACTGGATCATGCGCCGGATCGTCACTCTGAAAATGGATCATGCTCTTGTCGGCCGCATCTTTGGTGTACTGATCAAGAGACCAGACGCCGTTATTGTTATGAAGTGCCGAAGTTTCCCACAATACAACACCAAGTAAGATTTGCGATCTATCATCATTTGGAACCGTCACATCGCAAGGTGAGGTATTTCCTTCACCACCGGAGTTCTGCGGAACACCGAGCGCTCGCGGATGCGTCACTTCTACTTGGACTTGCATCGCAGTTCGCTGTTCTCTGACGATGGACCGAAAGTGACTATCTCCACAATCTCAGCGTTGGCTTCGGTCTTTGTTTGAATCGTCACTCCGCTTTCATTATTGAAATAGAAGGCCCAATTGGGAATGCTTGGATCGGGTGTGCGCTTGTAGATTCCGAGCGCTGGTTCGAAGTCTCTAACCGGAACGTCGGTGCGAGGGTAAACTCGAATCTCCAAAACCGTTTCGCTGGCTACATTCCATCGACCCTGAACGCTGTCTGCACACGCACCTTTTGAGTAAGTAATATGAGCAAGCTCGACGCCTGCGTCGTAAATGTATGTGCCAGCTACTGAGTCTTTGGAAGACCCCAGTAAACGTTCCACATCCTTACGTGTCGAGCGTAACGGTATCAAGCCTCGCCAATTACTTGTAAGCGGTTTCTTTTGAGTTGTTGTTATAGACAAAAGTGGCCGTTCTTTGGGGACGTCCGCTGCAGGCGATGATTGGTGGGAGATTGCCTTTCCATTTGTCCCTTGAATACCAAAGACAAGCATGAGAGAGAGAGTCAATAGACTCAATGGCTTTACTCCGAATCTCAGACTCAACTGACTGATTTTCATTGTCATTTCTCCACCGGACAGAAAATCCGCTCGATGTTATGAAAATAGGTGCTGTACCCGTTGTCGTATTTATCTTTGACCTGCGCCTTACGGCCGTAGCTCGGATCAAAGATATTGTCCTTGGCCTTTAGCGGAAATTTTGAAGCGTACTCAGGAATGTTGTGGACGGCGACTGCTAGCTCGTAGTCGTAATAGTACCCTTTACTGCCCGCCAAATGAAATATCTCACCTACTAAACCAACCGCGTCAGCGTAGTCACCTTGGCCAGCGGGGAGATAAATTGCTCCATTGGAGTTCTTGTTTCCAGGTCGTATTAGGCCAGTGGGACTTCCATAGCCAGCACTTCCTTCAGGGCGTGTTCGAGTCAGTCCACCCTTCTTCTGATCCAGAAAATCCTGAAAGATCTTTGAAAGATCCCCACCCTCAAGAACGGGATTGCCTTTGGTATTAACATTCGGTGAGTTAAGAACGCGCTTGTAGAATTCAGAACATGAGGACTGTGAAAGAGCTTTCTTCGCCGAATCAACTGGGGAGTTCTGCGGAAGCAACTGACCTGATGCCGATTTGTCGTAAGCTTGCCGGTAAGCCTGATGTAGTCTGCGACTTAGCTCGATGAAAGCCAGGATGCGGGCCGCGTTTTGAAGTCGCGAGGCCCTG
>Ga0126369_10002660_pt1 | contig 12808 bp, 7 predicted proteins | sample PanSoiMetaPlot_1_FD_109646 | JGI IMG/M metagenome (GOLD analysis project Ga0126369, IMG submission 109646) | Tropical forest soil microbial communities from Panama - MetaG Plot_1 | ecosystem: Environmental > Terrestrial > Soil > Tropical forest > Bulk soil | place: Panama | collected 2016-02-17 | reverse complement strand
CGGAGGCCGCGCGGCGTCGGGCGGAACCCGGCCGTCGCCAAAGCCTGAGCAAGCGGCGAGTCGTAGACCACGCCGCCGTCGGCGCGTTCCACGGTGAGGCGGCCCAAGGCCCCCGCCCGGACGGCGCCGGCCAGTGCCGTCGTGGCCGGGCCAAGCTGTGCCTGGTCCGATGTCCAGGACAGCAGAGTCTTGCCGCCGCGCTCGACATAGAGCACGAGCTGACCGCGGACAAGCACCACGAGCGCCCCGGCCTTGCGGCCCGGTCTGTGGCCACCCGGGGTATCGTCCGGCCGAGGTGGCCACGGCAGGGCCGCACCGTAAGCATTCGCCGGATCGGTCGCCGCCAGCACGAGCACTGTCGGCTCAGCGGGCGCCTGCCCGGCACCGGTTGTCTTGGCGTCCGCCCCGGCCAGGGCGGCCGTCACCGAGTCTGCCATCGCGCGCATCCGGTCCACGGCGCCCGGCAGCGCGAATTGCGCCGCGCCGAGTCCTTCCACGAAATAGCCGCGGCGGCACTGGCCGCCCTCCTCCATGGCCCGCAGCACGGGGTACAGCGCTCCGAAGCCGCCGGGAACCCGTTCCGCCGCGGCCACTCCCCGGATCAAGATGCCGTGCCGGTCGAGCAAGGCCAGCGCCCGGGCATATAGCCGCCTTGTCTCGTCGGGCTCAGCCGGAGCGACGAGCGACCAGCGGCCGCTCACTGTGGGCGGTCCGGCGTGCGAGGGCAGTGAGCCGCGGCCGAAACGCGGCCGGGCCAGTTGGCCGCCCGGCCGCCTGGCGCCGGGCTGCGGCGCGGTGAAGTCGGCGGAGGGGTCGGGCCGCGGCACTGCTTGCGGCCCGTGGCCTGAGCCGAGAAGGGTACGCAGCGGCGCCAGCGTGTCGTTGGTGAGCAGCCCAGCCCAGACCAGATCCCAGATCACGGCAGCGACGGCCTGGTCGCTGACCCGGTGCAGCGCGCGGATCCGCTCGGCTGGCTGCCCGGGGCCCGTGGTGCCAGCCGGTGCCAGCTGCCCGGCTACCCGGTCGGCGATCGCGCGGAAGAACAGCGCCCCTCCGCCATCGAGCGCCGTGAGCACTGCCTCATGAACCGGCGTCAACGTGACCTCTGTCGGCGGCGCCAGCAGCATGGCGGCCGACTCGGCCGGGGCGAGGACCAGGTAGCCGTCGCCTCCTGGAAGCCCGCCGGCCCCGGCCCACACCACGTCACCCGCAGCGGTCAACTCGTCCAGCATCGCGGGAGCGTAGCCATCGATCCGGGCCGGCAGGATCTGCGTCTCCAACGCGCTAGCCGGGACGGCTGCGCCGGCGAGTTGCTCGACGGCTGCGTACACCGCGTCGGGGCCGGCCATCCGGCGCCGCCTGCCCGGTGCGCCATTGGCGCTCCGGGCGCCGCCACGCCAGGCCGGACCGTCGGCCCGGCCCGGTGCGTCGTGTACGGCGTCCTGCCACGCGGGCAAGAACGCGGCAAAAACCTGCGGCGGCACCGGCTCTACCTGCTGGCGGAGCTTGGCCAGGCAGCGCCGTCGGAGCATCCGCAGCACGTCGCCGTCGCACCACTGCGGCCCGGCTAGCTGCGGCAGGAACTCGCCTTCGACAACCCGGCCGTCCCCGCCGAGGCGGTGCAGCGCACCGATGACCACGGCGACGCCGAGGCCGTACCTGGCGGCGACGGCAGCGGCGGTGAACGGCCCGTGCGCTCGCGCGTACCTGGCCACCAGGTCGCCGAGCGGGTCGGGCAGCACCTCGGTGAACGCGACGGGGACGCCAACCGGCAGTGCCGTCCCGAGCGCGTCGCGGAGCCGTCCGGAATCCTCGATCGCGGCCAGGCGCTGCTCCCCGGCAATCCGGACCGCGATGATTCGGCGCTGCGCCACAAGCTCGGCGATCCAGCCGGGAGCCTCGCCTGGCTCAGTGCACCGGTCGGCGACTTCGGCCGCTGACAGCGGCCCGATCTGCCGGATCAGGTCCGCGAGCTGCTCCATCGTCGTGCAGCGTCGCTCCGGGCTCAGATGCTGGAGGCTGCGCTCGGAGTCGGACACAACCGCCGGGTCGAGCAGCTCGCGCAGGTCGGCCTGGCCGAGCAGCTCAGCGAGCAGGGCCGAGTCGAGGGCGAGAGCCTGGGCCCGGCGCTCGGCGAGCGGCGCGTCGCCCTCGTACATGAAGGCGCCGATGTAGCGGAACAGCAGCGATCGAGCGAACGGCGACGCAGTCGGCGTCTCTACCTCGACCAGGCGGACCCTGCGGGCCGATAGGTCGCGCATCAGCGCGATGAGCGCGGGAACGTCGAATACGTCCTGCAGGCACTCGCGCATGGTCTCCAGAACGATCGGGAAGCTGCCGTACTGGCTCGCCACCGCCAGCAGTTGCGCCGCGCGCTGGCGCTGCTGCCACAGCGGAGACCGCCGGCCGGGCTGGCGCCGGGGTAGTAGCAGCGCGCGAGCCGCACACTCGCGGAACCTGGACGCGAACAGCGCCGAAGCGCCAAGCTCGGCCGTGACCAGGCCCTCTACCTCGCCCGGATCCAGCGCCGCGAAGCCGGCGGGCGGCGGCTCGTCCGTGTCGGGCACTCGGATGACGATCCCGTCGTCGGTGTACATGGCCTGTACGTCCATGCCGCCGTATCGCTCGCGCAGCCGCGCGGCGATCGCCAGCGCCCACGGGGCGTGCACCTTGGCCCCGTACGGGCTGTGCAGGATCAGCCGCCAGTCGCCGAGCTCGTCGCGGAACCGTTCGAGCACCAGCGTCAGGTCGTCGGGCAGGTGCCCGGTCGCCTCGCGCTGGCTCGCCAGGTAGGCGAGCAAGTTGGTGGTGGCGAACTGATCGAGCCCGTCAGCGCGCAGCCGCGCGGTGGCCCGCTCGGGACCGGCCTTGCCGAGTTCGCGGCAGTACTGCCCGATTGCCTGCCCGAGTTCTGCCGGGCGGCCAGGAGCGTCTCCGTGCCAGAACGGCAGCTTGCCCGGCTGTCCGGGCGCGGGCGACACCAGGACCTGGTCGGCGGTGATGTCCTCGATCCGCCATGAGCTCGCGCCGAGAACGAACACGTCGCCTACCCGCGACTCGTACACCATCTCCTCGTCGAGTTCCCCGACCCGCCGCGAGTGGCGGCCCGATTTATCGGGCGCGGTGCCCGCGAGGAAGACGCCGAACAGGCCGCGGTCGGGAATCGTTCCGCCATTGGTCACCGCGAGACGCTGCCCGCCTGGGCGGCCGCGCAGCGTACCGGTCGCTCGGTCCCAGACCAGCCGCGGCCGCAGGCCAGCGAAATCCTCGCTCGGGTAGCGGCCGGCCAGCATGTCCAGCACCGCCTCGAGCACAGGCCTGGTCAGGGACGTAAACGGCGCGGCCCGGCGGACCGTCGTCAGCAGGTCACCGACATTCCAATCCTCCATGGCCGTCATCGCGACGATTTGCTGGGCCAGCACGTCCAGCGGGTTGCGCGGCATCCGCAATTCCTCGATCTGGCCGCTTGTCATCCGCCCAGACGCCACTGCGGCCTGCACGAGGTCTCCCGCGTACTTCGGGAAGATCACGCCCCTTGAGACGTCGCCCACATGGTGGCCGGCCCGGCCGATGCGCTGCAGGCCGCTGGCGACCGAGGGCGGCGACTCGACTTGGACCACGAGGTCCACGGCGCCCATGTCGATGCCGAGCTCGAGGCTGGACGTGGCCACCACGGCGGGTAGCCTGCCGTGCTTGAGCGCCTCCTCGATCGCGTTCCGCTCCGTGCGCGACACCGAGCCGTGGTGGGCTCGGGCGACGACTGGCGGAGCGCCGTGTTCGGGTCCCGTGTCGTCGAACTGGCCGCGCTCGGCAGCCCGCTCGGCGGCCAGCTCGTTGAGGCGCGCGCAAAGGCGCTCGGCCAGGCGCCTGGAGTTCGCGAACACGATCGTTGCGCGATGCGCTTCGATCGCGTCGAGCACTTCGGCCTCCACATGCGGCCAGATCGAGTTGCCGCGCTGTTCGGCACCGGGCTGCCCTGGGTCGGCGTCGAGCGCGACCGGGCCCGGAGCGGCGCGTAGCGCGGCGCCGGGATTGCCGACTCCGGCCTGGGCGCCAACCTCGGCCGGGCCGATGATGGCGGACGACGTTGCTGAGGTGGTCGGCAGCGGATCGCTCATGTCCTCGACAGGCACCACAATCCGCAAGTCGAGACGCTTATCGCTCGGCGGCGCCGCGATCGTCACGGGCAGCGCACCGCCAAGGAACGAGGCCACCTCCTCGGCCGGGCGGACCGTGGCCGATAGCCCGATCCGCTGGGCCGGCCTGACCTGACCGCCGCCCGTCTCGCGACCCACCGCAACCCCGCGCTGCGTCGATTCGGGGGGACGACCCCCCGCAACCCCCCGCTGCGTCGATTCGGGGGGACGCCCCCCCGCAACTCCCCGCTGCGTCGATTCGGGGGGACGACCCACCGCAACCCCCCGCAAGGCGTCAAGCCGTTCGAGCGACAGCGCCAGGTGCGCCCCGCGCTTGCCTCCCGCCAGCGCGTGGACCTCGTCAACGATCACCGTCTCGACGTATCGCAGCCCGTCCCGCGCTCGCGAGGTGAGGAGCAGGAACAGCGACTCCGGCGTGGTGATCAGGACGTCGGGCGGCTTGCCGGCCAACTTGCGGCGCTCGTCGGCGGCCGTGTCGCCAGTCCGCACGCCGACCCGGACGTCGGGCTCGGGCAGTCCAAGGCGTCGCATCGCCTGGCCGACTCCCGCCAGCGGGGAGCGCAGGTTGCGCTCGATGTCGACGGCCAGCGCCTTGAGCGGCGAGATGTACAGCACCCGGCAGCGCTTAGCGTGATCCGGGGTCGGCTCCGTGGCCAGCTTGTCGATCGCCCACAAGAACGCGGCCAGCGTCTTGCCCGAGCCGGTGGGCGCAATCACGAGGGCGTTCTCGCCGCCGCGGATGGCCTGCCAGGCCTGCGCCTGGGCGGCGGTCGGCTCGGCGAACGCCGAACGGAACCAGGCCGCGGTCGGCTCGCTGAAGCCAGCAAGTGTCCCGGTGGCGGCAGGGCTCGTCGCTGGCATGACTCCATAGTGCCGCGCCGCACCGACAATCCCGGCCACCAGGCGCGGGCCGGTCCGAGTCAGCCACGAGCATCATCGGTCATTGGTGTTCAGCGCGGCCCTGATCAGGCCCGCCAGGCCACGAGGCCAGATTGCCTCCGTGGTGGATTCGAGTTCGGCAAGTGTCCACCAGCGCCAGGCGGCGATGCCGTCTGCCGCGTGCATCGACTCCACACCCGTGATCTGGCGGTTGGAGATCTCGGTGCGAGCCATGAACAGCCGCTCATGCTGAACCACCATGCGGTCGTTCCACTCCATGGTGTGGGTGCGCCGGTGGATCTCGCCGAGCAGCACGATGTCGGTCCAGCCGGTCTCCTCGGCTAGCTCGCGGAGCGCGCCGTCCGGGTAGTCCTCGTCCTCGTCGAGTCCTCCCCCCGGAGTCGACCAGTGGATCCCGTTCGGCGGCCCGTCGTCATAGCGCATGAGCAGGACACGGTCCTGCGGATCGAGCAGGACCACCCGGCCGGCATGTCGTACCTCAAGTCCTGTGGGCTGCTCGGATGACGTCATGGTCTCCATTGTCCTGGCTGGCTCGCCCCGGCACCGGCCTCAGGCCGCGAGCCGCGCTGCCCGGTAACGGTCAATGACCAAGGCCGCGACCGCCGGGTGGGCGGCCAGCGGCTGGCTAACCCAGTTGGCCCCCGCATGTTGCAGCCGGTCGTGGAACTGGCCGGGAGCGAGCAGGTAGCTGGCGATCGCGACCGGGCCCATGGTCGCGGCGCGCAACGCGGCGACCGCCTGCGGCACCGTGGGCCGACCAGCGGCGGCGAACGCGGTGATCACGGGGGCGCGGGTTTCCGCGGCGAGCAGCTTGGCCTGGTCCGCTACGGCATGCTCCGCGAACGGGTCTGTCGAGCCCGCCGCTGCGAGGACGGCGGGCGTGCCCTGGGGCACCCCGGCCTCGCGCAGGCGAGCCACAAGAGCGACGGTCAGCAGGTCGTCGGGTCCCAGAGGCGGGGCGACCCGCGCTCCTGCCGCCACGGCGGCCGGAGCGATGTCGCTGGTCAGGTGGTATCCCGTGGACAGCAACAGCGGCACGACGATGGCGCCCGGCCCGGTCTCCGCGAGCTGCTGCCCGAAGGTGTGCTCGGCGTGCTGTACGAACGCGGTGCGGATGTCAAGGACCGGCGCCAGCCTGCGGACTTCCTGAGCCAGTGCGCTGACCGCGTCGGCGGCCGCCGGGTCCGTGCTGCCGTGCGCGACCGCGACGAGCGCCGGGCCGGTCACGCGGCACCCGCCAGGTGCGCACGCAGGCCGACCACCTGGCCGATGACCACCACGGCGGGCGGGCCGATCCGCGCGGCCGCCACGTCGGAGCTGACCTGGCCCAGCGTCGAGATCAGCACCTGCTGGCTGGGCAGGCTTCCGTCCCTGATGACGGCGACCGGCGTCGCGGCATCCCGGCCGCGCTTGATCAGCTCGGCGCTGATCGAGTCCAGCTGGGCGATGGCCATGAGCAGGACGAGTGTCCCCGGCCCCGAGGCCAGCGCCTCCCAGTCCACGCTCGCGCCCGGCTGGGACGGGTCCAGGTGCGCGGAGATCACGGCGAAGTCCTGGGTCATGCCCCTGTGGGTCACGGGAATGCCGGCCAGCGCGGGCACGGCGGTCGCGCTGGTCACCCCGGGAACGACCCGGAACGGCACGCCGGCTCGAACGCATGCCAGCGCTTCCTCGCCGCCCCGGCCGAACACGAACGGGTCACCGCCCTTGAGCCGCACCACCCGCTTGCCCGCCCGGGCCCGGTCCACGATCAGGGCGTTGATCTGGGTCTGGCTCATCGTGTGGGCGCCCGGGGACTTCCCGGCAAGCACGATCTCGGCGTCCGGGTCCAGCTCGGCGAGCAGAGCCCGGGGACCCAGCCGGTCGGCCACCACCACGTCGGCCTCGGCGAGCAGGCGCCGACCGAGCACCGTGATCAGTCCGGGGTCACCGGGCCCGCCGCCAATCAGCGCGACGGTTCCCGTGCCCGCGACCGGTGACCTGCGCTGCGGGCGGGTCGGGAGGCCGCCGTCGGCGAGGGCCGCGGCGATCGCCGAGCGCAGCCGCTGCGACCGTCGGGGATCGCCGCCGCTCGTCACTGCGACCGTCAGCTCGCCATGACGAGTCACCGCAGGCATCCGGGCCGCCGACATCGCGCCGTCGTCGGCTCGCACGCACCAGATTCGCCGCCGCTCGGCTTCGGCGGCGACGGCCGCGTTCACCGCCGGGTCGTCGGTGGCGGCGTGGGCGATCCAGGCTCCGGCGAGGTCACCGTCGCGGTACCGACGGCGACGCAGCCGCACGGGCAACGCGGCGAGTTCGGCTTCGGCGCAGGGTGCCACCACTGTCACCATCGCCCCCGCATCGAGCAGGCCACGAGCCCGGCGCAGCGCCACCTCGCCGCCGCCAACGACCACGGCGAGCTTGCCGGCCAGGCTGAGTTCGATCGGGTAGCCGTTCATGATCGCAATCCAGCAAAACGCAATCGGAAACTGCGGCTGCACGACTGGCAGTTCCAGTCGCCCGCCTGAGCTCCGGACGGGCGCAGGTCTTCCTCGCCGCAGTAGGGGCAGAAGAACGGCACTTGCCGCTCGCCGACGGGCTCTGGGTCGGCAGCGGGGTCGGTGGCGCTCACGTCAGCAGGTCCTCGTCGGCCCGGCGCACCCACGACGCGAACGGCTCGGCGCCACTACGCCCGGCCTGGTAATGACGCAGCAGTCGCTCGACGTAGTCGGGCAGCGCATCGGCGCTCACCTTCAGCCCGCGCAGCTTGCGGCCGAAAGAAGGATCGGCGCCGAGGGAGCCGCCCAGGTGCACCTGGAAGCCCTCCTCGCCGTCCACAATCGAGCCCTTCAGGCCGATGTCGGCGAGCTGGAACCTGGCGCAGGAGTTGGGGCAGCCGTTCACATTGATCGTGATCGGGGTGTCGAAGCCGGGCAGCCGCCGCTCGAGCTCGGCATACAGGTCGCGAGCTCGCTGCTTGGTCTCGACGATGGCCAGCTTGCAGAATTCAAGGCCGGTGCAGGCCATGGCGCCGCGCTGGAACGGCGAGGGAGCAGGGTCCAGGCCGATCGCGGTCAGCTCGGACACCAGCCCGGCCACGCTGCGTTCCGGAATGTCAAGCAGGAGCAGCTTCTGCTCAGTCGTTGTGCGAAGCCGACCGGACCCGAACTCGTCCGCCAGGTCGGCGACCTGCCAGAGCTGGCTGCCCGAGGTGCGGCCGACCGGCAGCGCAACGCCGATGTAGTAGCGGCCCTCATGCTGTCGGTACACGCCCACATGATCGCGGGTGCCAGCGGCGGGCGGAGCGGGCGCCGGACCGTCCGGCAGCGGGCCCCCGAGGTACTCCCGCTCCAGCACCTCCCTGAAGCGCTCCGGTCCCCAGTCGGCGACCAGGAACTTCAGCCGGGCCCGGCTGCGCAACCGCCGGTAGCCGTAGTCGCGGAACAGGGCCGTCACCCCGGCCCAGACGGCGGGTACCCGGTCGGGCGCGACGAACGCGCCTAGCCGCTGCGCGAGCATCGGGTTGGTGGACAGGCCCCCGCCCACCCACAAATCGAAGCCCGGCCCGCCGCCAGGCGAGGACGAGGGCGCGCCGACGAACGACACGTCGTTGACCTCATGCGGCACGCAGTGCACGGCACACCCGGAAATCGCCGACTTGTACTTGCGGGGCAGGTTCGCGAACTCCGGGTTCCCGGCCGCGACCGCCTCGGTGGCCTGGAGCGCCACCGTGGCGTCGAGCACCTCGGCGGCGTCGATTCCGGCCACCGGGCAGCCCAGGATGTTTCGCGGCACGTCACCGCAGGCCTGCAGGGAGGACAAGCCGACCTCGGCCAGCCGATCCCAGATGACCGGCACGTCCTCGATCCTGATCCAGTGGAACTGGACGTTCTGCCGGTCGGTGACATCGGCCAGGTCCCGGCCGAACTCCTTCGCGACGCCCGCCAGCGCGCGCACCTGATCCGACCGGAGCTGGCCGCCCGGGATGCGCACGCGCATCATGAAAAAGGAGTCCTCGATGTCGGCGTCGTCCAGGGTCCCGGTCTTGCCCCCGCCGATGCCTGGCCTGCGCTGGGTGTACAGGCCCCACCAGCGGAACCTGCCGCGCAGGTCGGTCGGATCGATCGAGTCGAACCCGGCTGCGGCGTACCTGGACACGATCCGGTCCCTGACGTTCAGCCCCGGATCGTCCTTCTTGAATCGCTCGGCCGCGTTGAGCGGCTCGAAATGGCCAAGCGCCCACTGGCCCTGGCCACGCTGCACCCCTGGTGGCATCGGGTGAGTCCCTCTGTGCGTTCAGCTGCCCGCTGGTCACCGCGCCCGGTATGCGGGCGGGGACTGCGGCTGGACCGACGTCAGCAGAAGGCGCGACAGATGGCGCTGGACACGCGGAGCAGGTCGACGTGGCGCCGGGAGACGAGCATGAGGTCACGGCAAGCGGCCGAGCGTATCATCGCGGGCCTCCTTGGCTTGGTGATCCGTGGCAGGCGCACATGCCTATTTCTGACCCTAACACGGCGGTCTGACAGGAGGGATTGCCGCGGCCCGGCCCCGGCCAGGGAGGCCGACCCGGTGAAAAGCACCTGAACCGGTGAACATCGCGTGAAGAAAGGCTGCCCGGTCTTGCCCGTGCGCGGGCCCCCTGCCTTGAATGGAAACGCGGCCATGGTGCTCATGTCGTCCGCGCCTCAGCTCCGTTCGCGCCTCGTCCCCTCCGAGGCTTATCGCAGGAGGCAGCTGTGAGCACCGCGATGGTTCTCAACACGACGATACGGTTGTCGCCGGGCACCAACCTGTTCTTCTACGTCCTCATCTGGACCGTGTGCATCGCCGGCATTGGGATCGTGGTCTGGTCCGCGCTGCGGTCCAAGCGCTGGCAGCGGTGGACGACGCAGGACATCCTGATCGTCGCCGCGCTCGGCGTGCTGCTCGAGGTCTACGACAACGTCATCGGCGACCAGTTCATCACCCCGCTGCTCGGCGGCTCCAATTCGTTCCTGCATTTCCTGCAGCTCCATGACCTGCCGTACCTGTTCTTGCTCATGGTCGGCGTGGCGCTGGTGCGCAAACCCGGCTGCGTCACCGCGATGGTCTTTATCAACTTCCTGCTCGCCGCGCTGCTGTTCGGCAGCGGGCACGGCGTGCTGGACTGGACGGACGGGCTCACCCAGGGCATCTTCTGCGACCTGTACATCGTCGCCAGGCGCGGCGGCGTCTACGGACCGAACGCGACCAGGCTGTCGATGGTGCTCGACGGCCTTGCGATCGGCATCCTGCGGGGCGCGCCCAATGCCCTCCTCACCGACTGGAACTTCGACCCGTACCTGAACGCGCAGTTCTACACCTGGCTCGCGATGTGGAAGGACACCTGGACCAACGGGCTGTTCAACGGCATCGAGGGAGCGGTCAGCGCGGTGCTCGCGCAGCGCGTCGCCGTGGCCGTGATTCCCTCCCTCGGCATCGGCAAGGCCAGGGCAAGGGCGGTGGCCGCTGATCCGTTTGCTGAGCCCGATCAGCAACCGGTGGGCCCGGTAATCGCTGAGGCAACCGCGACGGACGGGCCAGCCGAAGGGAGCCTGGCATGAGGCGCATGGCCATCTTCTTCAGCGCGCTCACCGGCGGGATGCTGGTTCTTGGCATCGTGGAGAACCTGACCAACTTCCGGTGGGGGGCCGGCGACCAGAACACGTTCTTCGGCAATCCGCGCTGGGTGCTGAACGATGGCAAGGATGTGCTGATACTGACCATCTTCCTGGCCATCGCCAGCGCGGCATTGTGGTATTTGGCGCTCCGGAAGGGCCAGGCCGATCAGCGCCAGTCCTGAGCTGATCGCCGAAGACCTGTCGTTCGCTTACCTGGGGGCCACGCGCGCGGCGTTGCGGCATGTGGATCTCGCCGTGGCGCCGGGCGAGGTGGTCCTGGTCACTGGGGCGTCCGGATGCGGGAAGTCCACCCTTGCGCTCGCGCTGGCCGGCCTGATCCCGTCCCGCGTGCACGGCGAGCTGCGCGGCCGGGTGACCTTCGGTGGCAAGCCGCTCTCCGGTATGGCGCCGCACCAGGCCGCCCAGTTCGTCGGGCTGGTCTTCCAGAACCCGAACCTGCAGCTCATCAACATGACCGTGCAATCCGAGGTCGCGTTCGGGCCGGAGAACCTGGCATTGCCGCAATCCGAGATCGCGGCGCGGGTGGACTGGGCGCTCGAGGTTACCGGCATGGCCGGCCTGCGCACCGCTGCCGTCGTGACCCTTTCCGGCGGTCAGAAGCAGCGGACGGCGATAGCCGCGACGCTGGCCATGCGCCCCCGCCTGCTCGTGCTGGACGAGCCGCTCTCCGACCTTGACCCGGTGGGCGCCCAGGAGGTGCTCGGCACACTGCGGCGGCTCGCGGCCGAGGGGGACACGGGCGTGATCGTGATCGAGCACCGGGTCGACGAGGTAGCGCCGTGGGCGGACCGGATCGTCCTGATGCACGAGGGCCGGATCATCCTGGACCAGCCGCCTCGCGGCGCGTGGGACGATCCGGACCCGTGGCGTGCCACGGGGGTCGGGATCCCCGATGTGGTCCGGCTCGCTCGCGCGGTACCGGACGCGTTTCCTGGCGGGGCGCCGCTGTCGGTCGATGAGGCGGCCGCCGCCGTGCGCGGGGGCTGGTTCGAGGCAGCGCTGGCCGGCCGAACCGGAGCCGCTGGCCCGGCGATCGCCGGCGTACGGGTCGGGGGAAGCCCCGGCGAGGCTGTCCTGTCCTGGCAGGACGTCACCGTCGAATTCGGCGGTGACCGGGCCGTCGACCAGGTGAGCCTCGACGTTACCGATGATGAGTGGGTGGCGCTGATCGGCGCCAATGGCTCGGGGAAGTCGACGCTGATCGGGCTGTCCGTCGGGCTCGGCAAGCCGGCGTCGGGACAGGTCATGTTCCGCGGCAATCCGATCCGGCCAGGACGGGTGTTCGAGCACGCCGCGCACGTCGCCCTGCTGCTCCAGGCGGCCGACGAGATGCTGTTCGCCGACCGCGTGATCGCGGAGCTTGAATTCGGCTTCAGGTTCCGCGGTCGGCCCAAGGACCCGGTGCTCGACGTCCCTGGCGCGCTTGAGCTCTTCGGGCTCAGCGGGCTCGAGGAAGCCAGCCCGTGGGAGCTGAGCCAGGGCGGCAGGCAGCGCCTGGCGCTCGCGGCGCTGCTCGTGGGCGCGCCCGGCGTGCTCGTCCTCGACGAGCCCACTACCGGGCAAGACGCTGATCACCTGCGAGCTTTCCTCGCCCTGCTGGACCGGATCAGGGAGCGGACCGGCCTCACCGTGATCACAGTCACCCACGACATGCGGGGGGTGGCGTCGCGTTCTTCCCGGGTTGTGCTGCTCGGCGACGGCCAGGTACAGCTGGACGGCCCGCCCTCACGGGTGTTCGCGCGGACGGCCGAGTTGGCCGGCTGGGGCATCCTGGCGCCGCCGCTGGCGAGGTTGCAGTCGGCCCTGCTCGGCCAGCCCGACGACGTGCTGCTGAGCGTGCAGGCCCTGGTTGCCGCCGTGCTGCCGCACCGGCCCGCGACACTCCAGGCCAGGTGATCGTCAGGCCATGGCCAACTCCTTGCTCGCCAGGACGGTGATTTCCTATCTGCTCGTGTTCACCGTGCCACTGCTGCTACCCCTCGCGTTCTTCAAGCTGGTCGGCCTCGGTGGGCTGCGCGAACTGGTCACCTACGAGGCCAAGGACACTCCGCTGCACCGGCTCGACCCCCGGCTCAAGGTGCTCTACCCGGTCGCTATGGGCATCTT
>Ga0126369_10002659_pt1 | contig 12812 bp, 10 predicted proteins | sample PanSoiMetaPlot_1_FD_109646 | JGI IMG/M metagenome (GOLD analysis project Ga0126369, IMG submission 109646) | Tropical forest soil microbial communities from Panama - MetaG Plot_1 | ecosystem: Environmental > Terrestrial > Soil > Tropical forest > Bulk soil | place: Panama | collected 2016-02-17 | reverse complement strand
TTAACAGTTGGCGTATGGCTGAATTGCACGCCAAAGAGGCGCCTGCCTGCGTGCGAGAGTTGGAAGCCTGGGGCGCGGTCTTCGATCGCACTGCCGATGGACGCATCCTGCAACGCAATTTCGGCGGCCATCGTTATCCGCGGTTGGCGCACGTGGGCGATCGCACGGGTCTCGAAATGATCCGCACGCTCCAGGATCGCGATGTCCATCTGGGAATCGACGTCTTCATGGAGTACACCGTAGTCTCGCTGTTAAAAGATGGCGACCGCATCGCCGGTGCATTTGGGTATGACCGGGAGCGTGGACGATTCCATCTGTTCCGCGCCAAGGCCGTTGTGCTGGCAACGGGCGGGATCGGCCGCGCCTATAAAATAACCAGCAACAGTTGGGAGTACACAGGCGACGGGCACGCCCTTGCATATCACGCGGGAGCCTCGTTGATGGACATGGAGTTTGTACAGTTCCACCCCACGGGAATGATCTGGCCCCCGAGCGTCCGCGGCATTCTGGTCACCGAAGGAGTGCGCGGTGAAGGTGGTGTACTGAGGAACAAAGACGGCCGCCGGTTTATGTTTGACGACATTCCCACTGCCTACGCCAATCAAACCTCCGATACGGAAGAAGAGGGCTGGCGCTACACGCAAGGAGACAAGAACGCCCGCCGTCCCCCGGAACTGCTGACCCGCGATCACGTCGCCCGGTGCATCCGGCGAGAGGTGCGGGAAGGACGCGGCAGCCCCCATGGTGGCGTGTTCCTGGATATCGCATGGATCAAGGATCGCCTTCCAAATGCTGCCGAACACATCAAGAAAAAACTCCCCAGCATGTACCATCAGTTCAAGCAACTCGCAGACATTGACATCACTGTAGAAGCCATGGAAGTGGGGCCGACGACGCACTACATGATGGGCGGTGTCCGGGTTGATCCTGATTCGCAAATGTCTGATGTTCCCGGACTGTTCGCCGCAGGAGAGTGCGGCGCTGGGCTGCACGGCGCGAACAGACTTGGCGGGAATTCCCTATCGGACTTGCTGGTTTTTGGGAAACGGGCGGGTCAATACGCCGCTTGCTATGCCAAGGAAATCTCGCTCGGCACTATAAATTCCAGTGAAGTTGCGGCGGCAGAAAGGCAAGCGCTGGCGCCGTTCGAACGCAATGCCGGGGAGGGTCCTTATGCGGTCCAGCATGCCTTGCAGGATATGATGCAAGACCTGGTCGGCATCGTTCGTCAGGAAAAAGAGATGTCGCTGGCTCTCGAACGCATTCAGGAGTTCAAGGCACGTGCCGAGCGTGTGGGCGTCACCGGCAATCGCGAATACAATCCTGGATGGCATACGGCCATCGACCTGAACAACTTGCTCACCGTTTCGGAAATGGTCACCAGAGCCGCCCTAGAGCGAAAAGAAAGCCGCGGAGCGCATTTCCGTGATGACTTTCCTGTCAGGGACGAGAAGTTCGGCTCGAGCAACATCCTTGTCCACAAGGGTCCTGCAGGCGAGATGCACATCCGACGCGAGCCTATTCCCGAGATGCCGGCGGACCTCAAGCAGATCATCCAGGAGATGAAGTAATGGCCACGGCCACGTTCCGAATATGGCGCGGCGAGAAAGGCGCAGGAAAGTTTGAGGACTATACCACCGAAGTATCTTCCGGAATGGTGGTGCTCGACGCCGTTCACCGGATCCAGGCCGAGCAGGCCAACAATCTTGCCGTACGATGGAACTGCAAGGCCGGCAAGTGCGGCTCGTGCTCTGCTGAAATTAACGGCATGCCCAAGCTCATGTGCATGACGCGCCTGAACTCGCTCCCGCTGGAAAAAACTGTGACCATCGAGCCGATGAAGGCCTTTCCTCACATGAAGGATTTGGTCACCGATGTGTCATGGAACTACACGGTGAAAAAGAGTATCGCCGAGTTCAAGCCGCGTGCTCCCGACGCACCTGACGGGACCTGGCGCATGTCCCAGAAGGATGCCGATCGTGTTCAGGAATTTCGCAAATGCATTGAATGTTTTCTGTGCCAGGACGTCTGCCACGTTTTGCGCGACCATCACATGCATGACCAGTTTGTCGGCCCGCGCTTTTTGGTGTACACCGCCGCTCTCGAAATGAATCCGCTCGACGAAGTGGATCGCATCCCCGCTCTCCGGAAACAGTACGGCATTGGGCTATGCAACATCACAAAATGCTGTTCCAAGGTCTGTCCGGAAAGCATTACCATAACGGATAATGCCATCATTCCTTTGAAGGAGCGCGTGGTGGACCGATTCTTTGATCCGATAACGAAACTCTTTCGAGTGTTCCGTGACCGCTAGGAGGTAGTTATGCAGTTCGACCTAAAACCTATCTCGAACGACGCAGTCCCGAAGGCCTTGGAGAAAGCCGAACGCTATCGGCTCCTGAACGAACCCCGCCTTGCCGAGAGCATTTGCCTGGACATTCTGGCGGTTTCGCCTTCCCATCAAGAAGCGCTCATTTCGCTCCTGCTTGCGCGAAGCGATCAGTTTGACCATGGCCTGGCGATGAAATCGGCCGAACAGGTGCTTCCCCGCATCGAGGGCGAGTACGAGCGTGCCTACTACACTGGCCTGATGTGGGAACGCCAGGGGCACGCGCACGTTAACCACCATGAGCTTTGCAGCCATGCGAACGCCTATCACGCTTTGCGGGAGGCCATGAAACACTACGAGCGAGCTGAGACTCTCCGCCCGCATGGGAACGACGACGCCATCCTACGCTGGAATGCTTGCGCCCGCGTGCTTATGCACAACCCAGAGATCCGACCGCTTCCGGACGCAGAATTTCAGCCCATTACGAGCGAGTAGCGGCGAGTGCCTGCCGGAGGTATTCGGCGACCTCGTTGATGAAACGATGCACCGACGCCTCCGCGATGCGATGGCCGGCAACCGCATTCATGGCCCTTCCCAAGGTGCTGAAGGGCGGTTCGTAAAACCCCAAAAAATCCAGCTGTGTTTCGGTGCTCGTTAGCGGATAAACGGAGAGCTCGGCCTTCATGAGCGGGAACAGCCCCGGTGCTGTCGCGGCCTCCCAAGCAAGCCGCAATCGGGTAGCTGGACCCGACATGGCATCCGTGGCCTTCTCTTCGACGTCTTTGATGGAAATCCTGATGTCGGCCTTTACACTGATGCCGCCGAGATCGACATGCAGTTCGGCAGCCACCGACTGTGCCCGCGAAGCGGCGGTCTTCGTAGCGGACTGGAAGACCTCGAGTGCCTCTTGTTTCAGCACATCCCTTACCTTCTCATAGGGATGATTCACATAGTCGTAGCAGCGAATCTCAAGCCCTTTGCTCATAAGAACGCTCCCGCGACATTTACCTATTTGCCCGAGGGTCGCAGAACTCTACCATAGTTGATTGTAATCGATCAGAATCGGGGCTCTATTCGGATCCAAGAAATGCGTAGCGCAGCAGAGACAAAACGGAGAGCACCCAGAACCCCGCGTTCGCAAAGCGGGGAATAAGTCAAGTGGATCAGCCTATCGATTCTGGTTCCGCGTAGTGGATGCTCTCCCCAGCATCGCTTACTGGTTCGGCAGATGTCTCGACATGGGGTCGAGGGCTGTCAAGGACAACCACGCCCTGGTCATCGGCGAGCATCCGGAACGTCGGCGATATTTCGTAGAGCTCCTCGAATGATCCCGCGGAAGCTTCGAGTTGAGACTCTCCCGGGCCAAGTCCTTCGGAGCCCCGCAACACGAAGAATTTGCTGCACAGCCTGCGCACGGTTGAGAGACGATGCGTGATGATGAGGGCCCCCATGTGCTCGCCGAGCACCTCTTCCAGGCCTTTCTGAACAGCTTTTTCGGTAGTGGCATCGAGCGAAGCGGTAGCTTCATCGACGACCATGAATATCGGTTTGCGCATGGCGGCAGCGCCGATCATCAGGCGCTGTTGCTCGCCGCCGGATAGTTCGATCCCGTGGCGGCCAACGCGCGTGTCCAGGCCGTCGGTAAGACGGTCGCCAAAATTGATCTTCAGCTTGCACATGATGGCCCAAAGCTCGTCGTCGGGCACACCGATCGGTTCATCCGTAAAACGGTAAAGCAGGTTATCGCGAATGGTCCCATCAAACACCTGCGCTTGCTGTGGCACGTAGGCGATGAGATTGAGCCAAGAAGATAGCCGCACATCGCGCAAGTCGTGACCATCCACGAAAATCGCGCCGCAGGTCGGATCCATATACCGCATCAGAAGGCGCATGATGGTGGTCTTGCCCGCGCCGGACGGGCCAATCAGTGCTGCTTTTTCACCGGGCTCAATGGTGAAGCTGACATTGCGGAGAATCGGTGGCGCCGGCTTGGACGTTCCAATTGTGTCGGGCAGGCCAGGCAGATCGCGCTTCTCCGAAGCATAGGTGTAGGAGACATTGCGCATCTCTACGCGAACGCCATTTTTTCTCTTCAGCTCCGCGCCACTGGGCTTGTCAGAGATGTCTGAGGGGATCGTCAGCGTGAGCATGGCCGTGCGAATCGCCGGCATGTTCCAGTTGATCTGGTGTTCGATATGACCGATGTGCCAGATGCTCTCGCTGACTTTGGTGGCGTACATCAGGAGTGGCACGAAAACACCGTTTGACCAGTCACCTCGCCAAATCGCCCAGGCCCCATAGCCAAGCGTGCCAAGGAGAACGAAACGGTTGGAATAGCCGCGCCAGGTGACTTTGTTGATGAACCAGAGCCAGAACTGGCGCTCCTCGCCGAGAACCTTTTTGAAAGAGCGGTATTGGTAGGCAATCTCCTCGCCCTCTTTGGCACAAGTCTTGACGCGCTCGATTTTCTCCCAGCGTTCGTGCTCCCAGCGGTTGATGCGGCGGAATTCTTTGTCGAACGGGACACACTTCTCCGAAATGTTGCGGTTCAAATAAACCAGCCAGACAAGGTAGCTTGCGAGAAGCAGGGTCATAAAGAAACCTGCAGACGGCACCCGGAGCCAGAGGAGCGTCAACGCGACGGTAAGCGAAATCACCGAGGAGGAGCCCTCAAACATGAGCATATTTTCTAGTTGCTCGATGCGGCCCTTGCCCCGCTCGATGTTTGCCGTGTTCAAATACGAGCTTTCTTGCAGGTGTTGGCCCATGCTCTTCCCAAAGAACAGCTCATTCATGCGCCGCTTGAGCTGCGTGAGATTCTCGCCCTGCGCGTACTCGCGCGCGATCATTTGCAACCGGTCAAAATAGCCGTAGATGACTACGAATGCACCCATGCCGAGGAAGCTTATTTTGACGACGTATGCGTCGTGCCGAATAAGACCGTCAACCAGGTACTTCGCCAGCCAGGCGATGCCATTCAGTGCGGTAATGGAAACAGCAAGCGACACCAGCATCCGTCGGGTCCAAAGACGGCTTTCCGCAGTGATGAATTCGCGATAAACCCAGTCAGCCACCCCGAGGCTTTCCTTCATTTCGTGGAGGTATTCGCCCCAGGTTCGAGAAATCTTTCGTGTATCTTGCGGATCGAGAATCACAAAGCAACCTCTAGAGCAGTTTCGCCAACCGTCAAACGACCAGATAGCCGTTGGTTTCAGAAGGGGTAGAGTATCCATTGTACGGCATGGCGTGAAGCGCATGACGCGTCAATTTTGTGTTCCTCAAAGCGCCGGAGGCGTCCCGCTTTAGCCCAACCCGTCAGACTCTGTGTCGCAACTTGAGCTTCTGGCTCGCTTTCAGGGGCTGCCGCAAGTTTGGTCCTGGTTGTTGGTTTTCTGCGGCACTGCAGGGCCGACCCCGAGCCTGCAAAGAAGGTCGGCGGGCCGCACAACTCTATTCGGATCCCAGGAACGCGTAGCGCAAAATGAACAGAACAGTGAGCACCCAGATGAGCGGACTCACTTCGCGGTGCCTGCCGCTGCCCACCTTCACAAACGTAAACGACAAAACGCCAAGGCTCAGCCCAGTGGCGATGCTGAACGTCAGCGGCGTGGCAACGAGTGTCAGGAAAGCGGGAAAAGCTTCGCTGAAATCGTCCCAACGCACGCGCGCGACGGCGCCGCTCATCAGCGCGCCCACCAGCACCAGCGCGGGAGCCGTGGCGTATGCGGGAATCGCCGCAACCAGCGGCGCGCAAAACATGGCCAGAAGAAACAGCAAGGCAATGACGAGATTGCCGAGGCCTGTGCGCGCCCCGGCCGCTACCCCCGACGCGCTCTCGATGTAACTGGTAACCGTGGAAGTGCCGGTCAGCGCGCCGAACATTGTCCCGATGGCGTCGGCCACCAGCGCGCGGCTGGCGCGTGGAAGCTTCCCGTCGCGCAAAAAGCCGCCGCCTTCACACACACCGACCAGCGTTCCGACATTGTCAAAGAGATCTACGAAGAAGAAAACAAAGATGAGGTCGCCAAGCCCAATTTTCGCTGCGGCGCGCAGGTCGAGCTGCAAGAAAGTGCCGGAAGGATGCGGCAACGAAAGGAAATGAGCCGGCCAATGGCTGAGACCCCGTGGAATTCCCGCGAGTGTGATGGCCACAATTCCCAGGAGGATGGCGCTGCTGAACCGGCGCGCCATCAAAATAGCAATGAACACCAGACCGGCAGCCGCGAGCAATACTTCCGGGTCGGAGATTTTCCCGAAGCTGACGAACGTGGCCCGATTGGCCACGATGAGCTTCGCGTTGCGCAAACCAATGAACGCGATGAACAGGCCGATGCCCGCGGCTGTTCCATGCTTGAGGCAATCCGGAATTGCGTTGACCACTTGCTCGCGGATGTTGCTGAGCGTCAGCAGCAGGAAAAGCGCGCCAGAGAAAAAGACGACGCCAAGCGCCGTCGGCCACGGCACGCCGCGCCCAAGAACGATGGAGTACGTGAAGTAAGCGTTCAGCGACATTCCCGGGGCAAGAGCAATGGGATAATTGGCCCACAGGCCCATGATGAGCGTGGCGACGGCCGACGAAATGCATGTGGCGAACAGTACGCCGTCTACCGGCATTCCGCTTTCCGAAAGAATTTGTGGATTCACGACCACGACGTAGGCCATGGTCATGAAAGTCGTCAGGCCCGCGAGCAGTTCGCGGCCGACAGTGGTCTGGTTTTCTTCCAGGTGAAAAACATGCTGAAGCAAACGCACTCTCTCCCCTTCTCCTGATATGCTGTGCGGCGCGAGCGCGAGTTTACATCAGAGCTAGAGGAAGACAAATGCGAGAGCCAGCCTCGAATCGCTGTGGAGAGCAACTGCTGCATACGTCCCGTTGTTGGAGAATTGCCTATCTTGCCGCCGCGCTGGTGCTGTTGCCACCCTGGACGCGCGCGCAAGCGAAAGCCCAGCGGCCAGCTACTACACTGACCGAAGGGGAGCGTCGCGGCGATCTAAACTTGCAGGCGGCGCGTTCGAATCCGCTGCAACTGCGCAACCTGCTGAAGACAATGCCCAAAGGTGCGGACCTCCACAATCACCTGAGCGGCGCGATATACGCGGAATCCTGGATTCGCGCTGCTGCGGAAGATCACCTATGTGTGAATCTCTCTTCCCTTTCCTTCGCAACCTCCGCAGGCTCGAACTGTGGATCAGGAAGAGTTCTCGCAGGGGACGCCTACAAAGACCAGCATTTATTTGACGCGCTGGTGGATGCGTTTTCCATGCGCGGCTTCGTTCCTTCACCGGGAGTGACGGCTCACGACCATTTTTTTGACGCGTTTGCAAAGTTTGGTGGCACAAGTCATCGTCATCTTGGCGAATGGCTCGATGAAGTGGCCACGCGCGCCGACACCCAAAACGAACAATATCTCGAGCTGATGCATACGCCGGAATTTGGCCATGCCGCTACAATCGCTTCCGAAATCGGCTGGCAGGAAGACCTCGGCCAGTTTCGCGATGCACTATTGGCCCGCGGCTTGCGCGACGAAGTCGCCACGGCAAAAGCGGAAATCGATCAGGCAGAAAGCCTTCGCCGCCAGCGGGAACGCTGCGGTCAGCCGGATGCCTTCCCTGCGTGCCGCGTGGAGATCCGTTTTCTTTGCCAAGTGTTGCGCGGCTTTCCCAAGCAACAGGTCTTTGCGCAAACCGTGCTCTGTTTTGAAACCGCCGCGGCAGACCCGCGCTTCGTCGGGATCAACTTTGTCATGCCCGAAGATGGCTACATTTCCATGTCCGACTATGCCCTCCACATGCGTATGATCGCGTTTTTGCGCAATCTCTACCCCACAGTTCATTTCACACTCCATGCGGGCGAGTTGGCCCCGGGCCTCGTGACTTACGAAGGACTCTGCTGCCACATTCGAATGGCAGTCGAAGAAGCCAAAGCCGAGCGCATCGGCCACGGCGTGGACATCATGTACGAAAATCATCCCCACGAACTATTGAAAGAAATGGCGAGCAGGCATGTGATGGTCGAAATCAGCCTGACCAGTAACGATGTGATTCTTGGCGTGAGCGGAAAAGATCACCCGTTTCCGTTGTACCGGCAGTTCGGCGTTCCCGTCGCGCTGGCGACGGACGACGAAGGCGTCTCGCGGATCGATTTGACGCACGAATACATGCGCGCGGTGCAGACCTACAGTCTCAGCTACCGGGAACTCAAGCAGATGGTGCGGACGAGTTTAGAACACATTTTTCTGCCTGGAGAGAGGCTGTGGCGCGCGCCCGATAATTTCACGCAAGCTGTTTCTGCGTGCGCGAAAGATTCCCTGGGAAGCGCGAATCCTTCGTCGGCCTGTAGCTCTTTCCTGAAGTCCAGCGAAAAGGCTGCGCAACAATGGGAACTTGAGCGCCGCTTCCGCCAGTTCGAATCCGGATTATGATTTTGCTGCGCGTTTTTTCGGAACGACCCTTCTAGCCGCAGGCGCCCTTGAGGCCGCCAGGCCATCTAAGCAACATGTCGGTGTTTTTTGTTTTTTTTTGGGCGGGGGCGTTCCCCGGATACTGCCCTGTAGCGCCGGGCAGCCCGGCACATTGTCGGCGCAATGACCGAAACGAAAAGGAAATGCCACCCCAAGGGGTGCCAAACGAAACCGCGGCTAACCTAGCGGCCGTCGCCGGAGCAGCCGAGCGTGTCTGTCTTCGCCACAGAATCGGTGGCAGCATCCCCGGTAATCAGCCGCGCGCCACGGCTGAACGTCAGATACTCGAATCCCCACTGAATGAAGACCAACACGCGGCTTTGAAATTCCACGATGTACATCAGGTGAATGAAGAGCCAGATAAGCCATGCGGGCCATCCCGAAAGATGGAAGCCAAAGATGTTGGCGACCGCCGCGGCCCTGCCAATGACCGCCATGTCGCCTTTATTGAAGTAATGAAACGGACGAAGCGGGGGCTTCCCTTCTACGCGTGCGCGAATCGTTCTTGCAGCGTAAGCGCCGCCTTGCATGGCCACTTGAGCGACCCCTGGGAGCGGCTTCGCGTTTTCCTCCGCGTGAGCCAGATCGCCGATGATGAAAATGTCGGGATAATTCGGAACGGTCAAGTCCGGCCCAACTTTGATGCGGCCGCTGCGATCGCTTTTCGCTTTGGTGCGCTGCGCGAGTTTTTCACCGAAGGGAGTGGACGTGACGCCACCAGCCCAGATGACCGTGCGCGCAGCCAAGAATTCAGAAGTCTCACCGCGCTTGAAGGTTACTCCTTGCGCGTCAATGTTTGTGACCAAAACGCCCTTGACGACTTCCACGCCCAACCGCGTAAGCAGCTTTTCCGCTTTGGCTGACAAGTCCTCCGGGTAGGCGCCGAGCACGCGGGGCGCTCCTTCCAGCAAAAGGATGCGTGCTTCCTGCGGGTGGATTCTGCGAAAGTCATTGCGCAGCGTTTCGCTGGCAATCTCTGCAAGTGCCCCCGAAAGTTCGAGCCCAGTAGCGCCGGCTCCAACGATGACGAACGTCAGCCAGGCGCGCTCTTCTTCCTCGTCGGCGGCGCGCTCGGCGCGTTCGAACGCGTATAAAATCTTGTGGCGGATCGCCGTCGCTTCCTCTACAGACTTCAAGCTCGGCGCCCATTCCCGCCACGAATCATTTCCGTAATAGGACGTCTGGGAACCGGTGGACACGATCAACGAATCATAGGGATACGAATCACCGTCGCGCAAAATCACACGTTTTGCTTCCGGGTCGACGTCCACGGCTTCTCCGAGAAGGACACGCGCGTTCTTCTGCCGGCTCAAGACGCTTCGCAGCGGTGCCGCAATTTCCCCTGGCGAAAGAGAGCCGGTGGCCACCTGGTACAGCAGCGGCTGAAATAAATGGAAATTCCTGCGGTCAATCAGCGTGACATCCACCGGAGCGCGCCTCAATTTTTGCGCCGCCAGCAATCCGCCGAACCCCCCGCCAAGAATGACGACCCTGTGTTTTGGCTCCATACCCTCCCTCAGCAAACCCGGTTCAAATGAACCTCATCTTAGTTAGAGTGAACCTCTGGCATTTTAGGCGCACGGCTTTTGCACGACTTCCTGCCCTTCGCGTCTGGCCGACCTTGCTGCTGGCGTTCGGCGCCGCCTGCGCTACGCCCGTCGTGCAACGCCATGACTGGCCCACCGTCCCCCCCGTGTCCCTGACGCCTCCGCCAAGGCCACCGGCAATCGTCGTTGGCTTCGTGGGAGGAGTGGTAAAGCACGATGATCCCATTCGGAGCGAAGTCAAACTCGCTGAGCATCTTAGAGCCGAATTTCCCAATGGCGTCTTCATTGAAACTTTCGAGAACCGACGCCGCGAAAAAGCCTTGCACGTGATTCTCACACAATTGAGCACGGATGGCTCAGGTGTGCTTTCCGAAAACGAAAGACGGCAGGCGCGCATCATTCTGTATGGGCACAGCTGGGGTGCTTCGGCCATGGTTGAGCTTGCCCGCGAACTCGACAGGCGCGGGATTCCCGTTTTGCTAACGGTTCAGGTCGACAGCGTCAAGCGTTTTGGTGCGGATGATAGCGTGATTCCTGCCAACGTCGCGCGCGCAGCGAATTTCTATCAGCCCAACGGGATGATTCACGGCCGGGCGGAAATTCGCGCGGCCGACCCCGCGAAAACGCAAATCCTAGGAAATTTCCGCTTCTCTTACAAGGAAAAACCGATTCAGTGCAGTGAATACCCTTGGCACGATCGGGCTTTTGCTAAGGCCCACACCGAGATTGATTGCGACCCCGCCGTTTGGTCTCGAGTCGAAGCGTTGATCCGGCAACAAATTTCCCCGGAAACCCACAGGCCAGGGAGCCAGAAACCAGAGAGCGTGAAGTAGGATTGATCTTTATGACCAGCGAGTCTGAGAGCCGACGCTTGCTCGAAAGAAACACGCTGCGCTTTTTGTGCTCGGTATTGATCAAGAGCGGAACGCGCGGGGAAGTTTGCAGGCTGCTCGATCCCGGCGTGTTTCAGGATCCGCTGCGCCGCGTGATTTTCGAGGAAATTCGCGAACTGGGCGCCATTGATTCGCGGCGTTTGCGCGAGTTGCTGCCGGCGCGCATCACGAATCGCGGATTTCCTGATTTCGATTTGCAGTCCTTCCTTTCCCCTCAGGAAATCAGCGAAAAAGAGATCGATGAGCTTTTTGAGAGCGCGTTACAACTGCTCGATTTGAGCCATCCCAGCGAGGAATCCCTTCATGATTAGCGTCGCCGTAACCAACAAAACTGTGCGGATCTTGCCACTCGTGGAGGTTTTTGGCTTCGCGGGATTTATCGCGTGGTTTATCTGGCAGATCCAGAACTCTGTTCGCTACGCCTGGCTCGTGTTTCCCGTTTGGCTGATTGCCACTTTCATTTTGAACAAAGATACGCCGCAAACTCTCGGATGGCGCGTGGAAGATTTGTGGGGCGCCACGAAACGTTCTTCTTTGGTCTTCCTGCCCTGCGCGCTCTTGATTGCAGCTGTGGGACCTCTTGTCGGAGCCGAACACCACACCTTCCAACACATTCTTCTTCCGAGCCGTTTCTTTGGGTACATGGCTTTTTGCCTGCTGCAACAAGTCGGCTTGAGCTCGCTCGTCACCAATCGCCTGCTCGCGGCCATTGACAGTCCGCTGCCCGTTTCGTTCATCTCCGGCCTGCTCTTTGCGTTGCTCCATTGGCCAAATCCCGTTCTTGTGCCGCTCACTTTTGTTGGGGGAGCGTTGATGGCGTGGCTGTTCTGGAAGGATCGCAACATTCTGCCGCTCGTCGTGTGGCAGACGATTCTTGGCTCGCTGGTTTGGTGGGCTTTCCCGATTGCGTGGCACCACAGCATGCGCGTGGGGCCGGGCTTCAATCATTTCCACTGAAAATGACCGGTAGGGACGGCCTTCCGAGGCCATCCGCCCCCCCTACATGTACACGGAAGCCTTCTAGCCAGCGGCCCGACTCGGAAGGCGGGGCCTACAGGTTCAGGTGAGTGTACTTCCGCGCGGTGTTCGTTGTGGCTGGGCTGGATGCGCGCTTACCCTTTGCGTCGTTCGTCCAGACACCGGCAATCGGAAACCTGCATTGGGGGCAAGCGCCTTCTTTGATGCGCAATTCCAGGACGTCGTGCCACGAACGGCGGACGAGAAGCTCTTTGCACTTGGGACAATAGGTGTTCGCGCCATCGCTGTAAATGTTCCCCTCGTAAACGTAGCGGAGACCAACTTCCATTGCGATTTGGCGCGCGCGGTCCAGCGTTGCAGCGGGAGTTCGCGGTTTGTCCTGCAGTTTGAAATCCGGGTGAAACGCGGTGAAATGCAGCGGAACATCCGGCCCAAGATGCGTCAAAATCCATTCGGCGAGCTTTCGCGTCTCGACCGGATCGTCGTTCAACGTCGGAATCATGAGGTTCGTAATCTCGAACCACACATTCGTTTCTTTTTTCAGCCATTGCAAAACTTCTAGAACCGGCTGGAGGTGCGTCAGGGTAATTTTTCCATAGAAATT
>Ga0126369_10002658_pt1 | contig 12814 bp, 9 predicted proteins | sample PanSoiMetaPlot_1_FD_109646 | JGI IMG/M metagenome (GOLD analysis project Ga0126369, IMG submission 109646) | Tropical forest soil microbial communities from Panama - MetaG Plot_1 | ecosystem: Environmental > Terrestrial > Soil > Tropical forest > Bulk soil | place: Panama | collected 2016-02-17 | reverse complement strand
TGCAGCCGAGAGCGGGATTCCGTTCCGCTTTGCCCTTATCCGTAACCACTATGTCGGCCGCACTTTCATCGAACCCAGCCAGAGCGTGCGGGACTTTGGCGTGAAGCTCAAGTTGAATCCGGTGCGCTCGCTGCTGGAAGGCAAGCGCGTTGTTCTCATTGACGACTCAATCGTGCGCGGGACGACCAGTCGGAAGATCGTGCGCATGATCCGCAACGCCGGTGCGAAAGAAGTCCATATGCGGATCTCGTGTCCGCCCACGATTTCGCCGTGTTTCTACGGTGTCGACACTCCATCGCGCAAGCAGTTGATCGCCGCGAACAAGTCGGGGGAAGAAATTCGGGAGTACATCGGAGCAGACTCCCTGGCTTACCTTTCGCTGGAAGGACTGAAGAAGGCTTGCGGTGAGGGTGACAAGATTTCCTACTGCTCGGCCTGCTACACGGGGAAATATCCGACCGACATCGTCGACGTCGACGAGATTCACCCAGCATCAGTGCGTCGGTAACTTGCTGTTAATCCACACATCTCGGCCTTGTGGAATCCCACTTCTCGCAAAAACGGCGAGAAGTGGGGCACCCAGTTTCTCTGATCGTCGATCCGGGTCCGCTTAGGTCATTGGTTTTTGTGCTATCGCCACTCTTGGAATTGATTGCAGATCGGGCTTGATCTGTACGTTTGCCCAGTCTTCCAGTAATTTCCCGACCTCATCTGCGATCGTGGCGCTGATTTCCAAGATCAGCCAACCACCCGGACGCAGCACGGCCTTTGCTTGAGGGATTAGGCGGGCGATCACTTCCGTTCCTTTCGGTCCAGCGAAAACTGCACTGCGCGGCTCGAACTTGCGGACTTCCAACTGCACCGTGTCTTCTTCGGATTCGCCGACGTAGGGCGGATTCGAAACCACGACGTCGAATGCTCCGCGCAATCCTTCCAGTAAATCTATTTGGTGAAAGTGAATTTGTTCGAGCTGATGGCGGGCCGCGTTGACGCGGGCGATTTCAAGTGCGGCCGGAGAAATGTCAGTCGCGTGGATCTCCGCGTTGGGAAGCTCTTTCGCCAGTGCTAGTGCGATGCAGCCCGAACCGGTACCGACATCGACGACACGCGGTGTTCCTGAAGCCTGACGCCCGCCGCCTGACGCCTGCAGTTCGAGGACAGCTTCAATCACGTGCTCGGTTTCTGGCCGCGGGATCAGTACGGCGGGGCTGACGATGAGGTCCATGCCCCAGAATTCCTGATGGCCAGTGATGTATTGGGCTGGGACACCGCGCGATCTTTCGGCCAGTGCCGCTTCGTAGCGCGATTCTTCTTCGTGCGTGAGTTCGCGCTCGGGATGGGCGAACAGATACGCACGGTCGCAATTCAGAGTGAACATGAGAAGCAACTCGGCGTTCAGTCGAGGGGAAGGAACATTCTGGGCATTGAGGCGCGCTATCGCGGCGGCCATGGAGTCCTTTAGCTGCACGAGAGTATTTCACCACAGAGGGCACCCTTCGATTTCGCTCAGGGCACGCAGGGGGGACACAGAGGGGGTACCTCGGCGCGTTCTGCGATGTCTCTTAGCGAACTCCGCGGTAAAGGCTTAACCGCTGAGGGCGCGGGGAGAATCCGCAGAATTCGCCGAGAACATCTCAAATTCCATTTGGGTTATTGCAGATCTGGGTTTAGCCGCAGTATCTCTGCGTTCAGAACTGTCGCAAAGGCGACCCAGGCCGCATAGGGGACAAACGCATAGGCGGCGCTGCGATCGACTTTGTGGGCGGCGGCGATGTAGCCGATGATGCTGCCTTCGAGCGCAAAAATGTCGGCGAGGGCGAGCACTGGACTGCGCTGTCCGAGGAAGAGTTTGGACCATTGCGCATTCGCGGCCAATTGCGAGATCCACAGACGCAGGGCCTTGTCCCGCTGGTAGGAAGGTGCAGCACTCCAGACGCGCCACCCGGAATAGGCGATCAAAGCGTAAAGAGCGGTCGAAGCCAGGGGGAAGACTTCGTCGCGCGGCATGAAGGTGGGCTTGCGGAGATTTCGATACCAGCCGTCACGATTGCCCCGGCTGTAGCGCGAGCCGTACCAGGCTGCCCCGGCCGTGGCAAGTCCGAATCCTGCGAGGGCTAGAAGCGACTTGCTCGTTTTCGACATGACGTACTTAGGTGTAGAACCGCTCCCGCTGGTTGCTTATTCCGGTTTCTGCCTCTGCCATTCATTGCCAATGTAGATCATCTGGCCGATGTGGTGCTGCATATGGGCGGCACAGTGGACGACGATATCCAGATGGGTGGTGCAGCTGGTTCCGACGCCGGAGTATGACTTCGTCCAATCCGCGGGCAAGTGGCCCCGAACGGACTTGATGACCATAACTACTGCATCGTCGAGCCGTTCAAGAGCCTTTTCTTTCGATGGCGGACTGGGGTCGGTAAATTCACGCGGGCGATCGCGGACATATCCGGTATTCGCGATTTGCGCCCCGATGTAGTAATTCAGGTTGCCAGTCAGGTGCAGAACTAAATGCCCAAAGCTGTTGCCGTAGGGAAATGGTTTGGTCCAGAACTGTTCCTCGGTTAGGGGTACGGCCAGTTCGCGCACGCGTGCCAGATTCGCGGCGTAGCGGTCGGCGAGCACGGCGGTTAGCGTAACGTCGAGTTCAGACATTCTTTTTCCCTCTTTGCGGGCACGCGCCCACGTTTTCCCCTAAACCGAGCTGGCGGCTTCCTGCTTCAACTTTTCCGCTTGATAGTGCGTGATCAGGGCTTCGATTAGCGGCTGTATTTTGCCGTCCATCACGGAGTCGAGCTGATGGATGGTGAAGCCGATACGGTGATCGGTCAACCGGTTCTGCGGAAAATTATAGGTGCGAATCTTCTCGCTCCGGTCGCCGGACTTCACCATGGCGCGCCGCTCTTTGGCGAGCGCTTCCTGCTGCTTCTCCATTTCGATTTCATAGAGACGCGCCCGCAGCACGCGCATCCCTTTCTCGCGGTTCTTGATCTGTGACTTCTCATCCTGGCAACTGACGACTGTGTTAGTCGGAATGTGCGTGATGCGGACGGCGGAGTACGTTGTATTTACAGACTGACCGCCAGGGCCCGAGGAACAGAACGTATCGATGCGAAGATCCTTGGCTTCGATTTTGATGTCGACGTCTTCGGCTTCCGGCAGCACGGCCACCGTAACGGCGGAAGTGTGCACGCGTCCTTGCTGCTCGGTCGCTGGCACACGCTGTACGCGGTGAACTCCGCTTTCATACTTGAGTTGCGAGTAGACGCGGTTGCCTTCGATGATGGCGATGACTTCCTTGAGGCCGCCGACAGAGGATTCCGAAGTAGAGAGTACCTCGACTTTCCAACGCTGGGATTCGGCGTAACGGGTGTACATCCGGAAGATCTCTGCAGCGAACAGGGTGGCTTCGTCACCGCCGGTTCCCGCCCGGATCTCGAGAATGATGTTCTTTTCATCGTTGGGATCTTTGGGGATGAGAAGGACCTTGAGTTCTTCTTCGACACCGCCCACGCGCTTCTGCAGGCGATCCAGTTCCTCTTGCGCATACGCCCGCATGTCGGGATCTTTCTCATCGGCCAACATCGACTTACTATCGGCGATGCCCTTGACCAGGTCTTTGTATTCCCGATATTTCTCTACGACGGGCGTCAGTTCGCTGTGTGCCTTGGCAGTCTTCTGGTATTTCGCCGAATCGCTGATGGTCTCCGGCGACGCAAGAGCCTGGGTTAGCTCCTCGTAACGAGCTTCGATTTGATCCAACCTTTCAAACATAGCGACCGACTTTCGTAGAGACGTAGCTTGCTACGTCTCGGTTTGCGCCGCGAGAGCGTTGCGCGGGCGGTAGAGACGTAACAGGTTACGTCTCTACGATTTTAGTTGTCGAGTGAGTCTAAGAGAAAGTTATTCGCGGCGGGGCCGCTAGGCAATCACCAGTTCGCCGCCGTGTTCCTTCTCGAGCACCATGGCCTGGTCGAGCGCCGTGATCGCGCACTGGGCCTGATCGTTGGATGGTGGCTTTGTGGTGATTCGCTGCAGCCAGAGACCTGGAGCGGTCATGAGCGCGAAGAGCGATCCGCGGTGCTTCGCGGCAAAGCGGATGATTTCGTAGGAGACGCCGGCGATGACCGGCAGCAACACGATGCGCGACGCGAAACGCGCCCAGAACGTGGTGAATGGGACCAGCATGTAGAAGCCGATCGAGATCAGCATGACGGTCATCAGGAAGCTGGTGCCGCAGCGCGGATGGAACGTCGGATATTTCTGAACTGCCCCCGTGGTGAGCGGGTCTCCGTTTTCGAACGCGAAAACAGTCTTGTGCTCGGCGCCGTGATATTCGTACACGCGGCGGATGTCTTTCCAGAGCGAGACGCCCCAGATAAAGAGCAGGAACAGCCCCAGACGAATGGCACCGTCGACCAGGTTGAAGATGACACGTCCGCCAAGGGCGGGATCAATCTTCTTGAGCTCCGTCGCCGCCAGCAAAGGGATGTACTTGTACATGAATATGAAGAACGCCAGCGATAGGATCACGTTGAAGGCGGCGAGCCAGCCACTGATGGCGGCGGCCTTTTCACGTCCCGAGGTCTTGGCAGGTTCCCCCTCGCTTTGCACGTTCGACAAGCTCCGGGCAGGCGTCGGCGGGACGGGCGAGGTGCCCGTCGTCACATGGTCCTTGCCGCCTTCCTGCATTACGTCTTCAATCGCTACGTTGGCCGAGAAGCGCAGGGCGCGGTATCCCAGCGTCATAGCGTAGCCGAGTGTCATTACACCGCGGACGATGGGCCAGCCCATCCATTTGTGCTTTTCCGATGGGCGCTCGATCGGTTCGCTCATGGTCACGACCTCGCCCGAGGGTTTCCGACACGCGATCGCCCAGGCGTGCGGAGAGCGCATCATCACGCCCTCAAGCACGGCTTGGCCGCCGACCAAGGTTTCCTCCCCGCTTTCAAGGGCGGGCAGAAGCTGAATCGCAGCCAGAAATCGCAGATAATTGCGCAGAAATCGCACGATAATTAGATGCCTCAAAAGAGACCAAAGTCCCACATTAGGGTACCACAGGGAATCCACGGGCTCATTGCCCCGAGTCACTGACGGGCAGGCTGTTGTTTGGCAAGTTCTGTTCGGAAAGCCATTTCCCGGTCAGCGACATACTCCTTGTAACCTGCTGGATCTACAAAGGGATTGGAAGCTGCTTTGCCCGCCCGGGCAAACTTCTCAATCATGCCATAGTAGCCGCCGTGCGCTCCCAAAAATACGTCGCAGGGCAGCGCCTTGAGCAGCTGAAACGTATGTTCGTAGTCTGAAGCGATTTGAGGGTAATTAGCATTGTCGACGAGCTTGTATCCGGGATTCACGTTGGGGCTGCCGATGATCACGACGTTGTAGACCTTGCCGTCATCCCGGACCTGCAGCGTCCAGGTCGTACATCCCTTTGTGTGGCCAGGAGTTAGGTGGGCGGTCAGGACTACTTCACCGAGCCTGACCTCATCGCCGTCGTGCAGAACCCGATCGACCTTCGTCGGCTTGAAGAGAGAACCCGGAGATTTACTGTACTGAAAGTCACTCCGGCCGCCGTCCTCGACTACCGGCACATCGCCTTCCATCACCATGTACTTCGCGCCCGTCAGTTGTTTGATGAGCGCGCTGCCGGCACAGTGATCGAAGTGGGCATGGCTGATCAGCAGGATCTTGATGTCGCTGAAACGGAATCCGAGGCGCTCCACATTCTGCTTGATCATCGGCACGGAACTCTCGAGATTGCTATTGATCAGAATGCGCCCCTGAGGAGTCGTGATCAGGAAAGAGGCCAGGTCCTTGCTTCCGACGTAATAGACGTTCGCAATGACCTTGTGCGGCGGAAAGGGAGCCGTCCAGTCAGGATTTTGCTGTGCCAACAGGCTGGCTGAGCAACTGAGGCATAGGAGTATAAGGCGGAAGAGCATGCGGGAAAGTATCGCACTTCGCGCTACGCCGTATCTGTGGGAAGCGGTTACCTTGTGGATGCCCTTCGCGCAACGAGCAGACTCTGAACGGTGAAACTCCCAACCGGAAGCCAACTCATCTATTCTGGCCATATGCGTGAGTTCGCTAAAACGTGTGAGGCCATTGGTGCCACCACTAAGAAGCTGCAAAAGACGGCCATCGTGGCGGAATACCTGAAGTCGCGCTCTGTGGACGAGGCGGCAGTCTCGGCGGTCTTCCTCTCGGGGCGGCCGTTTCCGGCTTGGGAAGAAGCAACGTTGCAGGTCGGCGGGCGTTCCCTTTGGGCGATCGTAGCGGAACTTGCGGGTAGAGAAGAGGGCGAGCTCACGGCTTCATACCGTCGCTTGGGCGATTTGGGTGCGGTCGCGGGAGACGTACTGCCTGAACGGCCGGGACAAGGTCTCACTGTGCTGGATGTCGAGACCTCATTTCGTCAGATTGCGGCGGCGCGGGGTTCGGCGGCAAAAACAGCGATTGCCCGCGATTTGCTTTCACGCGCGACTCCTTTGGAGGCCAAGTACATCGTCAAGATCATGACCGGCGACCTGCGGATCGGGCTTAAGGAGAGCCTGGTCGAGGAGGCCGTTGCGAAGGCATATGGCAGTCCATTGACCGAAGTGCAGCGCGCGAACATGCTGCTGGGCGATATCGGGGAGACGGTCCGACTGGCGGCGGCCGGTCGGTTGACCGAGGCTCGCATGCGACTGTTTCATCCGCTCGGATTCATGTTGGCGAGCCCGGTGGAATCGACAGACGAGGGACTGAGTTACTTTCCGGAGGCGGCGGTCGAGGATAAGTACGATGGCATCAGGGCCCAGGCGCATGTTTCGGAGGGCGAAGTCCGCATTTTTTCGCGCACGCGGGATGAGATTACCGAGTCGTTTCCCGAACTGCCACCTGTGCTGGCGGGATTGCCGCAGGGGGCGATTCTCGATGGGGAGATTGTCGCGTGGGAATTCGCTTCTGGGCCGGCTCAAGCGATTGTCGACGAACCGGTGTCCGAGGAAGGCGAGCAAAAGGCGGATAGTCTCGGCCGGCCGCGGCCGTTCAGTGTTCTGCAGCAGCGGCTGGGGCGGAAGAAGGTCAGCGACAAGATGCTGCGAGAGATACCTGTGGCTTATCTCGTTTTTGATGTTCTGTACAGCAATGGCGAGTTGATGATTGAGCGGCCTTTGCAAGAGCGAGCGGGGATTCTGGACGTGCTGCTTGCAGCACCTCGGAAAAACATTCACCACAGGGCGCACAAGGGAACACAGGGAAACCTCGCATTCGACGATCAGGCAGAGTGTAAAGCGGGGATTATTCGTGCGCCCGTTTTTCGCGCTGCTTCGGCCGAGGAGCTAGAACAGCTGTTTGTGGCCGCGCGAGCTCGCGGCAACGAAGGGCTAATGATCAAGGATCTGCACTCGGCCTACACTCCCGGAAAGCGTGGCAAGTCGTGGCTTAAGATGAAGCGCGAATTGGCAACGCTCGACGTGGTCGTAACCGCCGTCGAATACGGGCATGGCAAGCGCATCGGCGTTCTGAGTGATTACACGTTTGCCGTGTGGGATGGAGATCGGCTGGTGAATATCGGCAAGGCCTATTCCGGGCTTACCGACACCGAGATTGCCGAGATGACTCAATGGTTCCTCGAGCACACAATCGAAGACCGCGGCTTTTTGCGCGTGGTCGAACCGAAGATCGTGCTCGAAGTGGCCTTCAACAACATGATGCGATCCGATCGTCATGAGAGCGGTTATGCGCTGCGCTTCCCGAGAATCGTCAGGCTGAGGCCAGATAAATCCGCGGAGGACGCAGACACACTAGAGCGAGCGCGAGAGATCTTCGAGCAGCAAAAGTAGGATTCTCGATATCCCACATCCGATTGGGCAGAAAACTGAGGGTTGGCGGAAATGACAACTATCTCTAGCAAGGACGTGCTCGAAGTCCAGACGCGAGTCCTCCAGAACCTGAAGAGCCATGCCGCCGGCCCGCAGGGAAAGCTTCCCCTTACGCCGACTAAGCTCCTCACTGAGCCATCAGGCAATCTGTTCGCGCTTAGCCAGAACGCCGGTATGGGCTGGCCGACGGAAAAGTTGCTCGACCCGGAATTCCTCATTCTCAGCACGCATGGTGGGCTCCGCGCCGAAGATGGGACACCGATGGCCCTCGGCTTTCACACCGGACATTGGGAAGTCGGACTACTGGTCGCCGAGGCTTCGCATGAGTTTCGCCGTCTTCGAGCTATTCCTTTTGCCGCCGCTTGCACGGACCCGTGCGATGGGCGATCGCAGGGCACAGAGGGAATGCTCGACTCGCTGCCGTACCGCAATGATGCGGCGACGGTGCTTCGTCGTCTGATGCGGTCTCTTCCTACGCGCCGCGGCGTCATGGGCATCGCCACCTGCGATAAGGGGCTGCCAGCCATGATGATGGCGCTTGCCTCTTCCGGCGACTATCCCGCCGTTCTGGTGCCGGGAGGCGTCACCCTGCTACCGGAGCAGGGCGAAGATGCCGGCAAGGCCCAGACGATTGGTGCCCGTTTCGCGCAACAGGAGATTTCGCTGGAGTACGCGTCCGAGATCGGTTGCCGTACATGCGCAACTCCGGGCGGAGGGTGCCAATTTCTTGGGACCGCGGCGTCGTCTCAGGTCACGGCTGAGGCTCTCGGCCTCGCCCTGCCGGCCACAGCTCTGGCGCCATCCGGCCATGCGGTCTGGCACGACGGCGCGGTGCGCTCGGCGCGTGCCCTTCTGCGACTCTCTCAACTTGGGATCGGCACGAACCGCATCTTGTCCGACGCTGCCCTGCGCAACGCGATGGTGCTGCATGCAGCTTTCGGTGGCTCTACCAACATGCTCCTGCATATACCGGCGATCGCGCATGCGGCAGGCCTTCGCCGACCAAAGGTGGAAGATTGGGCTCATATCAATCGGCAGATTCCGAGGCTCGTCGATGCCTTGCCCAATGGACCCAGAGGCTTTGCAACGGTTCAGGTATTTCTTGCCGGTGGCGTTCCTGAGGTCATGCTTAAGCTCCGCGAAGCCGGCTTGCTTGATTGCAGTGTGCTGACGTCCAGCGGAGAGACTCTCGGAACCAATCTCGATTGGTGGGCCGATTCGGAAGCGCGCCGGGAAATGAAGGCGCAACTCCTCGCCAGAGACGGAATTGATGCTAACGACGTGATCATGAGCCCCGCGCAGGCACGGACCCGCGGGTTGATGCCAACTGTCTGCTTTCCCACAGGGAATCTCGCACCCCAGGGGTCCGTCATTAAAAGTACCGCGATCGATCCATCACTCATTGATGAATCGGATGTCTACCGGCACACCGGGCCAGCGCGTGTCTTTATCACAGAAGCTGCCGCGATCGATGCCATCAAGCGCGGCGATCTACACGCCGGAGAGGTGGTTGTCCTGATCTGTGGTGGCCCGCTCGGCGCCGGGATGCAGGAAACATATCAAGTCACCTCGGCTCTCAAAGCCCTGCTCTACTGCAAGAATATTGCGGTTGTAACCGACGCCCGGTTCAGTGGGGTCTCGACTGGCGCTTGCATCGGCCACATCTCGCCTGAGGCATTAGCGGGTGGCCCGATTGGCAAGGTACGCGACGGTGACATGATCGAAATCGTCATTGATCGCGCGCAGCTCCAGGGCTCCATCAATTTCGTGGGGGAAGGCGACGATCGGTTCTCCGCCGCGGAAGGCGCGATACGTCTCAAGAACCGAGTCTCACGCGAGGACCTGGCCCCGCACCCGAAACTGCCGGAGGATACTCGCATCTGGGCTGCGTTAATCGAGGCAAGCGGCGGCGTCTGGGGCGGTTGCGTCTATGACGCGGACGCTATCGTGCAAAAGCTTGCGGGCGCCCCCAAGACCAGCAGGGTAGTTTAATGGCTGTGGTGCTGGTGTTCTTCGACGCTCTCAGCAACAGGGATCACGCATCCATGAGCGGTCGGACAAAGTGCGTGCTCAAACTGGATTGTCGTGTGGTTGATGCGGAAGTCCCGCAGCAGGCGTTCCTTGACGTCGCGCAGGATGCGCTCGCTCACTGAGGGCGGGATGTCGGCAATCGAGATGTGGCACGAGAGCGCATGGGTCTCCGAGCCGATGCTCCAGACGTGGAGGTCGTGAACATCGTTTACGCCCTCAATGGAACGGATTGCCAATTCAACTTTCTCCAACTTCATGCCGCGGGGTGTGCCTTCGAGCAGGATGTTGAGGGTTTCGCGCACGATACCGAGCCCCGACCAGAGAATCAGCACGCCGATGGCGACTGAGAGGACGGAGTCGATCCAATAATTTCCGGTGACAAGGATGGCCCAGCCTCCGGCGATGACCGCTGCGGTTGAGAGGGTATCGCCGACTTCATGCAGCAGGGCGCTGCGGATGTTTACGTCACCGCCTGAGCGATAGAGCAGGAATGCAATGGCGCCGTTCATCACCACCCCGGCCGCCGCGACCCACATCATTACGCTGGCATGTACCTGTTCGGGGTGCTGGATCCTTTTGAATGCCTCGTAGAAGATGAAAAATGAAACGCCGACCAAGGAGGTCGCATTGACCAAGGCGACGAGAACTCCGGCGCGATGGTAGCCGTAGGTCTTGGAGGAATTTGCCGGGCGGGATTGGAAATAAACGGCCACGAGCGAGAGCGCTAATGCCAGGAAATCAGAAAGGTTGTGCCCAGCTTCGGAGAGCAGTGCCAGGGAATGGGCCCGGATACCGGCCACGACCAATAGCGCGATGTAGGCCAGGGTTACGGCTAAGGAAATCGTCAGAACGCGCGACGTGCTGCCGTGGCCATGAGTGTGGACGTGCATTGCATTAAGTCTACGGACGGGCGCGGCAGGCAGCAAGCGGGAGGTGGCATCAGGTCACTAACTTGCATCGGAAGGCGTCATCCCGAAGCTCCGCGTTTTCACCAGCGGGGCGAGGGATCTCGCGTGAACTGAGCCTTGCGGTGCGGGCGATCCTTCGCTCTGCCTGAAGAACGGCTACGCTCAGGATGACGCCGCCGTTACGGGTTTATAGCAATACGGACCACGCAACCTCAGTTTCTGGTCAGGCTATCCAGATACTTGTTGTTGTAGAACGAGTTTGCCTTTTGGACAAATTCCAGGATGCGGAACATGCGATCGCGGGCTTCGCGGTTCATTTCGCGGAACTGTACGGCGGCGCCGGAGCCCGGGTCGAGTCGGGTGACGAAGCCTTCCGCGGACAGGCCGGGATCATCCATGGAGAAACTGAGCTTGATCTTGCTGCCGGGGTTCAGGATGTTACTGGTCTCGATGTAGCATCCGCCCATGCTGATGTCGGTGAGATTGGCGAATACGGGAACTCCGCCGGCTTCGGTTGTGAGTTCGATGGTGACGCGGCACTTGAGGCGGGGGTGCGCGCGACGGTCCTTGTAGGCGAGCTGCTTCTGTTTCTCGATGTACATGCGGCGATCGGCTTCCGAGAGAAGCTGCTCGGCGTCGTTGCCGTCGTCGGGGAAAACGGCGCGTCCCACGCTAAGAGAAAGGATTTCTTCGTTGCAGACTTCCTGGCCCGCGTGGCGAGCCAGGGCGCGCATGTTCTCCGCTCTTTTTCCGGCAGCGTCGGCGCCAAGACCGGGAGCAATCACCACGAACTCGTCACCGCCCATTCGCGCGACATAGTCGTACTCACGGCAGCTGTCCTTCAGCGCCTGCGCAAAGAGACGTAATACGCGATTGCCTTCAAGATGCCCGAAGCGGTCGTTGATCTGCTTGAAGCCGTCCATGTCAGAGACCATCACGGTCAGAGACGTGTTGTCGCGCTTGCAGCGGGCCAGTTCGCGGTCGAGCTGCAGGAAGAGCGAACGGGCGTTGGGAAGTCCCGTGAGGTAGTCGGTCGTCGCGGAGTTCTCGGCTTGCTGGTACTTGAGCGCGTTTTCAATCGCGAGGGCCATCTTGCCGCTGACGGCCAGCAGGATGCGCAGGTGGTCGGAGGTGAATCCGTCCCGCTCGGCGCGGTAGAGTGCAAGCACGCCGATGACTCCGGCGACGCCTTCCAGCGGAACGGCAAGAGCCGAGCGCAACGTGCTGAATTTCGTCGGATCGTTCAAGTACCCGGGCTCGACCGAGGGATTGCCGTTGATGATCGGCTTACGATTTTGCGCAACCCATCCGGAGAGCCCCTGGCCGACGGGGATGCGCAGTGAAGAGAAGAGGCGGTAGTTGTCTCCGTTCACGAACTCTGGAACTAATTCCTCTTCGCGGCGGACGTAAATCGCGATGGCGTCATAAGGAACCATCGGTTTGAGCTTTACCGAGAACACTGAGAGCGTCTCACCCAAGCTGAGTGAAGCGCCGAGGTCCTGACTCAATTCAAAAAGTGCCTGGGCTTCCTGCCGGGCTGCCGCAATCGATGAGAGGAAGGTATTTTCGCGACCGGCGTAATCCTGCCCTCTGGCTTTCTCGAATCCTGCAGCAGGCTCCAGGCCGCGCTCGATCTTGATTGCGGTCGAGAGGGGTGCGTTCGGATCTTCCACCGACTTCGCGATGGCCATCTCTTCCAGATGTTCGTACCGCCTATGCAGGATCTCTACGACTTTCGGGTCAAATGATTTTCCCGATTCGGCGTTGAGCTTCTGCATGACCTCTTTCAGAGGCAGGGCGCGACGGTATTGGCGGTCAGAGGCGAGTGCGTCGAGATAGTCCACGGCCGAGAGAATTCGCGCTCCAATGGGGATCTCTGCCCCCCGCAGGCCAAGTGGATAGCCAGAGCCGTCCCATTTCTCATGGTGCGCGCGTACGATCGGCACCACCGGATAAGGAAAGCGGACCCGCTCCAGAATCTCCGCGCCAACCAGCGTGTGAATCTTCATC
>Ga0126369_10002657_pt1 | contig 12818 bp, 29 predicted proteins | sample PanSoiMetaPlot_1_FD_109646 | JGI IMG/M metagenome (GOLD analysis project Ga0126369, IMG submission 109646) | Tropical forest soil microbial communities from Panama - MetaG Plot_1 | ecosystem: Environmental > Terrestrial > Soil > Tropical forest > Bulk soil | place: Panama | collected 2016-02-17 | reverse complement strand
GTTGAGGGCTGGCTGGTGAGCCTCGATCCTGGGCTGAGCGGGAACATTCAGAGCAACCCGCCGAGCTACGCCTGATGGCGAGCGCGGAGCTTGAAGCCCAGCTTCAGCAACTCAACGACCAGCAGGGCGTGTTCACGAACGCCGTCAAGGCCATGCTGGAAGGGCTGTGGTGCGGCGAGGGCTCGGCCGACGCCTGGCTGAAGGCGCTCGATCCCAACCTCGAAACCAACTGCCTGACGCCGATCCGCGTCGGCGACGCGCCGCCCGTCCAGCCGAGGCCCTACGACCCAAACACGCCGATGCCCGGCCAGCTTTACGACTGGACGTGCTCCTGCTGTAGCACCGATTGGCTGCTCAGGGCGTATGGGGCCGGCTTCAACATGGACGACATCTACGCCAGCCGTGAGCAGACGACCTACGCGATTGGGTACACCGGCAACGTGAACGGCACCTACGGGCTGATGAACGGCTCGGGCGTCGAGCTACAGCGGGTGCTTCGAGAGCAGGGCGGCCTGGACACACGCCAGGGCTGGATCGACTTCGACACCGCCTATGCCATCTTCAGTCATGGCTACGGCGGGGTTATGTCCGGAGGTGCTTGGTATCATTGGGTCGCCGTCCGTGGCGTCGATGGGCCGAACCTCTGGATTGCGAACAGCGCACCGGGGTACAAGTCGGTCTGGGACATCCTCAGCCGCGACGACTTCAACCGGCTCGGTCCCTTCAGCGTCGTCGCCGTGGTGCCCTCGTGACGCGCAAGCCGTTCGGCGGGAAGAAGGCCGCTCCCTTCAAGAAGGGCGGCGGCCGGTCGAGGAAGGGCGGCAAGACGGCCAAGGGCACACGCCGTCGCCGCTGACCTTCAACGAGCAATTCCAGGCGTACCGCTGGCAGTGCTGGCTGCACGCCATCAAACGCTGCGAGATGTGCAGCGAGTGGCTGGGCGTCGAAGAGTTCGGAGGCTGGGGCGTCCAGCCCTGCGGAGAGTGCTGCGATGAACTTGGACGACGCCGCCGCGCCCGTTGGCGCTGACCGCCTGTTGAAGCTCGGCTGCCCTGGCTGTGGCGACCGCAAGGGGGTGCCGCCAGGCACGGCGCTTCGCGACGCCGGCTGGCGCTTCGACATGCGCAAGGGCTGGTTGTGCCCGAAGTGCGCCCTGGCCGACTATCCAGCGACGGGCCGCCGCTGAGCGCACTGCGACCATTATCAGAGCCCTTGATAATGGTCGCGACTTATCGACGGCGTGTACACGCCATGCCCAGGACTCGGACCCAGGTGACCTTGACACCGGCGGTGGCCTTCGTCAGCCTGTGGGAGGCCGTCCGCCCCATGCCTCCAACTCCCCACGGACGGGCGGCCGACCGAGGCGGCGAGGCCGAAGGCGTGCGGGGCCAAAGCCCCGCCGTCTCACACCCGGTCGAGCAGGCGGACCTTCAGGCCGAGAAGCTCGCGCCAGGCAACGGTGACCTTCCGAGCCCCACGCCAGGCCGACGCCTGGGCGCAGAGACACTGGCGGACGTGCTCGCCACCGTGGAGCAGGTTGTCGCCGTCGTGCAGCGCTTCGAGGGCGTCGATGGCGGCTTCGAGGGCGTACAGGTCACGCTCGTCCAGGGGGCGGGGCGGCACGCCGTAGGCCGTGTCGCTGTGCCCGTTCTGCCCGTACTTGTCGCGCCGCGTCGCCCACGCCTTGCGGCGCGTCTCGGTGGTGTCGCTCACGCGCAGCCCTGGCAGTAGAGGTGGAACGCGCCCGCGACGGGCTCGGGCACGCGCATGGTGTCGGGCGTGACCGGCGTCGAGCAGCGCTCACACTGCCAGGTGAGGTTCGCCAGGAAGTGCTCGAACGCCCGCTGCTCAGCGCTCGGCGTCGGCGGCGGCGCGGCCAGCGCTGCGAGTTCCGGGCGCACCCGTGCTGCGGGACGCTGGGCGGCTGGCCGAGTGGGTGCCCGGCCAGCCCAACGTTGGTAGCCCGAAGGCTGCAACGGTAGGCCGATCCTACCAGGCAGGGGAATGAAGCTCACCGGCGGCCCGGTGAACGCCGAGTGAAGCTCGCCCGTGCCCTCGTGGAAGGTGGTGGGCGGGACGTGGCCGTAGTCGGGCTCGCGCTCGACCCACTCGTCGCCCTGGCGCTCGAACACGCCGCTCATAAGCCGTGATTGAAGGACCAGTGAATCATCTTCCAAAGACACGGACAGAGCATGAGCCCGACGCCGACGCCGATCAGGAACGAGTCAGCGTCGATCACGGGTCGCGTCGATCCTCGGGCTGGTCGAACTCGCGCCCGAGCAGGGCGTACAGCGATCCCTCGTTGGGGATCGGCACCTTCTCACCTGGCTTGTGCTCGGCGGCCAGGGACCACACGAAGCCATCCTTGACGACGAGGTGCCCTGGCAGCCAGCCGCCGTGTCGCTGCGGCGTGACCAGGCGCTTCGAGTAGCCGGCTGGGCCGGTGCGGATCACCATCAAGAGCCCCCAATTGTCGGGGTGGGCCGTGAAGAGGTCCACGCCCGTCCCTCGGAAGCGCAGGCGCTTGTACTTGGGGCCGACGGCGTGGCGACCGTTCACGTCCAGGCGAAGCTCGAACGTGCCGTCGCGGATGAGTTCCGCGCACAGCGTCTCAAGCTGGCTGATCGGCGGCTGGTTGGACTCGCCGAAGAGGTCGAGCCTGGTTTGCCAGAGCGGGATCGCCAGGAGTTCGATGTCGCCGATGTCGGGCCGCTGGCGGCGCACCGAGCCGGCGACCTCGATCTGCAAGCAGACAGGGCCTAGCAGCGTGCGAAGCTCTTCGGCGAGCGCCTCGGCCTCGGCGAGTCGGATGCGCGTCCCAGCGGCCACGGGGCTCACTGTACTCCGTGCAGCGGCATCGAGGTCCGCGTCAGGACTTGCATGGCGTGTCGCCTGGCGTCGGAAAGCTCGCCTTCTCGAAGCGCCCCGATGTTGGCTTCGCACGCCTTGAGCAAGCGCGCCAGGGCCGCGTGCAGGTCGAGGTTGTCCTGCTCGACCTGGGCGCAGTCGTAGATGGCGTGGACTTGCTCGGGCGGCAGGACGCTCATCGGCCGGCCCGCAGGTCGGTGATGGACGAGTGAAGCTCGATCACCTCGGCCTCAAGCTGCGCGACCCGATGCCGCAGATCGACGTACAGGCGCGTGAGCGCCGACGGCGACATGGTGGTCACGTCGGACGGCGGGTCGGGCTCGGGTGGCCTGGGCTGCCAGGACTCGCCCTCCCGGTCGTGGACGCTCACGCTGCCACGGCCTCACGCTTCTCGGCGAGCCGTTCGAGCGCCTCGGGCAGCAGGTCGCGCCGCTTGGCGACGCCTTCCTGAAGCAGCCAGAGCATCTCCTTGTGCATCGAGCGCCCCTCGGCCAGGCCGAGGGCAGCCAACTGCTCGTACAGGTCGATGGGCAGGGTGAGTGTGTAGGAGCGCTCGGCTCCCTTGCGGTTCGTGGCGAGGCCAACCATTGAAGTGTTCTCCCTTTGGGGTGTGGGTGAGGCTGTGAAGCCTGCCCTGAGTCTAACCTATTCCCCACCCCGAGGATCCCTGTCCGCTCGGCCGCCTCCGACGCCGTTCTTACACAAATCTAACAAAAGTCGTGGGAAAAGGGGTGGAATCGGGAATAACTATATGCCCTGTTCGGTTATAGTTGGTGTAAGCGAAAACACAGACCCCCAGGCGGACGGACGATGAACCGCCACAGACACAGAGCCGTAAAGCTCCCAGAGCGCGAGCCCTCCCCGTGGATGCGGGGAGCGCGCCGACGGAATCCGAGCCAAGACACACGGGGCCACGAGCCCCGACCGAGGCAGGCAGGGAGCGACAAGTCGGACGGAACCGCCAACCAGCACCCTGTGAAGGTCACCTGCAAAGCGCCCGATGGGACCGAAGGCCCATCACCCCCTATGCCACGAGCGATGTATTCGGATCGTTCGTGAGCGTTCAAGGACGGCCGTAGTCAGCTACGCCGAGCGGTTCGCGACCACTCCCGTCCACCTCCCCAACACCCCGAGCGCGATGCGGCGACCCAACATGCCCCCTCTTACGAGGCCCGATGCGGACTGCCAACACTCCGGGCGCGGTGCGGGGAACCACACCAAAGGAGCCCTCGACCATGCACTTCACCACCACCCACAGCTTCCAGACCGGCCACACCTTCGTGAACATCGGCTGGAACGCCTTCGTTTGCACGACTTGCAAACTCGACAGCTACAGCGCTGACGGCCTTGAGTGCCCAGGCACGCCAGTCGTCGCCTGCCCCACACAGGGCAACGCCTTCAGCCACGGCCAATGCGCCCAGGTCTTCGCCACCACGGCCGAGGCCGAAGCGCACTGGATGGATGTTCATTCCCCATTCTGAGAAGGAGGTCGTCTTGACCCAAACCACAACCTGCCCGCGATGCGGGCGTGCGGACTGCAAGGTCCGCGAGGCGTTCGTCCAAGCTACCCGCTACGAGCCAATGCGCTCGCTCGGGTGGCAGGCGTTCTGCCCGACCTGCGACCTGTACTTCAAGGTCGCTTCCGACTTGGTTCAGGCGTCCTTCGCCTGAACCGTTCTCCCCACGGAGCCCCCGACCATGAGCATGAGCAAGAAAGACTTCGAGGCCGTCGCGAGCGCGCTCGCGGCCTTCTCCACCATCAGCGCCCAGGCACCCGTCAAGGACGTGGTGGCCGAGGTCGCCGAGGTGCTCGCCCTGAAGCTTCAGGCCAGCAACCCCGCCTTCAACAAGGCGATGTTCCTTGCCGCGTGCAAGAAGGAGGTAGCCAAGTGAGCTACGCCACCGTGAGCGTCATCGTTGATGGCGCTCTGGATCAGGAAGAGACGTTCCACAGCCAGGTGGCCGTGGACGCCTTCCTGGCGTTCGTCCAAGCCCAGGCCGCTGACGACGGCCTACTGACCGAGGTGTACGTGGTCAGCCACGACCACCCCGAGACGTGGGACTGCTCGTGCATCCAGTACGAGCAGGATCACCATCCAGCCCTCACCTTCAACGGGTGAGGGCTTCGGAGCCCCCGACCATGCTCAAGATCAAAGTCGCGTTCTTCCGACTGCGCCGACACTTCAAGGGTGCCCCGAGCACCCGCATCCACTACCTGTACGGCAACCACCCAATCTTCTAGGAGCCCCCGACCATGACCAAGTACCTGTTCCAGAGCGAAGCGCTCAACGCCCACATGCTCGTCGTCCTCGCCAAGAACGCCTACCACTCGGCCGCGACGATGCACCTCTTCGACCTCGACGCCCTCGATGACGGCGAGAGCGATGCCCCGAACCAGGCCACCCTGTGCGGCTTCCTGCCGAAGGGCGGGCTGACCGAGGCAGCCCCCTCCTGGGGCTGCTACGTGACCTGCAAGAAGTGCCTGGCGAAGTACGCCACGCTGACCAAGTAACGGAGCCCCCGACCATGACCACCACCACCCTCTGTGTGTGCGGCCAGCCCGCCACCATCTTCCTCAGCGACTTCGCTGGCGCGGTCTGCACGGACTGCTTCGCCAGCGTGACGATCTGCCCGTGCTGTGGGCAGGCCAACGACAGCAGCCTCGTCCACGACACGACGCACCTCGACTGCTGCGGCCACAGCCTGAGCGACCACACGGTCGCCGGCTGCATCGCCATCGACCCCACGACCCCCGACAAGTTCTGCGCCTGCCAGGAAAAAGGTACGGAAGCCTAACCCATTCGGTTATAGTTGGACACAAGTCCCCCGACCAAGGAGATACCCCGATGACCTTCACCAACACGAACGCCCTGCCGATGGCCCTGCGCGCCAGCATCGCTGAGGTCGTTCGCCTCGGCCTCGACCTGGGCCGCAAGTTCGAGCCCCAGGACGTGATCGACAACCCCTGGCTGCGCAAGGTCGCCACCGACTACGCCCTGGCGTCCGAAGACACCAGCGGCTTCATGTGGGACATGGCGAACGCCGCCAGCGGCCGATACGGCCTGAGCAACGGCCAGGCCAAGGGCGTGCTCAACGTCATCATGGCGCGGCAGCGCAACAACGCCGCCGGTGCCCAGGCGTCGGGCGGCCTGCCCAACGTCGCCCAGGTGCCGAGCGCCCGCTACCGGGTCGTCCAGCCCGACGGCCAGTCCATCGCCATCCGCCTCGACTCGGCGGCCTGGGCGCAGGACAAGCCCAAGGGCACGCGATGCGTCGCGGTGCGGACGGCCGACGGCTGGTTCAACGTCGGCTTCATCGACCCCGATGGCTCGATCAAGCTCTGGAAGCGTGGCATCGGCTATGCCAATCGACTGACGCCAGCGCTGACCACCGTCGCCAACGGCGTCGCCGACGGCACCTGGCTGGTGTACGCGCTCAGCTACGCCCAGGAAGGCGGAAATTGCGCCTTCTGCGACAAGGAACTCGACACCCAAGAGTCCCTGACCGTGGGCTACGGCCCGACGTGCGCCAAGCGGCATGGCTTGCCGTGGGGCGCGAAGGCTGTGCCGATGACCGTCCTGCTCGCGCAGCAGGCGGCCGGCCAGCCGGCCCCCACCCCCGACGCCGATGCGTTGGACCGCATGTACGACAACGAAGTCGAGCGGCAGATGAGCGCTGAGCCCCTGCCGAAGCGGACCTACGACGAGGTGTTCGGCGACGACGACGCCTGGGGCGAGAAGAAGGAGTTCATCGACAACACGGTGAACGACGCCCCCGCCCCCGGCTCGTTGCTCGACCTGGCCCTGCGGATTCAAGGCGGCTCGAAGTGAGCCGCCTGTCCGACATGGCGCTCGCTCTACTCGCCGCCACGAGCTTCGCCCTGCTCATTCGACTCTTCGCCACCCCCACCCTCTAACGGAGCCCCCGACCATGCAATTCATCCAGACCACCATCAAGGAAGTCCCCGAAGCCAAGGCCCAACTCTGGCTGCCCCAGGCCCCAGGCGAGTCGGGCATCTTCAAGCCCTTCGCCTTCAAGTCCAAGGTCATCGACTGGAAGCCCCCGATGGGCTTCAACGCCCAGATGGTCTACAAGAAGTAACTCAAGTTACGCGGCGAGGCCATCCCCGATGTCGGGGACAATTCACCATCCGCTGTCAATTGGCGACTGAGAGTCGCCGAGGGAGGGTATCGAAGGTCGGCGGCGGGGAAACCTGCCGAGCCGTCGCCGACCGCCTATGGACAACCACGGGACGCTATGGTCTGGCTTCCGCTGTCACGGCGGCCAGACTGCCGCTTGCACCGGGCTGAGCGAAATCAGCCCGGCCGATGCACCGCACGGGTCGGGCCTGCCCTCTCAGGCCCACGCTGACTACCCACCCCCAGGAGCCCCCGACCAATGGCATCCGCCCTCGTTTGGAAGGTCTACGACAACAACGAACTTATCGCCGCGACGCGCAACCCCGAGGAAGCCGCCGCCGTCCTGAGCATGACCGGCACGGGCACCGTCAAGGTGGACGGCCGCGTCGTCTGGAAGGAAGGCAAGGAGGCGCAGCCGGCTGGCGACAGCTACGACTACGCCGCCATGACGATGTACGCCCGACGGCGAGCGAACCACCAGGCCCGCTACGAGGCCGACCTGGCCCGGCGCGAGGCAACCGCCCGCGAGTACCGGGCACGGATGGGCTGCTCGTGCATGATCGAGCCCGTCTCGGACGGTCCTGACCGGGTGGTCACCCATTCGAGCGACTGCCCGCTCGCCCTGCCCTACTGATGAGCACGCCAACCCCCGAGGCGTGGCTCGCCACCCTCAAGGCGTGGTGCGACACCCACGCGCTCGCGACCTGCACTGAGTGCGGGCACCTCCACTTCGACGCTCGGGTGGGCGAGTACATCGCCTGCCCCATTCGCGACTGCGACTGTCCGAAAGCCCCCGACCATGACTCGCTTCAAGCAACTCAAGACGCTGGCGACAGCGCCGTATGAGAAGCCCCCGGTCCCTGGCGTCCTGAAGACGGCCGAGGACGCGGCGGCCAACACCCACCCCTACCCGATCTTCTTCCACCCGCTGTACTTCGTCTGCGTCTGCGTCGAGTGCGGGTGCAAGGAGGTTGGGCCGCGCCGGTCAGACCTGCTCGGCGCGCTGTACGACCGTGCCAAGCACGCGGAGACACACTCGTGAACTTCATCGTCATCACCCCGACCGCCGCCATCGGCCCGTTCACCGATCCGGTGGACGCGGCCGACTTCGCGGCCACGCTCGACGCCGCGACCGTCGTTCCACTGACCAGCCCGCCCATCCCCTTCACATTCCCGGCCCCCGTGACGGCCGATGTACTGGTGGCCGCATGACCTACAAAGACACCCCCGACCAGCACAAGCACGACCCCATCGTGCTGTCCGTGCGCCTGATGAACACGTGCTCGCACGGCAAGCCCTCGAACCAGTGCTGCGGCTACGCCGAGTGGCTGCGGGTCATTCATCAGGTCAACCGCCTGTACGCCGACGCCGACCTGCCGAACGCCTTCGGCGAGCCCCTGGTCTGTTACGACTGGTGGGCGGGCGGCTGGTGCGAAGAGTACCCGCAGTTCCGCGTCATCCTGCGGGACGACAACACGACCAACGTCCAGGCCAAAGACAGCGAGTCAGCCGCCGTGCTGAAGAACGCTGTCCTGGCCGTGACCGGCGACGAGGTGGACGACAACGGCATGACCGTCGCCCACCACGCGCCACACCCAGCCCTCTGAAGGAGCCCCCGACCATGAGCTACAACCCGAAGACCGAAGTCGAGCAGGCAGCCCGCCAGGTCAGCGACTACATCAACCACCACACGTGGGGCGAAGGTCCGAAGGCGCTCGCCAAGGAACTCGCCAACGACCACCCCACGCTTCAGCAGGGGATCATGCGCGTGTGCCTGGCGTTCATCCGTGAGATGGCCGCCAAGCAGTACGTGGACGCCCGCAACGAGGGCAGCCACGAGGTTGCCAAGCGCATCGTCGCGATGCTCGACGCCGAACCCGAGCGGCTGCCCTTCATCTGAGGGTTTCCGCTTTGGCGGCGCGGGCCGCATTGAGTGGGTAGATGCCGGACGGCGGACCAGTGACGCCGCCCCTAAGCGCCAGGGTGCGCCACGGGCGGCTAGATCGGGACGGAGCCGTCCGGCATCTTCTTACGCTCTTCTAACCGAAGCCGTACCTAAATGGTTGCCAACTAGAACCGTACAGGCTATATTTAGGGAGCACACCGAATCTGACGACCTGCAAGGAGTCCCCCGACCAACCGCAGGGGCGGGCCAACCACCCGCCCCCATTCCCGACCAAAGGAGTCGATCAATGAAATCCGGACGCACACTTGTAGAGCTTGCAACCGAAGTACAGCGCCAGGCTGCCTCGAAGAAGGACGCGCTCGTTCAGACGCAGTCCCTCGCTGTCAACACCAACGGCCAGAGCCTTTTGTGGCTCGGCGGCGCTGAGCCCTTCGGCCTGACCAACCTGGCGCATCGCCAGATGGGCGACCACCTCGGCATCCCGGCCAAGTGGTACGACACGATGCAGGGCCGCATCGAAGACTGGAAGCTCCCCGACGGCAGCAACCTCTTCGACACAACCGTGAACACCCTTCTCAAGGCGCGCCCCGCCAACGAGCAACGGCTGGTCCGCACGCTCGACGGCAACGCCCGAGCGTTCCTGTCGAACAAGTACAAGCCCATCGACAACCTGCCGGTGCTGATGAGCATCCTGCCCGTCCTTCAGGACATGAAGGGCCTGGATTGGGCGAAGGCATCGCTCGAAGTCACCGACAACAAGATGTATTTGCAACTCGTGAATCGCGACCTGACGGCGCTCATCACGGGCAAGCACAACTTCATTGACGAAGTGGCGGCTGGCATCGTCATCTCGAACAGTGAGGTCGGCCTGGGGGCCTTCCGCATCCAGCCGATGATGTGGCGGCTCGTGTGTGAGAACGGCCTGATCCGCACCATCGAGAGCAAGGTGAAGTACCACGTTGGCGGTGTCATGGGCACCGACGGCGAAGCCTACTCGTGGCTCGGCGACGACACGATCCAGGCGCGGTCTGAGGCTACTGTGCTCGAAATGAGAGATGCGGTGCGCGCCGCGCTCGACGGCGACCTGTTCCAGAACAGCGTCGATGCGGCCAACGCGGCAGCCGGCGTCAAGATGCAGGGCGATCCCATCGCCGCCGTGCAGTGGGTCACCGACAAGTTCAACTTCAACGCCGACGAGCAGGCCGCCACGCTGCGCAACCTGATCGAAGGCTCCGACCTGAGCCTGTGGGGCATGGTCAACGCCGTGACCGCCACGGCCAACACCGTCGAGTCCTACGACCGGGCGGTCGAGCTTGAGACGATGGGCGGGAAACTGCTCGATCTGCCCAAGCACGAAGTGACCGCCCTGGTGAACGCCAACTGAGAGCGTGCAGGGCCGGGGGGAAACCCCGGCCCTCTCGGCTGGTCCGAGCGTGACCCCGCGTCAGCAGGCCAACACGACGACCCAACGCAAGACCTCCCTACTCCTTCCCAGCCCTTCCGCCTCAACTCGTAGAACCGTTATCCGCCCTGGCCCCGGTGTCCTAGGCACCGGGGCCGTTCCCGTTTACAGGAGTCCCCCGACCATGCCGTATTGCAGCAGTGAACAGAAGCTACAGGGCTTCGATGAGCCCGAAGTCGAAATCCAAGACGAAGACGTGTCCGACACCGAGTACACCGCCACCGTCCACATCAACCGCCCGTGTGCCTCGTGCGGCACCGAGGCCGGCTACTACGACCTCGACGTGAGCGAGGTCTTCGAGCACGAGTGCCCCGTCCAAGACGGCGCGCCCGAGGGCCACCGCTTCGCGATGTGCCCCGAGCACCTCGACCTGAACAAGGAGGGCCAGGGTGCGACCGGCTGCGAGGCGTGCGACCAGTACGTCATCTGCCTGAACGACGACTGCAACTGCGCCGACGACCCCGAGTTCGAGCTTGAGTCCTCGGACGTGAACCCCGTGGACGACTACCAGCGCACCGACCGCCACGGCAAGCCGATCAAGAACCCGCGCTACCAGCGGCACCTGATCGGGGCCGAGGTGACGGCCACCATCGCCTGCCAGCGCTGCGGCGAGAGCTTCGATGTGGTCGCCACCGACAGCGTGCCCGCCTCATCCTTCGAGGTCGAGTCGAGCCACTAGACACAGAAACGGCGGGGGGCTTTCGCCACCCGCCGTTCGTGCTTGGAAATCGCCCCCGACCAAGAAGGAGATTCCCGACCGCCGGTCGCGCCGCGAGACGCTGCCAGGCAGATCACGTGAAGCATAGCCGATTCTCGCGAGAACGCAAACACTTTCAAGGAGCCCCTGACCATGAACACCCCTATCGGCGTCCTCTTCCCAGCCGGCGCGCTCGTCGCGACGCCTGCGGCCCTGGACGCGCTCGCCAAGGCGGGCATCGACCCGTCCACCCTGCTGATGAAGCACTTCGTCGGCAATTGGGGCGACGTTGATCGCCACGACCGACGGGCCAACGAGGCCGCGCTCGTGGACGGCGGCCGACTGCTGTCCGTCTACAAGGTGCTGCCCGGCGGCGCGGCCGTCTGGATCATCACGGAGGCCGACCGCTCGGCGACGACGGTCCTGCTGCCTGATGATTACTAAAGCCGAGGTGACCCTGAGCGCCGACGCCCGAGACATGCTGCTCGGGCTGGCGCGCAAGGAACTCATCGTCGCCGAGCTTGCCGTCGCCAACTGGCAGGCCGCCCGCGACCAGCAACTCGACGGCTGGGCCGAGGGTAAGCTCGGCACCGACTTCTGGCCCGACAGCCAGGAGGCCATCTACGTCGAGAACCTACGCCGCTACGCCCTGTGGCTCGAAATCACACGAGCCCTCGAAGAAGGAGAACGCCAACCATGAGCCCCCGACCGACACCACCCACCCCCAGCTTCGCCGACCTGCCGCCCGAGGTGCTCGTCGCCGTGTGCGACTACCTCGAAGGCGACGGCCACGGCATGTACAACCCCGCGTTCCTGACCGAGTGCGGCGTGCCCGACCAGTGGGTCGCCAGCGTCACCGAGACGTACAAGAGCGACGGCACGTACAAGGGCTCGATCTTCGCACCTGGCTCGCCAGGTCTACCGGGCTCGCCCTACGTGCCCGAGATGACCGCCGTCTACTCGCTCGACGTGTACCGCCGCATCGGCCGTGACCTGGGCCTGCCCGGTTCGGGCTACGGCGGCCGTGGCTTCGAGGCCCGCGATTGGGATCGCCGCATCCGCCAGAAGCTCGCCGAGAAGATCGAGCTTCTGATGCCTGGCGAGACGCTCTTCAAGGTGCTGACCGAAGCCCAGGAGGCCGAGTTCAAGCAGTGGGCGATGGACAACGACCCACCCAACATGGCCTCGTGGGAGGTCTACCACCCCGTGTGCCGCAACGTCTGGATGGGACGCGGCATCTTTCCCCCGAAGAAGGAGACAGGTCAATGACGACCGTCCAAGTGCAGTGCGATTTTTGTGACTCGACCACGGTCGAGTGGACGTACCCGGCCGACGACTTCGCGATGGTCGGCCTCAACCCCGACACCGGCGACAGCGGCCAGGTGCTCGGCTCGGCGGGTGCCTGGGCGGCGTGTGAGCCGTGCTCGGCGCTGATCGAGGCGAACGATTGGGACGGCTTGGCCGACCGCTCGGTCAAGACGCATCCGCTGGTCAAGGCCGGCTTGACGACCGACATGCTCACCACGCTGATCCTGGCGACGCGCCAGATGCACGCCACGTTCCGCGAGCTTCGCAAGGCCCCTCGGCTGAGGTTCGGCTGATGAGCAACCTACTCGCGGTCGATTGGGACTCGTTCTTCGTCAACCCGTGGGGCGAGCCTGACCCCGCCAAGCGGCGGGCCGACTGGATGATGTTCGATTGGGGACACCGCGAGGCGGTGTTCTTCATCGAGCACGCCTGGACGGG
>Ga0126369_10002656_pt1 | contig 12818 bp, 29 predicted proteins | sample PanSoiMetaPlot_1_FD_109646 | JGI IMG/M metagenome (GOLD analysis project Ga0126369, IMG submission 109646) | Tropical forest soil microbial communities from Panama - MetaG Plot_1 | ecosystem: Environmental > Terrestrial > Soil > Tropical forest > Bulk soil | place: Panama | collected 2016-02-17 | reverse complement strand
AGGAAGACCTGGAGGAAGCGGCGGGTTCGAGTCCCGTCCGGTCCACTACATGGCCCCGAAGTTCATATAGGTGAACATCGGTCTTATAAACCGAGGGCAGTTGGTGCGAGTCCAACCGGGGCTACTTGGGTAGGTTGTGTGAGGCTGTTGCCCCGGTCACACTTAGGAAACTGGTGGTTCAATTCCACCCCTGCCCACTTCGGAAAATCGAACTCCTTGCGCGTACATAGGATATAATGCGTAAGGAGGTTCAGATGAAGTGCTTAAATTGTGGCGAGGAATGCAAAGTCAAGTTTTGTTCTCGCTCCTGTGCAGTAACCGTCAATAATCGTGGCAAGCGGCGTCATGGACAAGAGCCGCCACCGTGTTTGGTATGCGGGAAGAAGACGAAACAGGGCTACAGCAAATACTGTTCACGCAAATGTCAGGGAGTAGCTTCCAGGCGAGCGGTATTTGAAAAGATACGCAGGGGCGAATATAACCTTGCCTGGAGTGGTAACAACGTCCTGCGCGAGTTCTTGCTTCACGAGCGTGGAGCGATTTGTGAGGGCTGCGGTCGAACAACATGGATGGGTCGCCCTATTCCCCTGAGCGTCCACCATGAGGATGGTGACGCCACTAATAACGACCCGAAGAACATCTTCCTTTTGTGCCTTAATTGTCACGGAATAACTGACAATTATGGCAGGAAGAACATGAAGAGTACGAGACAGTACAGGTACACGCCGCTATAGTTCAGTGGTAGAACGGTACTTTGGTAAAGTACAAACACAGGTCCGATTCCTGTTAGCGGCTCTGGCCGGACGGTGCAGTGTAGGGTTACTTCACCATTTTGGATGTGGGCGCGAAAGCGTGTGGTTCGATACCACCTAGCCACAATGTTAAAGAACACTCTACGCGATTTTTTCTCCGGCCTAACGCGGCATTCGTATATTGGCTGAGTATATCACGTTGCCAACGTGAGGGGACGGGTTCGATTCCCGTATGCCGCACTGGTATCCATCACCAACCAGAGGTTGCCCATGTCCATCGAACTGCGAGAGGAAGGCAAGACACGGATCATCACCAAGGATGGGCAGTATGTTGGCGAGATCACCAAGACCAGCAAGGGATCGTTCGCCTGGAAAAACCTGCTGGCCGACAAGATCAAGTCGCCCTTCACGCAGGGTGAGGTCAAGACCGAGCGCGAAGCGTTCGCCAAGCTCGGCTTCCGCCTCAAATAATGGTGGGGTCCGCCTCGTACACCGTGGAGGCGTTGTCGATCTGCTCAAAGCACCGCCGGGTCATCGGTAGGTCCGTGTCCACCCGGCCCCGCGCCACCTTGTCGAGCCAATCTTCTTCGGATTTTGTGTAGTAGTGGTTGATGCGGACCACACCGCCGCAGTAGTCGCTCAAAGGCCCGTCCAACGGTCGGCATTGTTCGTCCACCGTTTCCACGTTAAGATGGTGTGGGTTAAAAAGGGTGTTCGGCACCTTGGCCGGATTTACCACACTTTTGATGTGGCGGTTGCTCCAGTAGTCGAACGGTGCCCGCCAGTGGTAGCTCCCGTGGACCGGGAACACCTTGTTTTTCAAACCACTGCTGCCGAATATCAACCAGTGGATGCCCAGGGCTTCGTGGGCCTCGTAGGCAGGCATGATCTCCACCAGGGGCTTATTGCACACCACGAACTCGTCAGCGTCGATCACCAAGCACCACCGGGAGTCGATGGTCTGGAGGGCCTGGTGGTAATAGACGGTTTGAATCCTGGGGCTGGGGACTTCGGTGACCTGCACCTTGTCCATGCTGGGGATGGGTTTATCGTTGGGTAGGTGGCTGAGGAGGTAGACTTGCTCGACCCCGTGCTTTAGGTGGTGGGCGACCCATTCCTCCAGGTATCGGGGTTCTTCGCTCTTCACGATGGCCAGCATGGTCAGGTATTTCATGTAAATATATGAGTCTGCCTTAACGGATTAGTGAAGGTAGAATGAAGGTACAGGAAGTACATAGAGCGATGAAGCCTTTCTTGTATGCCATCGCCACGCTGGCCGTGGCCACCCTTGTCGCGGGCAATTTATCCCCCGCCGACCACCCGACAAATGATTTTGAAGAACCTCTCCGACCCCAAGGATCGTTCCTGCTGGTGGGCGGCGGCTGGACCCCTGATTCGGCCAGGGAGCGGTTTTTAGACCTGGCCGGCAGCAAAGACGCCCGCATTGTCCTGATCCCCTGTGCGAGCGACCTGGCGAACGAGACGACCGCCCTAGCCCTGGTCCAGTTCTGGTCGCAATTTAAGATTCGCTCGATTGATGTGGTCCTCAGCCCCGCCGACGCCTACAAAATACGCAGGGCCACCGGCGTTTGGATTGGCGGCGGCGACCAGCTTCGGCTGGTGAGGATGCTGCAAAATACTCCGGTGGCCGATGAGTTGCATAAACTCTACGCTCGTGGCGGCGTGATTGGAGGAACTTCGGCTGGCGCTTCCTGCGTCGGCGGCTACATGCCCTACGAGGACACTTGCCATCGCGGATTCGGCTTCCTCCAGTACCTCGTGATCGACCAGCATTTCAGTCAGCGTCAACGGTATGAGCGGCTGAAGAAAATCCTTTCCCAGCACGGCGACTGTATCGGGCTGGGGATAGACGAGGGGACTGCGGTGGTGATTCGGGGCGACGTAATCGAGATTCTGGGGGTCAACAGTGTGACGATATTAGTTCCCAAGGAGGAGGAGCGAAAGTTTCGCCAGGGCCAAAAAATGGCGTTGGCGCGAAAATAGGTGCGTAGCTCAATTGGTAGAGCGTCCGTCTCCAAAGCGGATGGTTGCGGGTTCGATTCCTGCCGCACCTGCTTGCCGGTATAGTTCAGTGGTAGAACGGCTGTCCCGTAAACAGCAGACGTAGGTTCGATTCCTACTACCGGCTCTTTGGCCCTAACCGCTCTGGCTCTACTCGTTGTGGTAAAAAGATCAAACGATTGGGCGGGAGGGGCTGAAACCCCAAGCGGGAGTGTTAGTTGTGAGCAAGATTCATGTCAACGTCGGAACCATCGGTCACATCGACCACGGGAAGACGACCCTGACCGCCGCAATCCTGGCGGTGCAGGCAGAGAAAGGTCTGGCGAAGTCCAAGAGCTACAAGGACATCGCCAAGGGTGGCACGGTGCGTGACGAAAATAAAACCGTCACGATCATCACCAGCCACGTCGAATACGAAACCGCCAAGCGGCATTACGCCCACGTCGATTGCCCCGGCCACGCCGATTATGTGAAGAACATGATTACCGGCGCGGCCCAGATGGACGGGGCCATCCTGCTGCTCTCGGCGGCGGACGGCCCGATGCCCCAGACGCGGGAGCATGTCCTGCTGGCCCGCCAGGTCGGGGTGCCCGACATCGTGGTGTTCCTCAACAAGTGCGACTTGGTTGACGACCCCGAACTGATCGACTTGGTGGAACTGGAGACGCGGGAACTGCTGGTCAAGTTCGGCTTCAGTGGCGAGAAGACGCCGGTGATCCGGGGTAACGCCAAGGGGGCGCTGGACAACCCAGACGACCCGGAGGCGTCCAAGTGCATCACCGAGTTGCTGGAGGCCCTGGACAGCTATATCCCCGACCCGGTGCGCAAGATGGACCGGCCCTTCCTCATGTACGTCGAGGGCGTCCACTCCATCGTCGGTCGCGGAACCGTGGCAACGGGCAAGATCGAGCAGGGCGCGGTCAAGCCCGGCCAGAAGGTGGAAATCCTGGGCCTGGGCGAGATGCGTGACTGCGTGGTGGTCAGCGTCGAGCAGTTCAAGAAACCGCTCGATGAGGGCGTTGCCGGTCAGAACGTCGGGCTGCTCCTGCGTGGCGTGAAGCACGAGGAGATCAGCCGGGGCCAGGTGCTTGCGGCACCGCGTACCATCAAGCCCCAGACCAAGTTCCGCTCCGAGGTCTACGTCTTGAGCAAGGAGGAAGGCGGTCGGCACACGCCGTTCATGGATGGCTACAAGCCGCAGTTCTTCTTCCTGACTACGGACGTGACCGGGGAAATCAGCCTGGTCCCGCCGGTTGAGATGGTCCTGCCGGGCGACAACGCCAGCCTGGAAGTGCTGCTGGAGAAGCCCATCGCCCTGGAGGTTGGCAGCCACTTCGCCGTCCGCGAGGGCGGAAAAACCGTGGGATCGGGCGTTGTCACGGAAGTTTTGACTTAACAACGGGCGTTCCCCGCAGTAAAATGCAAGTACGTCAGGGTCGCGCATGGCGTGGCTCGGTGAGGGGGCCGTCCATCACACGGCCCCCTCACTTTTTTTGGCTACACGGAAGTACGTCATGAATTGGCAGCAGTTTTGGGCGGCTCTCGCCGGTTTTGGCCTTGTGGCCTTCATCTTCTTCCTGGCGGTGTTATGCTTCAGGATGGGCGAAAACGAGGTCAAGCATCCTGAAACGGTCCCGCGAGGAGACACCCCTGGGTGCGGCCCAGGTTGTCTGGGACTCATGCTCATTATGATAGGCACTTATATCCTCATCCTATTGCTCCGGGCGCTGTCCGGGGATTTGATCTGATGGGAAACGGTGTGGATTACGACGACATGCACCAGGAGCTTAGCCGACGCCTCCTTGAATTGGATGAGCCTCGCCGCCGTCGCCAGAGGCGAAAAACAATGCTGCTTTGGTTGTTGACCGGGGCGCTATGTCTTGGGGTCTTTGGTTTATGCGCCGGGGTGGGTAAGCCGGTGGCGGACTTGGTGCGTGAGTTTTTGGAGGACGTTTTCCCTGCCAAGAAGATTGAACCGCTCGATAAATAAGGCATGATTTTCAAGGACATCACGGCTGGGGCCGTCCATCAAATCTACCGGATAGCCGAGTTCGAGGGCATCGCCGCCGATCAGCTTTACGTCAAGATAGACGATAGGCCAGTCGGACCCTGGAAGATGTTCTGGAGCGTGATGCTCACCGACAGCTTCGACCCAGATCATTATTACCTGGAAGAATTGGGTGGTCTGCGGTTGGCAATCTGGAAGCCTTCGGCGGTCTTTCTGGTCGGTGCCACCATTGACTTCGACCCCAATCTAGTAGAGAAACCCTTCTACAACGGGGTTGCTTCTCCCGTGGACCCGGACAGGCCGGTGATTCCCAAGGGGTTTGTCTTCTTGAACCAGGCCATTTACCCGCAGTCGCAATTTGTCTGACGGCGGGATATATACAGCAGCAGGGTAAGGAGGCTGCTGCTTGTGGCGAAGTTCCGTAAAAAGCCCATTGAAATAGAAGCCATTTGCATAACGCAGCCTATGATTATAAAAGGCTCGACGGGCATCCTGCGTGGCAAACCTGGCGACTGGCTAATAACGTCGAACGCGGGCGAGGAGTATTTCGTCACCGAGCGGGCCTTCCAGGTAAATTACGAGCCTGTGGATGATTATGCCAAGAACTATTTGAAAGAAGTGCATGAACGCACGAAGTTCGGATTTTAAGGAGGAACATGATTATCCATGAATTTGAAAACCATCATCACCGCCTGGTCGATGAGGTTTCTGGGGAGCAGGGAGAGTGGGCCAAGTACGAGGAAGTGGCCCGCCTGAAAGAATATGGTGCCGTGACGCACCACCACTCGCACAACTTGCCGGGGGTTTTCCGCGTTTGGGAATTAAAACCGGACGAGTACAAGAATGTGCATTTGGGTTTGGATTCCGATGACTACTGGATGGGTTCCAGGGAAGGAGGCTAATGGAAGTTTTGATTGTTGCGCTACTTGCTATCATCTTGGGGTTTGTGCTAATATGTGCGATGGGTGATCGGCCCAAGCCGCCGGACGACGGCGAGGACAAGTTGTTAAACGAATGACGACTGTTATAATTATCGTGCTGGTCGTTGTGTTCATCGGGGCCGTGATCCTGGCCGCGATGCAAGATTAGAGCCGGTGATGCCGGGACATCAGGCGGACTCCAAACCCGCCGGCCCTCGTGCCTATGGGGTTCGACTCCTCACGGCTCTGCTCTGGCGGTATCGTCTAATGGCCAAGACGCTTCTCTCATAAGGAAGAAATGAAGGTTCGATTCCTTCTACCGCCACTATAATGATATTATGGAAAACATATCCGAACGCAAGGTCGAGAAGGCGGAACCCCTCGCTCAGACCACCGACCCGTACCAGTCGCAAATGTTTGCCCTGGTAAATAACCTGCGGAAGTCGAAACGGAGGCCGGCGTTCCTTTGGGACAACAAGCTCGCCAACGCCGCAACCGGGCACGTTCAGGACTTAATCACCTACGGGTGGAACAGCCCCGACGCCCATAACGTGAATAACGTGGATTGGGTGAAGCGGATCGAGCGGGCCGGGTACACCCAATGGTACGCTCTCCGCGAGAACGCGGCGATGAACAGCGCCAAGCTGTCGCCCGCAACGGTGACCAAGCTGTTCCAGCAACTCTGCAACTCGCCGCCGCACCTGGCGAACATGCTGGCCAAGGACGTGCGCGACTTCGGCACCGCCTTGGGCCAGGGTCAGGACACACCTTCCTACTGCATCATGGACTTCGGGAGAAGGTGATGGAAAGCGCGGAAATGGCGGCATTGATCGTGGATGCCCTTTACACGGCGGGGCTGATTTCGGAGAATAAATTGGAAGCAGCTATCGCCATTGCCGCCGAGGAGTTAGAAGTACGCAAGGCCCTGGAGAGTGGACGCAGGGGTGAAAAACTAGGGCTGGAGGATACATACCCTTGAATACCTTTTTCAAGGAGGAAGTATGCCTCAACCAACCGATCCGAAGACCTACGCCGTAAAAGTGCGTTCAGAAGTTTCTGTATCCACCTTCGTGGTGGTAACCGCGTCCAACAAGCCCTGGGTGACCGCCCGTGGCGATCTGGTTCTGGGGGACGATCTGCCGACCCCCGTGATTTTCCCGGAGGGCCTGTGGCTGGTAGTGTATGCGGTAAACCCGGACACCTACGAGCCGCTTAACGTTGTCTTCCCGGCTTTGGACAAACTGCCTCAGTCGCTCCGTTAACGGTGCCTTATGGCAGCTATCGACACCTTGATTGAAGTGGCGGAACGAGCCTTTTGGATCGGCCAGAAGGACCAGGAGTTCCGGCGCATTTACAAGCCCGGCGAGTTTTTCAACAGCTTGCCGCCCGCAGTCAAGGAACAACTACGCGGCATGAAGAGCGAAGATTTCAAGAAAGTTCGCACTGACGCGATCAGCTTCATGCTTTATCCGCCGGACGAACGCTTCCTTGCGTTCGTCCGCGCTCATTTTGAGGCCGAGAGGCGGGCTTACCTAAAAAAGCACCCGCACCGAAGCCTGGATGACGAGTGGGATGTATAATGGAATACGCCAGGGAACGAGTCAAATCCCTGCTGGAACTTCAGTACGGCGGGCACTTCCCGTCGCGGGTTCCAGAGGGCATGGACGAGCAGGAGCTTCGCATTCTCGCCGGCTCCACCCACGGCATCGCCTGTTGCTTCGCCCACACCGGCGTGCCGCTCGATGACTACATGAAGCAGTACCTCCTCGACAATTACGCCCGAATGCGCTGGCTGAACGCCAGATATAAAGGTGACGGTCGGATGTATATGCGCCGGGTGAAACAAATCGCACGACTGATTCTTAAATACTACAAGGTGCCGTTACCCAAACACGGGGCGAAGGCTTGATGGTAAGCCGCCAGTCTGGGGGACTGGAAGCTGCGGGTTCGACTCCCGCCGCCCCGACTCAACAGGAGGCCGACAATGATTACCAAGGTCACCGGCGAAAACCTGGAAGCCTTTCTCGATTCCTCGGAGTTCGCCATTCTGTTGGCGGACGCCACCTGGAACGCGCACAAGGAACTGGCCGAGCAGTTTCGCCGCATTGCCGAGGAAGCCGAAACTGCCGAAGGCGTCGGCAGCTTTGCTTTTGGCGAACTGGACCTGGACGATGCGGGCCTGTGGGAGTTTTTGAAAAAGTATCAGGTGTTGAACGTGCCGGCGATCTTATATATTTGGCAGGGCAACCCGATCAAGACGGTCATTGGCACCCAGCAAAATATCAAGGAGCAGGTACGATATATGTTCGAGGACGTGACGAACGGCTGGTTTTAACGGGGATGGGTCGGCTGGCAAGGCGCATGGTTTGGGACCATGAAATACGCGGTTCGATTCCGCGATCCCCGACTTGGAAACTTCGGAGAAGTGTGAGGTAATTTTGAAACGACTGTTGGAGGTCGTGGATCGACATGGCGAAGTTCGCCTGGGCGTCAGTCTGCTGCACCGCGAGCAAGTGTCGCAGATGACCTGGGGCGAGAAAGTGGAGTTTCTATATGGCCTGGTTCGGCGTCAAACTGCTGCTGAAGGCGATTGACGAACACGGCGATTGCCGCTTGGCCGAAGAAAGTGTCCGGCTCATCCAGGGCAACGATTTTGAGGAAGCAGAGCAAAAAGCTTTTAGGCTCTGCCAGCCCGAACAAGACCCCAGCTTCCGGGTAGTCGGCAAGTTCCATCCGCCGGTGCCTTGTGTCTGGATACTGGATTCGATTCTTGATATATTCTCGATTGACGACGAACTGAACGAGGGCGTGGAGGTATATTCCCTTATCCTTCAGCCGGACGAGGCGGTGATGTTGGAGCAGATGTATGAAGCCAGCGAGTGTGATTGTGATAGCGGGTCCGCATAAGGGCCGCTACGGAAATATCGTTAGCATCCCCTGGCTGGGGAATCTCTGGAACCTGCGGCCCACGCTCAACGTGGCGGGGTACGACGGGAACAGGGAATGGATCAAGGTCTGGCGTTGGCAAGTTCGCGGGGTGTAGCTCAGCTTGGTTAGAGCGCTACGTTCGGGACGTAGAGGCCGGTGGTTCGAGTCCACTCACCCCGATTTCTGGCTTTACATACCAAGGATGATTTGGTAATCATGGATGAGTTCACTGCCCTGCAAATCGCCTACATCCAGGCCCATGAAAACACGATCCTGACCGTCCCCAAGGACGACGAGGCGACCTGGAGCCGTTTGTGCGAGGAGGCAGCCCGCCAGGGTTGGCGCATGTATGGGCTGCCCAAGATCACTGGCCCGTGGAAGGAAGCGATCCTCATTCGGGAGAAAAAGCATGAGCGAACCGTATGAAGGTTACGGGTGGATCAAGGTCAAGCGCTTCACGGACGACCCCAGCAAGACCTGGGAGGAGCGGTTCAAGGCCCTGATGAAGCACCATGAGGCCGAGGCGACCTTCCTCATTAACAAGGTCCGCGAGTTGGGCAAAAGCGAGGCCGTCATCAAGAAGGTGGTGGAACTCGCCAACGCCGCCCAGCCGGTCACCTTCGAGGGGGATTGGGGCGAGAACACCATCACCCTCAACGTCGGCAAGGGCCACACCCACTGCGGTGTCCCGGACGGCACCTTTGAGGGCTTGGTGGTTAGCCTTTATAACAGCCTGCATGGCGGGCCGGGGTTATCCTGGGCCGGCGACATCCCCGCGACGGGCGTGCAGGACGAGCATGGGATGCACCACGGCAAAGACCCCGGCGGTAGCGGGATCGCCCTGCCCTAATATACTGACATGAAGTCACGCTGGTTCGTGTTCTTTCTGGGCATGATATTTGGGATGGCGATAGTGCTGGGCTGCTTCTGGTATTTCCACAACGTTCATCGCCTCCCGACGTTGCCGTAGGGGGACAACCAATGCCAGAAGAAGTCTGGTACTGCGTAGGATTCGCGTCCTGCGTGGCCATCGGTTGGTTCATCATCCTCGACACGGTGATTTATGACCGTCAAGGTTCGCTACCGTCAGGAGAGCAAGGATCGTGGCCTGATGGTGCTGGAATCCGCGCCCCAGACCCGCACGCTCTTTACCTACCAGGGGCCAGTGAGTCTGGCTTTTCCCTTCCTGATTCACACCATCACCTACGGAATCAAGGGTGGGACGTACACCTACTATGGGGTGTACGACAAGGGCCTGTGCGTGTTCCTGAGCAACGAGCGGCTGAAGACGATGGATTCTATGCTCTGCTACAGCCCGACCGACATGGAGCGGAGCGGCCTGGTCTGCACTAACCACAGCTATGACCGCCGACCGCACCACACTTCGTTGGAGTTGGTGAACACGGTCCTTGCGGTGTGGTGGGGGATGACGCACCAGATTCCCAACGACTGGATGGCCACTTGGAAGCGGCTCACGCCCAGGACAGCCTGCAAGACCGAGTGGAAAAACGCCATGACCTTGCGGGCCATGTTTGAGTGGGATGCCACCGGCACGCAGTTTGGACGGGCCTACGAGGGCTACAGTGCGGGCGTCCCCCATTTGACGATTCCCAAGGACGCGAAGCTCATTGACGAGGATTTAACCGATGTCGCAACCATTAGCGACCTGGACTGACGACGCCTCCCGGCACCCGCTTCTGGTCTGGTGGTCGCGGCTGGACAACCGCTACCAGATCGAAGTCCAGCGCACCGGCCAGGGGACGGCTAACCTGTGCATTTTCGACCACAACGAGGGCGACAAGGAATTGCTGTGCGAACCGACCGGCCTGATGTACGACGCCCTTTTCGGGCCGGATGTTGATGATGTGTCCAAATGGCAGGACCGTGGTGTGCAATTCGTGGACAGCCTTTCTGGCGCTTAACGCTATAATATCTCATGGAGTGTACCATTGAGAAAAGCCAAATGGAAATAGCGCCGGCGAAACGGAACTGGAGTGGGGTGCTTTGCCGCCCGAAATTCTTGATATTCCTGCTGTGTGGTGGCTTGGGGGTGGGCCTTATTATTGGCCTTGTCATCGGGGGTATCGTGGGTTATAACTGGCGCACTGTACCAGAACCCGCCCGGCCCGTTGTTGCGGAAACAAAGGGCAACCAGCCCGACCAGATGAAAGTCAAAGCGCTTCAAACCGAAAACACCGAGCTAAAGGAGAAGTTGCGGTTCCGCCAGGATGAAATAGATGAACTCTACCGTCAACTGGCCAACAGGCAATTTACCCAGCCGCAACCAGCGCATGTGAAGCCTCTGCCCAATCGCTGACCTCGTAGCTCAATGGCTAGAGCATCAGACTTTTAATCTGAGGGTTGTGGGTTCGAGTCCCACCGGGGTCATTGGGTCTGGACTGGAAAGGTTCATGGAGGGCCTTGACATGCCAGCCACCTTTTTGCGTTTTAAGAACGGCGTGGCGGTCTACGAAGTGGACTGTCTCGGCTGGTGCCACAAGAAAATCGTCACCGACGACCCCGCCCACATTCGCTACTGTAACAAATGTCGCCGCATCAAGGAGAGCAACGAGGCGCATATGTCCCGCATCGCCAAAAGTCTGGGCGACGGCGTGCGACTGCCAGCGCCGATCCACCATGCTGAATAAAGAAAGACTCGTCCTGTACTTCGACGGTTCCTGCGAGCCGGTCAATCCGGGCGGGGTGGCCTGCTGTGCCTGGCGTCTGGTCGCAGACAGTGGCCAAATCGCCTGCGACACGGCGGAAATATGTCGCGGGCCGGAAGCGACCAACAATCTGGCCGAGTGGCATGGCCTGATGCGTGGTCTGGAACATTTCAAAAAGCAGCACGCAGACTTCCAGGGCCGACTGGTAATCCTGGGCGACTCGCAACTGGTCATCAACCAGTTGAACAAGACCTGGCGTTGCCGCAAGGAAACCCTGTTGCCCCTCATGGTGCGGTGCCATACGCTACTGGAGGGCGTGGATTGGATCGCCGCCTGGATTCGCCGTGAGGAGAACACCGAGACGGACAGGATGTCCCGGAAGCTTGCCACCAAAGACCCGGAGATGGGATTGTGAACGCCATCATCAAAAAATTTCTGGCTGACAACCCGCAGTTTTCGGCAGTAGAGTGGGAACAGGGTGACGTTACCGTGTACTTCCGCGACGAGAAGGACGGTCCTCCTGGGGAGCCGTGGGGCATCCATGAGTTTGTGGTGGGCAGTCCTACGCGGCTGCTGTTGGAGGACTTGGAGGCCAAATTGTTCGAGGCCGAGGAGAACAAAGATGGACGACAGCGAAGCCCGGAAAGCACGGGCTGAAAGGCTACGCGAGGAAATCGACGCCTTGACGATCCCGCCCGGTGACCCGGCGATGATTCCCGGTTTGCGCAAGGCCCTTGAGATTGCCGACCAGTACCGGGCCTACGATCTCCAGAACGCCGAGAACCTTCTCGATGCGGAGGACCAGGATCGCGCCCTGAACTGCACGATGCGGATGGGACAGTTCATGTGTATCTTGCAGGAGGCCATCCGCCGCCTGGAAACCGGCCAGCCGCTCCCCGACCCGCCGGTGTCGGTGTACCTTTTCGAGTTGCCCGGCATCATCAAGTTCGCTCAGCGTCACGCCCCGCCCAACATGCAACAGGATGACCAGGACTTTCAAGATTGGGTGAAAAGCGGCTGGGGCACCGGCTTTTATTTCTCCTGGCCACGCGGCGGGCGGGCGACGTTCTCGTTGCTCGTTAATTTGCGGACGAAGGAAATTACATTCACCACCAGCATGGGTGAAGACGAGGCACGGGAATATAAGAAGTTCGCTGATGATTTGAAAACGTTCCTGGGCTGGTAATCATGGAAGGGGTAGGAAATGGTCAGGAAGTGCATCCTACCCTCATTGGTGGGCGCGGCGATAGCCTGTATCAACATGGCCCTCCTGTTGTATGACGAACCCCGCATCGTTGTGGTGATCGACATGCTGGCGGATCGCATTGTGTGGATCGCCACCAGAAAGCCTGGCGGATAGTTTCGTCAGTAGCTCAATGGTAGAGCAGGCGGCAAGGGTCAGACAACCCGCGAATGTTAACCGCCCGGTTGCAGGTTCGAGTCCTGCCTGACGAGTTTGAAGGCGTGCGGCATATATACCGTGTCAAAGGAGGACCATGACGGTACGGTTATATTTGCTGGT
>Ga0126369_10002655_pt1 | contig 12820 bp, 11 predicted proteins | sample PanSoiMetaPlot_1_FD_109646 | JGI IMG/M metagenome (GOLD analysis project Ga0126369, IMG submission 109646) | Tropical forest soil microbial communities from Panama - MetaG Plot_1 | ecosystem: Environmental > Terrestrial > Soil > Tropical forest > Bulk soil | place: Panama | collected 2016-02-17 | reverse complement strand
CTTGGACCTGCCCCCCAACCCCGCGCCTCTCAGCTCTCGCGGCGGTTTCGGCGGACAACTTTGTAACTTACAAAGTCGCCTTCGGCCTTATCGGTCGAAGGGGCCCCTTTCGCTCAGGCGTCCGAAGCCGATCGGAACTCCGCGCCCGGCTACTCTTGGCCTCCGCACCTCTACCAAGAAAAATCCAGTCTAGGGCATTGCAGCGGCAAATGCCAACAAAATTTCGAACCTTACCAAACCCCTGGGAATTCAAACCTGCAAGCCCTTTGAGGGGCGCAGCAGCACCGCGGCGCCCTTTTTCAAGGTTAGCAGCCATTGCTCCGGCAAGCTAGAGTTCCAGCGGCTTCAGTGGCTTGTCCTGACATGCCAGGAGCAGTTCCCCGGCGAAGGCAGCTTCGGCCGGGCGCCGCCGCAGGGCTTCCTCGGCGGATAGGCGGGCAACCTCGGGAATGTTGTTTTCCTGCGAAAGATGAGCGAGGACAAGAAAACGTGCGCGCGCATCGAATCCCACGGTCTCGTCGGAGTCTGCGAGAAACTCGCTCACCGTATGGTTGGACAAGTGGCCTCGATTGCTTAGTATCCGCTGCTTGACATCCCAAGGATACGGCCCGACTTTCAGCATTTCTGAATCGTGATTGGATTCCAATACCACGCAATCACAATTGCGAAGATGTGTTTTAACGAGATTGGTCAAATGTCCTAAGTCAGTCACTATCGCCACTTTCGCACCGTTGGCGCGGAAAGTGAAACAAATGGGATCCACTGCATCGTGAGTCACACGGAACGCATGAACTTCTATATCACCCACCATGAAACTTTGCCCGGCGTCGATCTTTTCTACTCCGCGCAGCCGCTTTCCGAAAGTCTCCGGAAGAATCCGCCCGAGCGCGTCCATGGTAGGCTCGGTCACATACAGCGGTGCCTTCCACAGACCCAGCATCTGTGGCAATCCATTGCAATGATCGGTGTGTTCGTGAGTGATCAGGATGCCGTCGATCTTCTTGACATCATTTTCGACGGCAGCGAGGCGGGCCAGCGTTTCACGCTTACCGAGGCCGGCGTCCACTAGGAGGCGGGTGCGCTCCGTCTCGAGCAACGCGAGGTTGCCCGAGCTTCCGGAGGCCAGAATGGAGACCCGCAAGCCGATCGCTGACTCCTGCCAGAAAAGCCGTAACCCCCAAAAGCCTGAACCGCGACACAAAAACAAATTTTCAGCATCATGGCAGAGCGCTGACAATGCGTCAACAGTTGTTCTGCTCAAGTTGTGGGATTAGAGCTTGGTATCCGCGCGTCTGCGCTAACTAGCCAGGACGCTCTTCTTCTGCATTCTGCTTGCCCGCGGTGGCGGGCCTTCTGCCTTCTATCCCCTCTCTTCTGCCCTTTGGTATACTCGCGCCTCCAGTCATGGAAAAGTACGATCTTATCGTGGTCGGCTCCGGCCCTGGAGGCCAGCGCGCCGCCATTCAAGCCGCCAAATTCGGCAAACGCGTCGCGCTCATCGAAAAACTCGAAGTCGTCGGCGGCACGGCCATCAACACAGGAACCATCCCCAGCAAAACCATCCGCGAAGCGGTGCTCCATCTCTCCGGCTACCAATACCAGAGCATTTACGGCGTCAACTATCGCGTGAAAGATCCCATCACCATGGCGGATCTTTCGTTCCGCGCACTCAATGTCATCAAAACCGAAATCGACGTCATCCGCGCGCAGCTCTCGCGCAACGGCATTGACGTCATCACCGGCACGGCGAGCTTTCTTGATCCCAACCGCATCCAGGTGGCCAATTCACGCGGCCAATCCGAGTTCGCGACACAGCACATCATCCTGGCCACCGGCACTAAGCCAGCGATTTCTCCGCTGGTGCCGTTTAACAACAAAACCATCATTAACAGCGACCAAATTCTCAGCATGCCGGAAATCCCCAAGGCCATGATCGTCGTTGGCGGCGGGGTCATCGGCGTCGAGTACGTCTGCATGTTCGCCACGCTGGGCGTGCGCGTCACGCTTATCGAAAAACGTCCCCGGCTGCTCGAATTTGCCGACCAGGAAATGGTGGAAGCGCTTTGCTACCACTTGCGCGACCGCCGCGTCACTCTGCGCCTCAACGAAGAAGTGGAAAGCGTCGAGGAGACGCCGGACCGCACGGTCGTTGCCAACCTGAAGAGCAAGAAGAAAATCTCCGGCGAAGCGCTGCTCTACGCTGTCGGACGCCAGGGTAACGTGGACGAACTAAATCTTTCCGCCGCCGGACTCGAAGCCGACCCGCGCGGCCGCATTCCCGTGGACGAGGAGTACCACACGAAGCAGCCGCACATTTTTGCTGTCGGCGACCTAATCGGTTTCCCCAGTCTCGGCTCCGTTTCGATGGAGCAAGGCCGCATCGCCGCCGCGAAAGCCTTCGGCATGCCGGTCCATTCCAACCGCGCGAACTACCCTTACGGGATTTACACCATTCCCGAAATTTCGTTCATCGGCAAAACCGAAGAGCAGCTCACCGACGAAGGCGTTCCCTACGAAGTCGGCATGGCTTATTTCCGGGAAATTGCTCGCGGTCAGATTCGCGGCGACACCACCGGCCGGCTGAAACTGCTGTTCGATCCCACATCCAAGGAACTGCTTGGCGTGCACATCATCGGCGAAGGCGCTTCTGAGTTGTTGCACATCGGCCAGGCCGTTTTCGCGCTGAAAGGCACAGTGGAATATTTTGTGGACACGGTTTTCAATTACCCGACGCTGGCGGAGTGCTACAAAGCCGCCGCGTTCAACGGGCTCAATAAACTCAAGTGAGCGATTCGGTGTTTCTTCCAGGCAGACGGCACCGAGGGAAGAATGAGATGATGGCCGCAAATTCGTTTGGCACAAGATGGGCAGGCGAGCAATGAGCAGGGCAGTCGGCGTTTTAGTGATGGAACATATCGCGGCGGGCTTGGTCGACGGCAACAAAGTCGTTGGCCCGCTCAAACTTTTTCCCGAGAAGGCGCAGTCGCTCGATCCCTTGCAGTCCATGCCTTCGGCTGATATCACCGAGTGCATCCGCGGGCTCATCGAAAAAGTTGCGGGCGCAGAAAAACTTGAAGCCGTCGGTATCGGCTTTCCCGGAATCATTCGGAGCGGCGTGGTCGAAGAATCGCCCAACCTGCAACAGGTGAAAGGCTTTGCGCTGCAAGCAGTGCTTTCTGCGTCGCTCAAAGGCAAAACCGAGGGCGTTCCCGTGCGCGTTTTCAACGACGCGGACGCCATGGCCGCAGGCATCGCCGCGACGCAAGGAAAACTGCACCAGCTCACGCGCGTATGGACGCTCGGCAATGGTATCGGCTTTGGGCGCTATCCTGCGAGCGAAGGCGTGTGGGAAGGCGGCCACACGGTCGTCTCGCTCGACCCGAAGGAAAGTTTCTGCGGCTGCGGTGGCAAGGGCCATCTCGAAGGAATTCTCGGGCGCCGCTCGATGCGCATGCGCTTCCTCGATCTCGAGCCCGATGAAGTCTTCGAAAACGCGCGCGCCGGCGACGCCCGCTGCGCCGAATTTGTCACTCTTTGCCACCGCGCGCTGGCCGCCGCCACGGCCACCAGCATCCACATGGAAGGCCCGGGAATGTTTTTCATCACCGGCCTGGACACCAAGTTCATTGATACCGGCCTGCTCGACCGCCTGGTCCACGAAATGGTGAAAATGAGCCCGCTCCAGGGCAGCCGCTTTGAAGTCCTGCCCGCCTCCGACGAACTCGGCATCCTCGGCGCCGCCGTGAATGCCTCGCACGCCGCTAAGTAGCAATCCCTTTTTTTATGGAGCGCTAGCTGAACTAGATGGAATCAATTCGAGAACAGGGACTCGCGGTAATCTCCGGAGCTGTGGGACGGAAGCAGATTGACCCGTGCTTGCGGTGAGGCGAGCGGACTTGCTGCGGAGGGCCGAGTTGCTGAGGTGGAATGTGTGGTTCCGCGCGGTGGGGTCCTGGCGAACCGGCCGCTGATCGTGCACGCTTCGTCAAAAGTTGAAGACAGCGGCGCCCCGGCGTGTCTTGCACATTGAATATGCAATCGAGGGACTCCATGATGGATGCCCACCAGGGCGGCGCTACAAATGAAAGAGGCCCGCGGGCCGTAAAAAAGCGGAATCCTTCTATTGGGGCGCGGCAGGCTCTTTGGCCGGCCCGGGAGACGGGGCTTGGCCGGCGCCGTTAGAGGCCAAACCAATTTCAGTCATCATATTGTTGCGCATGCGGTCCAGGCCCGATTTTTCATCCAGAAAGGCTCTGCGCTGGGCAATCGCTTCGTTCTGTTTGGCGACAAACTCTAGACGCGCGGCGTCGTTTTTGAAGACCAGTTTCTTGGCCTCAATTGCGTAATCGGCCCGATACTCGATGGTAAATTGGTATAGAACGACCGAAGCGTCGACCCATTTCTTCTCGAGGTCCAATAGTTTGTCCTGCGAGCCCAGGAAAACTTCGGACGAACTCTTCACCCCTTCCAGAAAGGATTCCTTATCTCCTTCGGAGGCGTCCACCGTTCGGAGCCTCCTCTCCATGTCCTCAATGAGCGGGCGGACGGTACCGTATTTTTGGTCGAGTTGAAGGGTGGCCTGGAGTTGGTCGATGGTTTTCTGCATGCCAGCCCTAGTGGAATAGGATTCCGGGGAGTAGAGATGCTTTAGCGCGGAATTGTCAAACTCGCGAATCTCCTGGGTATAACGCTTGTTTCTCTCGATGATGCTACGGAAGAAATCGCGCATCAGACCGTCCCACCAGTCACTGTTGGAGCTAACCGGGCTTTTGCCGGAGGCTTCGGCGAGCAAACGAGCCATCTCTTTCTTGGGATCCGTGTGGCGAAATCTGTGGCGTTGCTGCGAAGCTCCCGCGAAAGCCATAAAGCTGACAATCAAGGCGATGGCCCCGGCCCAGAAATGTTTCTGTGCAGGAGACAGTTTTGACTTTCTGGCGAGGCTGATGATCGCGGTAACCACGACAGCGACAAAAGCAGGGAATATCAAAGCGCCGACAAAAAACCCTTGGGTGTCTCTGACCGGTTTGCCCTGCCCCATGAGCTTCGCTTGCAGGAAAGCAATGCCAATGACAACAACCCACATCACGAACCCAAAAATGACAAGGCCAAGCCGGGCTCGCTTAGCAGCTGGAAGTTGGGGTCTGGATCCGGCAAATGGATCCCCCGCTGCTTGCAAGGCCGTAGAATTCCCCACCACACCGCAACGAGGACAGACGCCCGTGAAGCTGATCTCTTGATTGCAGGTTGGACATAACATGAGGAGTAGTAGCCCGGTGGGCCCACATCGTAGCAAATCGGCTTGCGCGGAACAATTAGGTAGCGTGGGGCTCGGCCGGAGGAGACGAGTGGTTCAGCAGGCTAAGCGAGAGCGGTCGAGGGTAAAGCCGTTGATGGGGCCGAGGACGGTGACGGCGATGTGGTCGGTTTGGAAGTAGCGTTGCGCGAGGGACTGAAGTTCTTCGCGGGTGACGGCTTCGATGGCCGCAAGAATTTCGTCGAGCGAAAAGAAGCGACCGAAATAGAGCTCCTGGCGCGCAAGATTGGACATGCGAGAACTTGTGGACTCAAGGGAAAGCATCAGCGAACCTTTGAGATGGTTTTTCGAGCGGCGCAGCTCTTCTTCGCTGACCAGCGTTTCCTTGAGCGAACGAAATTCCTGAATGGTGAGGTCAATGACCTGGCCGATGGCGTCCGTGGCCGTGCCGGCGTAGACGGTCATCATGCCCGCATCAGAGTATGGAGTCAGCTCGCTGAAAACGGCATAGGCGAGGCCACGCTTTTCGCGAATGTTCTGGAACAGGCGCGAAGACATGCCGCCGCCCAACAGATTATTCAAGACGGCGAACCCGAAGCGGTCCTGATGCGCCAGCGGAACCGAAGGCACTCCGATGCAAAGGTGCGCTTGCTCGAGATCGCGCTTTTTTTCCAGGCGGATGGGCGCCTGCGTGCTCGGCGCGCCATCGTCTTCCGTAGGCCCCGCCGGCTGCAAGGCGCCAAACTCGCGCTGCACCAGGTCCAGAACCTGGTCATGCATAACTCTGCCAGCGGCAGTGACTACCAGATGATCGGGCGCAAACCAATTCTGGAACCGTGTGCAAAGAGCGTCCCGGTTGAATTTCTTCACCGTATCCGGCGTGCCTAGAATCGGCCGCCCGAGCGGATGCTCAGGCCAGAACCCGCGCGTAAAAATCTCGTGGAGCAGGTATTCTGGATTGTCCAGGTCCATTTTGATTTCTTCGAGGACGACCTTGCGCTCTTTCTTCACGTCTTCCGAATCGAATTTCGGTCGGAGAACGAGATCGGCAATGACATCGAAGGCAATGGACAAGTGCTCATCAAGGACCTTGGCGTTGAAGCAGATTTGTTCCTTGGAGGTGAAAGCGTCGAGCATGCCACCGACAGAATCCATTTCGCGGGCAATGGCCTCAGCCGAGCGGCGCTCCGTGCCCTTGAAGACCATGTGCTCCATGAAGTGGGCGAGGCCGTTTTCCTCAGGAATCTCGCGGCGGGAACCGTTGCGCACCCAGACGCCGACGGAGACCGAGCGGACGTGCGACATGGTCTCGGTGATGACCACGAGGCCATTGGGCAGGGTGTGCTTCTGAATGTCGCGAACTTCAGCGGCCATTCACAAATTGTGACACAGGTGGGGCGGAAAGGAAAAAGATAATGACAGTACCAATAAGACCCACAGTGACAACCAGTTACGGCATGACGAGGTGTGCTGAATGGACCCCGGCGAGAAGCCTTCGCTAAAGCAGCTTTTCGTCGGGATTCAGCTTGCCGAATTCACTGGTGAAAAACAGCGGCACGTCAGCATAAGCGTCTCTATCGCGATAGTACACTTCACAGGTGTCGAAGGGCTTGGAATAGATGTGAATGCTGACCGCCTGCTGATTGAATTCTGCGAGATTCATCACTTCATGGACCGGCTCCATGGGATTCACGTAGGTCGGATGAGCGGCGTCGAGATCGTAAAGTTCCGTGGGAACGATATGGCAAGTGCCTTTTGCAGCGTCGCGATCATCCACGCAGTAATTCTGAATGCGCAGGCGACCAATGGGCGCCGACATCCAGCAGTTCTGGCCGCGATGGTTGTGGATCCGGCTGTGTTGGCCGATGTCCCAGCAAAGCGTCATGCACTCGAAGAGGTCGCTGCGGAAGACGAGATTGCGTGTGTAATTTCCCCTGGAAAAGAAGCAATATTTTTCGAGGCTTTCGGGACGGACGGCGTGGCGGATGACGTAGTCCTGCACGTTTTGCAGCGAGAACTCAGGTTCGGGAATGGCCGCGAGACCTTTGACCCAGTCCTCAATGTTGAGTTTCTCCGTTGCGACGGATTGCGTCATACGATGCCTCCCAACCCTGGTTTGGGAATCGCGGGGATTTGCTAAGGAATTATAGCGCAATGGGCCGCGCCAGGGTGCGAACTTGGTTCCCGGTGAGCAGGATGGGATGATGGGTGAATGAGGGTCAGGTAAGAAACATGGTCGAACTTCTGGGCAAATCGAAGGAGGAGTTGCGCGGGTTCTGCGCGGAGATCGGAGAGCCTGCTTACCGCGGGGGACAGATTTATCACGCGCTGTATGCGGAGAAGAAATTCGGATTTGCGCGGATGACCAATCTGCCGGCGGCTTTGCGGCAGCGGCTGGCAAGGGAAGCGCGCATCACACTGCCTGAAGTGAAGCAGCGTTTTTCGTCAGCGGACGGATCGCTTCGGTATTTATTTGGGCTGAGCGCGGGAGAAGAGAAAGGATTTAACACGGAGGGCTTCGAGAAGAAGAGCACAGAGAACTCGGAGAAGAATCAGAAAGAGTTGGGGCGGCAGTGGACTCCAGCTTCCGTCGAAGCTGTGTTCATGCCGAGCGAGGGGCGGCGGACGATTTGCATCTCGACGCAGGCGGGGTGCGCCGTGGATTGCCACTTTTGCCTGACGGCACAGCTCGGGCTGATTCGCAATTTGACTGCGGGAGAGATTCTTGGACAGGTACTGGTGGCGCTGGAAGAACAGAGGATCAGCTCAGGACAGGCCGGAGAAAAAGATGCCGGGCTAAAGCCAGGCGCTACACTAGTCTGCGACCCCATCCGAACGAATGTGGTGTTAATGGGACAGGGTGAGCCGCTGCTGAATTTCGAGCCGGTGATGGCAGCGCTGCGGATCATGCTTGACCCCCAAGGCCTGGGCCTTTCGACGAAACATGTGACGCTCTCGACCAGCGGAATCGTCCCGGGAATCGAACGGCTGGCGCAGGAGAAAGTGCGGCCCAAACTGGCGATTTCGTTGAACGCATCAAATGACGAGGAGCGCGACGCATTGATGCCGATCAACAAGAGATATCCGCTGAGAGTGTTAATCGAGGCTTGCAAGAATTATCCTCTGCGGCCGTGGGAGCATTTGACCTTTGAATATGTGATGCTGGGAGACCTGAACGATTCTCCGGACAACGCGCGCCGCGTGGTTCGGCTGCTGACTCCATTGAAGCGCGTAAAAGTGAACTTGATTCCGTGGAATCCCGGAGAACTTCCTTATCGTGAATCCGCGCCAGAGCGCATAGAGGAGTTCCGGCGCATCTTGCATGACAAAGGCGTGCCTGCGTTTGTGCGCTACTCCCGTGGCCGCGACGTGATGGCGGCCTGTGGCCAACTGGCGCTGCTGCAAGTACACGCGGTTGGCTCTCAACCGCAAGCTCTCAGATAACCTCGCATGATTCCAAGTTCGCGCAATATGAAAACATTTCACACAACTGTGACCGCGGACTTCTGTTCCACCGTTTGCATTGAGCGGTTGCATTTTGGAGGCAGTCCCGGCATACCTTCACCCACGCGCGTATTGTGTAACTAGAGAGGTGTATTTGTTATGGCAAGGCCTGCGGGAGTGATGCTTGTCTCCGCCTGGTTTATTTTTGTTGGGCTAGTGATCGCTTTTCTCGCGGTGGTTCTGCTGGCTGGTTCCGCCGGTCTGGTACACAGCAAAGGCACAACGGGCATATTTGCAAACGGCTTCGTTGGGGGCGTCGGGATTTTCCTGGCGGGCGCCCTCCTTCCCGTCGCTCTTGTCGTTGTGATCTTGGGGGTAGGGCTCTGGCGCATGCGCCAATGGGCGCGGATTGTCGCCCTAGGTTTGATAGCACTAAATGTCGCTCTTTGTATGTCTGTCTTGCTGCACTCCTGGAATCACTTCGGCGAGAAATCGTTCTTCCTGGCCCTGATCTTCATCGTTTCTGGGCTAGGGATGATTTGGTATCTCTCCAGGGCGGAAGTAAAGGCCGCGTTTGGTCCCTTACCCTGACAAACCCTTGACCAGCCGTATCGCGCGGAGAACGATTCAAGGGCGAATGCCAATCACGGACATGAGGCGGCCGGTTGTGCCGCCCTCTTTGCGGTAGCTGAAGAAGAGATCGCGGCGGCAGGCGGTGCATGAATCACTGACGACGATATTTTGTGCGCCAAGGCCCGCGTCGAGGAGCTGGGCGCGATTGGCTTTGCGCAAATCGAGGAGAACGTTTTTCGGCGGAGGCTGATGGCCGGGCGGGGCCATGTTGAGCCATTGCAAGGGATTGGGCTCCTCGCCCGTCCGCAGTTCGTCGAACCATTCCGAGGCGTTTGAGAATTGCGACCGGAATTCCGAGGCGACTTCCGTGCCCACCTCATAGCAGCAGCCGCCAATCGAAGGCCCAATCGCGGCGAGTAGGTCCGCGGCCTTGGTGCTGAATTGCATTTGCATTTTGCCGATCGCTTTGGCGACGATGCGCTGCAGGGTGCCGCGCCAGCCGGCGTGTACTGCGGCGACGGCCCGCTTTTTGACGTCGGCCAGGAGAATTGGAACGCAGTCGGCAGTCTGGACGGCAAGGAGCAAGCCCGGGCAGTTGGTGGCGGAGGCATCGCCGCGGCAAGGCGCGGACGGGGCAGCGTCAAAGAAATGAATGACGTCGGAATGAATCTGGCTGAGTCCGCAGAGCGCCAAGTCGTTTGCAACGAGAGCAGACTGAAAGCGGCGGCGGTTTTCGATGACGTTTTCTTTGGTGTCCCATTCGACGAAGCCGAGATTTAGGACCTTCTCGCCGCCGAGATCGCTCACGCCGCCGGGCCGCGTGCTGAATCCGTGCACGAGCCATAGGATTCTTGCCAGCGCAGGTGCCTGAAGAATTCGCAGATCCGCGGCTTTAACTTCCATCCATTCCTTGGAGGCCGGGGCAGGCCTCGCTCCTTTGCGGCTGACACGGCGGCTTGTCTTCAAGCTGTTCGTAGGCATCGCGACTCTACCAGTATAATCGGAGCCGCCACTCAAGGTTGGAACGACGTAACCTGGGCAGAACGTGAGCCACTGGAGGCCTCTTGATCATCGGGATGGGAGTGGACATTGCCGAAGTGGACCGCATCCAGAAGGCGATCGAGCGGCATGGCGAGGCGTTTTTGCGGCGGCTCTACACGCAAGAAGAGCGGGAATATTGCGAGCAGTTCAAAAACAAGTATGAGCGCTACGCGGGGCGGTTTGCAGCCAAAGAAGCGGGAATGAAAGCGCTGGGCACGGGCTGGCGGCGCGGCGTGCGCTGGGTGGACCTGGAAGTGGTACGGGAGAAGAGCGGACGACCTACCTTGAAGCTGGCCGGGGAGGCGGAAAAAATCGCCAGGCAGCTTGGAGTGAAACACATCGCCCTGAGCATCACGCACACTGAGGAACAAGCGCTGGCACAAGTCATTTTCGAAGTGTGAAGGTTCAAGGCTGGGGCTAAAGATCGAGCAGTGCAACCTGGGTTGTCAAGGACGCGAATTCAAAGCCAGTCATTTTGACGCTTAGCCACTGATTAGCGGGAAAGATGCCGTCGACCATGAGCCGGAGGTAGTTGGTCGAGAGCGCGGGAGTCCGCGTGCTTGTGCGATCCTCGGAAGGATGGAGCGTAATAACGCGGAGATCCCGGCCAATTTGCGACTGGCGGAATGCAGCTGCTTTGTGTTCGCCGAGAGCGCGAAATTCGCGGGCGCGGCGCTTGATCACCGCGCCTGAGACTTGATTCGGGTGAGACTCAGCCTTGGTCCCAGGGCGCTTCGAATAGGAAAAGACGTGGAGATAGCTGAACGGCAAGGCTTCGATGAAGGCAAGAGTCGTGGCATGATCCTGTTCTGTCTCGCCGGGAAAGCCCGCGATAACGTCGGCACCGATGGAAGCGTGCGGGAGGCACTCGTGAATGAGTTCCACGCGGCGCGCGTAGTGCTCAGCGCGGTACCAGCGGTGCATCGCCGCAAGGATGCGGTCTGAGCCGGATTGCAGCGGCATGTGGAAGTGCTGCGCAAGCCGGTCGGTGGAAGCAAAAAGTTCGACGAGGTCCCGGGTGACGTCCATGGGCTCGATCGAGCTGATACGCAAGCGCTCAACGCTGGTCTCTTCCAGAACCCGCCGGAGCAAGTCTTCGAATGCGACGCGTGGCGAGAGGTCGCGGCCGTAAGTGCCGAGATTGATTCCGCTCAAAACGATTTCACGATAACCCGCCAGGCTGAGTTTCTGCAGTTCGTGAATCACGGTGTCCGGCGGCAGGCTGCGGCTCCTTCCGCGAACAAACGGAATCACGCAAAACGAGCAACGAGAATTACATCCGTCTTGAATCTTGAGCGTTGGCCGCGTGTGACTCCCTTCCCCACCGAAGACGGGGGACGAAAGTAGAGTTTGTTGATCGAGAATGTCGCCGATGAGAAGTTCGGCCGGATGTATCTGCGGTGGAGATGCCGGCGAAACCGCGGAAAGAGGAAGAAATCCATCCGAGTGCACTGGATCCTTTTGAACGGAGATCGTCTCAATCAAATCGGGGATTTGCGGTTTGTGCGAATTGCCGACAACCCACGCTACTCCCGGAAGCTGGCTCAATTCTTCCGGCGCGCGCTGAGCATAGCACCCAGTGACGATGACGCGAACGTGAGGATTCGCAGCGTGCATCTTCCGAATGGCGTCACGGGCCTGCGCATCCGCGGAAGCTGTCACGGTACAGGTGTTCACGACCACAATGTCAGCGACGGATACATCGCGCGCAGACGTGCAGCCGCGCTCGAGCAACTGCCTCTCAAGTGCGGCGCCATCCGCCTGCGTGGCGCGACAGCCAAACTGTTCGATGTAAAATGCTGTCATTCTTGTCTTCGCGTTTGCCTTAACGAAACACCTCGCGCTCAACAAGAATATCGGCTTTCGACGTATGCGGAAAGCCTTCCTCGCATCCAGATGAGCAAAGGGGTGTGGCAGCATTTACTCGCCGAAGCCAGGCCGCTACAATCTTTCGCACCCATGGCACGCAAGCGAAATAATCCAACCGCGCTCAACAACCCCACGGTCTCTATCGTGATTCCTGTTTATAACGAACGCTCGACGGTTGAGGAGATTCTCCGCCGCGTCCTGGACACTGATATTCGCAAGGAAGTAATCATCGTCGACGATTGCTCGACGGATGGAACCCGCCAAATTCTGGAAAACATGGCCGCACTGCAAAAGGACAATGAGAAACTTGCCCAGACGCAAGACGGCGGCGAGCCTGTTGAGCTGCGGGACCTGCGCTTTTTTTTTCAAACGCCGAACCAGGGAAAAGGCGCGGCCCTGCGACGCGGATTCGCGGAAGCCATTGGCGACATTGTGCTTGTGCAGGATGCCGACCTTGAATACGACCCACGCGATTATCCGGTATTGCTCGAGCCAATCATTGATGGCCGGGCAGACGTGGTTTATGGCTCGCGGTTTCTCGGCGGCCCGCAGAGGGTTCACTACTTCTGGCATTACGTGGCCAACCGCATGCTCACTTTGCTCTCGGATATTTTCACCAATTTGAAGCTGACGGACATG
>Ga0126369_10002654_pt1 | contig 12821 bp, 11 predicted proteins | sample PanSoiMetaPlot_1_FD_109646 | JGI IMG/M metagenome (GOLD analysis project Ga0126369, IMG submission 109646) | Tropical forest soil microbial communities from Panama - MetaG Plot_1 | ecosystem: Environmental > Terrestrial > Soil > Tropical forest > Bulk soil | place: Panama | collected 2016-02-17 | reverse complement strand
TTCTCAAATCGTGAGGTAGGAAATCATGATCCGGTCAGTCCTTGAAGAAGCGGTTGCGCTGGCCTCTTTGAGCCTGTTTCTCGCAACGGTGGCGGTATGGGCGCAGGTATTGGGGATGCTCTAGTGGGCGGCCCAACGCCATCCACAGCCATTGCCTGGCCGCGGCAGAATCACATCCAATTGCACCCGTAGAGGCTCTATAGCCATCTCAGACCACCCGTCTGTTGGGGCGATTTCCTTCGGCGCAATCTAATGGCTAGCGAACCCGCTTTCGTACATCTGCACGTTCATTCGTCTTATTCGCTGCTCGAAGGCGCGCTGACAATCGCGCGCCTTGCGGAACTCGCGAAAAAAGACCGGCAGCCGGCACTCGCCTTGACCGACACCGACAATATGTTCGGCGCGCTGGAATTCTCGGAAAAGCTCGCGAACTCCGGGATCCAGCCGATCGTCGGCTGCGCCATGGCGGTCGATTTTGGCCACGTCGAAAACCGCAACACCGAACAGAATTGGCCGCGCCTCGCCTTGCTCGCCGCCGATGAGGGCGGCTACCGCAGCCTGATGCGGCTGTGCTCGCGCGCTTACCTTGATACCGGCGCTTCCGAGCGGCCGCATATCAAAATCTCTTGGCTCGATGAAACGACCGCCGGATTGATCGCACTATCCGGCGGTCCGAACGGTCCGCTCGATAGCGCGATCGTCGCCGGACAGCATCCGGTCGCCTTATCGCGTTGCCAGAGATTGCAGCGGCTGTTTGGTGACCGCCTCTACATCGAGCTGCAGCGCCACGGCATGGCGGGTGAACGGCTTGCCGAACCGCAGCTGATTGATCTCGCCTATGCGCACAGTCTGCCGCTCGTCGCCACCAACGAACCCTTCTTCGCCACCCGCGACGATTACGAGGCGCACGATGCACTGCTTTGCATCGCCGAGGGCAAGCTGATCGCCGATGGCGAGCGCCGCCAGCTCGCGCCGGAGCACCGGTTCAAGACCCGCGCCGAGATGGCGAGGCTGTTTGCCGATCTGCCAGAAGCGCTTCTCACCACAATCGAAATCGCGCAGCGCTGCGTGTTTCGTCCACGCACGCAGGCGCCGATTCTGCCGCGCTTCACCGCAGGGCGAAGCGAGCGCGCCGCTAGCGGCCCGGGGGCGCAGACGCAGCGGGCCGGGGAAGCGGCCGAGGCGCAAGAACTGCGCCGGGCGGCGCGCGAAGGCCTGGAACGCCGGCTCCAACGCTACGGCACCGCGCCGGGCCATCGCGTCGAGGATTACAGCGAGCGGCTCGAATTCGAGCTGCGCGTCATCGTCGACATGCACTATGCCGGCTACTTCCTGATCGTCGCCGATTTCATTCAATGGGCGAAGGCGAAGGGAATCCCGGTCGGACCGGGGCGGGGCTCGGGCGCGGGCTCGCTCGTTGCCTATGCACTGACCATCACCGATCTTGACCCGATCCGCTTTGGACTTTTGTTTGAGCGTTTCCTCAATCCGGAGCGCATCTCGATGCCGGATTTCGACGTCGATTTCTGCCAGGACCGGCGCGACGAAGTCATTCGCTACGTGCAGGAGAAATACGGGCGCGAGCAAGTCGCCCAGATCATCACCTTCGGCACCCTGCAAGCGCGGGGCGTGCTGCGCGATGTCGGCCGCGTGCTGCAAATGCCCTACGGCCAAGTCGACAGATTATGCAAACTCGTGCCGCAGAACCCCGCCAATCCGATCTCGCTCGGCCGCGCCATCGAAGATGAACCGCGATTACAAGCCGAACGCGATCGGGATCCGGTGACACGCCGGGCGTTTGACATCGCACAAAAACTGGAGGGCCTGACCCGGCACGCTTCCACCCATGCCGCAGGCATCGTGATCGGCGACCGGCCGCTCACCGAACTGGTGCCGCTCTATCGCGATCCGAAATCGCTGATGCCGGTGACACAATACAACATGAAATGGGTCGAACCGGCGGGCCTGGTGAAGTTTGACTTCCTCGGCTTGAAGACGCTCACCGTCCTCGACCGTGCAACCAAATTGGCAAGCCAGCGCGGCATCGAGATCGATCTCTCCAATTTGCCGCTCGATGACGCCAAAACCTATGAGATGCTGGCGCGCGGCGAGACCGTCGGCGTGTTCCAGGTGGAAAGCGCTGGCATGCGCCGCGCGCTCATCGACATGCGCCCCGACCGATTCGAGGACCTGATCGTGTTGGTGGCGCTATATCGCCCGGGCCCGATGGCGAACATCCCGACTTATTGCGCGCGCAAGCTCGGTCACGAACGCACGGATTATCTACATCCCAAGCTCGAGCCGATCCTGCGCGCGACCTACGGCATCATCACCTATCAGGAGCAGGTGCAACAGATCGCGCGCGATCTTGCCGGCTACAGCCTCGGCAGGGCCGACATTTTGCGCCGCGCCATGGGCAAGAAAGATAGAAAGGAAATGGCGTCGCAACGCGACAGCTTCGTCTCTGGTGCGATCGAGCGGGGCATCGGGCACGCGGATGCCGAAGTTATTTTCGACACATGCGCGAAATTCGCGGAGTACGGCTTCAACAAGTCGCACTCGGCGCCGTATGCGCTGCTCACCTACCAGACCGCTTATATGAAGGCCAATTACCCGGTTGAGTTCATGGCCGCATCCATGACGCTCGATATGGGCAATACTGACAAGCTTGCCGAGTTTCGCGATGAGGCCGAGCGGCTCGGCATCGAGGTCGAGCCGCCGTCGGTCAACCGCTCCGGGGTCGAATTCGAGGTCGAGGGCAACACGATCCACTACGCCCTGGCGGCGTTACGCGGCGTCGGCCGCCAGGCGGTGGAGAGCATCGTCGCCGTGCGCGGCGAGCGCGTCTTTGCCGACCTGTCGGATTTCGGCCGCCGCATCAATCCGCGCGCCGTCAACAAACGCGTCCTTGAAAGCCTCGCCGCGGCCGGCGCCTTCGACTGTATCGAGGGAAACCGTGCGCGCGCCTGCGCCGCGGTGGACGCGATCCTGGCAACCGCGCAGCGTACCCAGGATGACGTGGCGCGTGGCCAATCGGAGCTGTTCGCCGGCGCCGCCGCGCATTCCGCCATCGCCGTCCCGGCGCTCGAGCCGTGGCTGCCAGCGGAACGTCTGCAGCGCGAATACGAGGCTGTCGGTTTCTTTTTGAGCGGTCATCCGCTCGACGATTATGCTGCTGCGCTCAAACGTTTACGGGTACAGTCGTGGGCGGAATTCGCCCGCGCGGTCAAAACCGGCGCTGGCGCCGGCCGCGTCGCCGGCACCGTCGTCTCGCGCACCGAACGGCGCACCAAGAGCGGCAGCAAGATGGGCATTATCGGCCTGTCGGATCCGAGCGGGCATTACGAGGCGGTGCTCTTTGCCGAGGGACTAGCGCAATATCGCGATCTCTTGGAGCCGGGCAGCGCCGTGCTGTTGTTTCTCACCGCCGAGGTGCAGGGCGACGAGGTCCGCGCCCGCATTCAATCGGTCGAGCCGCTCGACGAGGCGGCGGCGAGGATGCACCGCGGCTTGCGGGTTTTCCTCCGCGATGCCGAACCGCTCGCCGGCGTGGCGCGCCGGCTTGAAGCCTCGCAAAAGGCCGCAAATGGCAACGGCAATGGCGCCGATCCCGCCGATGGCGAGGTCAGCATGGTGCTCTTGTTGCGAAACGGCAGCGAGGTCGAGGTCAAGCTGCCGGGCCGGTTCAAAGTCTCGCCGCAGATCGCCGGCGCGATCAAAGCCGTTTCCGGCGTTATCACTGTGGAGGCGCTGTAGCGCGCTACTCTTTCGTGTGCGAGGCCGCGCCTGCCATTGTTGCACCCGCGCCGCGCTGCCTATATAAGCCCAGCCTAACTTCACACGCGGACCTTGGCTTTTAGCCGTCCGGTGTCCGGTCCCAAAAAGACCGGGCTCGCGGTCCGCGGCGGATCAACCGGAGAACATCCTATGGCGCTGCCAGATTTCAGCATGCGCCAGCTGTTGGAAGCTGGCGTGCATTTCGGCCATCAGTCCCATCGTTGGAACCCGAAGATGTCGGAATACATCTTCGGCACCCGCAACAACATCCACATCATCGATCTGACGCTATCGGTCCCGATGATGCATCGCGCGCTGCAGGCGATCAGCGACACGGTCGCGCAAGGCGGGCGCATTCTCTTTGTCGGCACCAAGCGCCAAGCCCAGGACGCCATCGCCGAAGCCGCCAAGCGCTCGGCGCAATACTACGTCAATTCGCGCTGGCTCGGCGGCACGCTGACCAACTGGAAGACCGTGTCGAACTCGATCAAGCGGCTGCGGGCGTTGGAGGAAATGCTCGGCTCAAACGAGGCCCAAGGCTACACCAAGAAGGAGCGCCTGACGCTGCAGCGCGAGCGCGACAAGCTCGACCGTGCGCTCGGCGGCATCAAGGACATGGGCGGCCTTCCTGATCTCGTCTTCGTCATCGACACCAACAAGGAAGACATCGCGATCAAGGAAGCGCAGCGGCTTGGCGTCCCGGTCGCGGCCGTCGTTGACACCAATTGCGATCCGGACGGTATCACTTACGTCGTTCCGGGCAACGACGATGCGAGCCGCGCCATCACGCTGTACTGCGATCTCGCCGCCAAGGCGGCGATCGACGGGATTTCCCGCGCTCAAGGCGCGCAGGGCATCGACCTTGGCGCCCAAGCCGAACCGGTCGCCGAGGAAGTGCCGGCTGCGGTCGAAAACAAGCTCGGCTTCGAGCCGCTGTCAGGTCCGCGCGGGGTGGCCGACGATCTCAAGAAGCTTCCGGGCGTGTCGCCGGCGATCGAAAAACAGCTCAACGATCTCGGCATTTTCCATTTCCAGCAGATCGCGGAATTGTCGCCGACAGCCGCACACAATGTCGGCGAAGAGGTCGGACTCCCCGGCCGTGTGGAAAGCTGGATCGCCAAGGCGAAGGAATTGACGGCGGAAGAAGTATAGAGGCGATCGGCAATGGCGAATGTCAGCGCAAGCCTGGTGAAAGAGCTCCGCGACCAGACCGGGGCCGGAATGATGGACTGCAAGGCCGCGCTCAGCGAAACCGGCGGCAATATCGAAGCGGCGGTCGATTGGTTGCGCAAGAAGGGCTTGTCCAAGGCGGCCAAAAAAGCCGGCCGCGTTGCGGCCGAGGGTCTCGTCGGAGTTGCCGTGCGCGCCACCAAGGGCATTCTGGTCGAGGTCAATTCGGAAACCGACTTCGTTGCGCGCAACGATCTGTTCCAGGGTCTGGTCAAGATGGTGGCCGACGCAGCGCTCGATACGGGCGCGAGTGTCGATAAAATTCTCGCCGCCAAAGCCGGCAGTATCACCATCAATGACGCGATCGCCGATACCATCGCCAAGGTCGGCGAGAACATGAGTTTGCGGCGCGCCGCCGAACTTTCTGTCGGCAAGGGCGTGGTTGCGCATTACGTGCACAATGCGGTGAGCGATGGATTGGGACGGATCGGCGTCCTGGTGGCGCTGGAATCGACCGGCATGAACGATGAGCTCAAAGCATTCGGCCGTATGGTGGCGATGCATGTTGCCTCGGCCAACCCGCAGGCGATCGACCCGTCTGGATTGGACGCGGCGGCCATTGAACGCGAGAAGGCGGTCTTAAGCGACAAGGCCAAGGCGCAGGGCAAGCCCGCCAATGTCATCGACAAGATCGTCGAATCCGGCTTGAAGACTTTCTACAAGGAAGTCTGTCTGCTCGACCAAGGCTTCATCTTCGATGATAAGAAGTCGGTAGCGCAGGCGGTCAAGGAAGCTGAAGCCAAAGCCGGCGCGCCCATCAAGATCGCAGGATTTGTCCGGTTCGCCCTGGGCGAGGGCATTGAGCGCCCGGCCGCGCATTAGGGCCGTAAGGGAAGTTGGGTTTCGCTTGCGGATACGTTAGCGGTATTTTGCGAGAATCGGCCGCGACGAGGGGCGGGATATCCCAATGGCGAAACCGATATACCGGCGCGTCATCATCAAATTGTCCGGCGAGGCGTTGAGCGGACCGGAAAAGTTCGGGATTCATCAGCCTACCATTGAGCGTTTCGCCGCGGACCTCGTCGCCGCGCACCGGCTCGGCATTGCTCTCGGGGTCGTGGTCGGCGGCGGCAACGTATTACGCGGTGCCAAGGTGTCTGAGGACGGACTGTCGCGGCCGACCGCGGACGCCATGGGCATGCTGGCGACAGTGATGAACGCACTGGTCCTAGAGGCAGCCATTGAGCGTGCCGGCGTGAGCGCTCGCGCTATGTCCGCGCTCACGATGCCACAGGTGTGCGAAACCTACGAGCGGCAGCGCGCGCTCCGGCACCTCGAGGACAAGCGGATCATCGTGTTTGCCGGCGGCACCGGGAATCCCTATTTCACCACTGACACTACGGCCATTCTGCGGGCCGCGGAAATGCAATGCGAAGCCGTTCTCAAGGCCACCGATGTCGATGGGGTTTATACTGCAGATCCGAAACATGATCCCGCGGCCAAGCGGTTTGAACGGCTCGACCATCAGGAGGCCATGGATCGGCGTTTGAAGATAATGGACGCCACCGCGTTCGCGCTTGCCCAGGAAAACCGTATGCCTATCATCGTGTTTTCGATCCGCGCGCATGGCGCGATCGAGGACGTTTTGAGCGGAAGAGGGCACTTCACCACCGTCGGCTAGCGTGTACGCGACCGCACATGAACAGAGACAGAGAGTTCGCCACGAAGGCGGATCGCTGCCGCGGCGCAGTCGCCGCGGATGGCTAGCCGGCATAAGGTGCCGGAAAAGGGTGCCAGGAGGGTACCATGGCCACGACGACATTCGACATGAACGACTTGAGACGCCGCATGCAGGGTGCGATCGGCGCACTCAAGCAGGAAATGTCAGGCTTACGCACCGGACGCGCATCGACGGCCCTGCTCGATCATGTGCAGGTCGAAGCCTATGGCACGCATATGCCGCTCAACCAGCTCGCCACGATCAGCGTGCCGGAGCCGCGTCTCCTCAACGTTCAAGTTTGGGACCGGTCTATGGTTCACGCCGTGGAAAAAGCAATCTCGGCTGCCAATCTCGGCTTGACGCCGTCGACCGAAGGCCAGGTCCTGCGCTTGCGCATTCCCGAACTTAATGAAGAACGGCGACGCGAAATCGTGAAGGTCGCGCACAAATATGCCGAGGCTGCGCGCGTGGCGGTGCGTCACGTTCGGCGCGACGGTCTTGATCTTCTCAAGAAGCTCGAAAAGGACCACAAGATCAGCGAAGACGAGCACAATCGGCAGGCCGATGAGGTGCAGAAGGCAACCGATTCCACGATTGGGGAAGTCGAGAAGCTCCTCGCCGCCAAGGAAAAGGAGATCATGACGGTTTGAGCGACGCAGCCATATCGACGAGCAAACTCGAAGAGCCGCTAGCCGGGGGCGGCGGTTACGACATGCCGCGGCACGTTGCCATCATCATGGACGGCAACGGGCGCTGGGCCGCCGCGCGTGGTTTGCCGCGCGTGGAGGGCCATCGCCGCGGGGTCGAGGCGTTGCGCAAAACCGTGCGCGCCGCCAGCAAGCTCGGCATTTCCGTGCTCACCATTTTCTCGTTCAGCTCGGAAAACTGGTCGCGGCCGCAATCGGAAATTCGCGACTTGCTGGCGCTGCTTCGCCGGTTCATCCGCAACGATCTTGTCGATTTGCACAAAAGCAATGTGCACGTACGGGTCATCGGCGAGCGCGAGGACCTGCCGGCTGATATCCGCGCTCTGCTTGAAGAAGCCGAAGAGCTGACGAAGCGCAATGACGGCCTGATGCTCGTCGTCGCTTTCAATTACGGCGCGCGCCAAGAAATCGCGCGCGCGGCGCGGCGGCTCGCCATCGAAGTGCGCGAGGGGCGGTTGTCGGCCGATGAGATCACGCCCGAACTCTTGGCGCGGCATCTCGATGAGCCGGATCTGCCGGATCCCGATGTGATCATCCGCACCAGCGGAGAACAGCGGCTGTCGAATTTCCTGCTCTGGCAGGCGGCTTATAGCGAGCTCGTTTTCGTGCCGATCAACTGGCCCGATTTCGACCATGCCGCGCTTGAAAGCGCGATTACCGAATACCGCCGGCGCGAACGCCGCTTTGGCGGATTGATCGCGCAGACCGGATCGTGATCGTTCTGCAACGGCGCAGCTCCAGCCCGGGCGGGAACGAGGAGGCCGAAGCCTCAGACCGGCAGAACTTTCGCCGCCGCGCCGCTTCGGCTTTGGTCTTGGCGCCGCTCGCAATTGGAGTGGCCTTTGTCGGCGGCTGGGTCTTCGCTGCGTTGTGCTGCGTGACTGCCGCGCTCGTGCTTTGGGAATGGAGCATTCTGGTCACGCGCGCGGCCGATTGGCGCATTTTGGCGCCGGGCCTACCGGCACTGTGCGCTGCCGCGCTTCTCGCGCAACGTAATGCGCACGGTCTGGCCGTCGCCGCCCTCGCTCTCGGCGCCTTTGCTGCCGGCTTCGGGGCGGCGCTGCGGGCGCAGGGCGGGCAGCGGTCGGCAGGAGCCGCGTTCTGGGCGGCTGCCGGCGTGGTCTATGCCGGCATTGTGATGATCTGCCCGATCGTCCTGCGCAATGATCAAATGGGTTTCGCGGCACTTTCATTTCTGTTCGCAACTGTCTGGGCAACTGACGTTTTTGCTTATTTGACTGGGCGCACTCTGGGCGGGCCGCTCCTGTGCCGGCAGCTAAGTCCCAAGAAGACCTGGTCCGGCGCCATAGGCGGATTGGCCGGGGGGGTTGTCGCCGGCGTCGTCGTGGCCTATTCGACCGCCGGGACCCATCCGGTGGCGGCCGGCGTTCTAGCTTTGATCCTTTCGATAGCCGCCCAGGGCGGGGACCTTCTCGAGTCCTCGGTGAAGCGGCGATTTGGTGCCAAGGACACCGGCGCGCTGATCCCCGGTCACGGCGGGGTCATGGATCGCGTCGACGGTTTTTTGGTCGCCGCCTTGATCGCGGTTGTGATTGGGTCCTTGCGGTATGGTGCGGCTGCATCCGCTCGGGGTCTGTTGTTATGGTAGCCGCCATATGGTTCGTGCAATGAAGCCAGAACGCGCGGTGGCAAAAACCGCACCGGTGCCCCTCCCGCGGACAGTCACCGTGCTGGGTGCCACCGGCTCGATCGGCTCGAGCACGGCGGATTTGCTGCGGCGAAATCCCACGCACTACGCGGTCGAAGCGGTGACCGCACATCGCGACGCGACGGCGCTGGCGCGCCTCGCCCGCGAACTCAATGCGCGCTTTGCGGCAGTCGCCGATCCTGCCGCTTACAACGAACTCAAATCCGGACTCGCTGGGTCGGGCATCGAGGCGGCGGCCGGTGAGGCGGCGATGGTCGAGGCCGCGCAGCGGCCGGCCGATTGGGTCATGGCGGCGATTACCGGTGCTGCAAGTCTAGCGCCGACGCTCGCCGCCGCCGAACGCGGTGCGACGGTCGCGCTAGCCAATAAGGAGTGCCTGGTCTGTGCGGGTGCGCTGTTTATGCGGCGCGCCGCCGCCAAAGGCGCGACCGTGCTGCCGGTCGATTCCGAACACAACGCCATTTTTCAAGCGCTCAGCGCCGGTCGGCGCGACGATATCCGGCGCATCGTGCTCACCGCGTCCGGCGGACCGTTTCGCACCTGGTCGGCGGATGCGATTCGCAATGTGACAGTCGAGCAGGCGTTGAAACATCCGACTTGGTCGATGGGACCGAAAGTAACCATCGATTCGGCGACGCTGATGAATAAAGGTCTCGAACTAATCGAAGCACATCACCTGTTTGCGCTTGCCCCGGACGAGCTCGATGTGCTCGTGCATCCGCAATCGATCATTCATGGGCTTGTGGAGTTTCGCGACGGTTCGGTGATCGCCCAGCTTGGCTCCCCCGACATGCGCATACCGATTTCCCACTGTCTTGCCTGGCCGGTGCGGATGGGAACGCCGGCGCCGCGTTTGAATTTGGCGCAGGTCGCGAGCTTGAGCTTCGAAGAGCCGGATCTAAAGCGATTTCCGGCGCTTGCGATCGCCCGGCGGGCGCTCGCTGCCGGCGGGGCGGCACCGACGGTGCTCAATGCGGCGAATGAGGTCGCCGTTCACGAATTCGTCAGTGGACGTCTGGGATTCTGTGGTATCTCGGCCCTGGTGGAGGCGACCCTTGACGCGGCGCCCCGCCAGGGTGTGACCGGTGAGCCTGCCTCGGTCGAAGAGGCACTCCACATTGACCATACCGCCAGAAGGCTCGCCGCAGACCTCTTGCCCGAAATTGCCGCAATGGCATGTTAGCGCTAGCAAATCCGGCGGGGATACAGGGACGCAGATAGGGGATTTCGGCCACATCATGGGGTCTTATTTTTTGTCGCATATCCACGCGCTGGGGGGAGGGGTGGCCGGCTACGTCGTCCCTTTTTTGTTCGTCCTCAGCTTGGTCGTATTTTTCCATGAGCTCGGCCATTTCCTGGTCGCGCGGTTGTGCGGTGTTCGGGTCCTGACCTTTTCGATCGGCTTTGGTCCCGAACTCGCCGGGTTCAACGATCGCTACGGCACGCGCTGGAAGATCGCCGCGATTCCGCTCGGCGGCTATGTGAAGTTCTTCGGCGACGAGAATGCCGGCAGCGCGCCCGATGCGTCGCGGTTGCAGACAATGAGTGCCGGCGAACGCGCGCTCAGTTTCCATTTCCAGCCGGTATGGAAAAGGGCGGCCATAGTCGTGGCCGGTCCGTTGGCGAATTTCCTTTTAGCCATAGCGATCTTCGCCGCGATCTTCATGATCTACGGCAAGCAGACAATGAGCGCGCGGGTGGACACGGTCCAATCCGACAGCGCCGCTGCCGCAGCCGGCTTTGAGCCCGGCGACATCGTGCTGTCGATCGATGGTCAGCCAATCGACAATTTTGCCGATATGCAGCGCATTGTGAGCGACAGCGCGGGCCGCGCACTGGCTATCAAGGTGGACCGCAGTGGCAAGCCGCTCGTCCTTAAAGCGACCCCCACGCTCAAGGAGGTCAAGGACAATTTCGGTAATGTCCATCGCATCGGGATTCTCGGCATCAGCCGCTCAATGGCGCCCGGGGACGTGAAATACGAGCCGGTTTCCCTCACTCAGGCGATCTGGCTCGGGGGCCAGGAAACCTGGTTCGTGATCGACCGGACGCTGAGCTATATCGGCGGCGTCGTCGTCGGCCGTGAAGCCGCCGATCAGCTCGGCGGGCCGATTCGCATCGCCCAGATTTCGGGACAGGTCGCAACCATCGGCTTTGCCGCCCTGGTGCATCTGGCCGGCGTACTCTCCGTCTCGATCGGGCTTCTCAACCTGTTTCCGATCCCGCTACTGGATGGCGGTCACCTTTTGTTCTATGCGATCGAGGCAGTACGCGGCAAGCCGCTTTCGGAACGCGCTCAAGAGGTCGGTTTTCGCATCGGGCTCGCGATCGTCGTCATGTTGATGATATTTGCAACTTTCAACGACATCGTTCATCTGACCACTTCCTGAACTGCGAAATCGGGGCAGAGGGGACGGCGATGGGATGGTCGCCGCCGGGGGGACTGAGAATGGCAAAGCAAACAAGCAACGTACGATCGCGCGCAAGGAGAACCGCGGAGCACTGACCGCCACTGGGGGCGGCCACGAGGGGTAAAGGGCGCTTTGCGCATGGGCATGTGTGTGCGGGTAAGACGGGGGCTAGTCGTAGCCGGCTTGCTCCTGGGGGGCATTCTTGCCTTGTCGGCTGCGCTTGGCGCGCCGGCACGGGCGGAGGCCGTCCTCACCACAAGCTCGATCGTGGTCGAAGGCAATCGCCGCGTCGAAGCAGATACTGTCCGCTCTTACTTCAAGGTGGCTCCGGGAGAGCGTCTCGACGCCGCCAAGATCGATGCGGCGCTCAAGGCGCTATATGGCACCGGCCTGTTCCAGGATGTCCGCATCAGCCAATCCGGCGGCAAGCTGATCGTCACGGTGGTCGAGGCACCGGTGATCGACAAGATAGCCTTCGAAGGCAATCACCGGCTCAAGGACGAGCAACTCACGCAGGAAATCCAATCCAAGGAACGCGGTGCGCTGTCGCGCGCCTCGGTGCAGGCGGACGTCCAGCGCATCATCGAAATCTATCAGCGCAACGGCCGTTTCGACGTCACGGTGGTGCCCAAGATCATTGATCGGCCAAACAACCGCGTCGATCTTGTATTCGAGGTCAATGAGGGCGAGAAGACCGGCATCAAATCCATCGTATTCGTCGGCAACAACGCCTACACGGCGTGGCGCCTCAAGGAAGTGATCAAGACCGCCGAATCGACGTTCTTAAGCTTCCTGCAGACAACCGACGTGTATGATCCCGATCGCATCGAAGCCGATCGCGATCTGATCCGGCGTTTCTATCTCAAGCACGGCTATGCCGACGTACAAGTCGTGTCGGCCACCGGCGTGTACGATCCCGGCAAAAAAGGCTTCATCGTAACTTTCACCATCGAAGAAGGGCCGCTCTACCATTTCGGCGCGGTCGACATTCAGTCGAACGTCCGCGCCGTCAACGCGCAGGCGTTGCGTCCGACTTTGCGGATGGGGGCGGGTCAGATCTACAACGGCGAAGCGGTCGAAAAAACCGTCGAGGATATGACAATCGAGCTGGCGCGCCGCGGCTATCCGTTCGGCCAAGTGCGGCCGCGCGGCGACCGCAACCCAGCCGCGAGGACCATCGGTGTGTTGTTCGTCGTCGACGAAGGCACACGCGCCTATATCGAGCGCATCAATATCCGCGGCAATTACCGCACCCGCGATTATGTGATCCGCCGCGAATTCGATATCAATGAAGGCGATCCGTACAACCGCGCGCTAATGGATCGCGCCGAACGGCGCATCAAAAATCTGGGTTACTTCAAGAACGT
>Ga0126369_10002653_pt1 | contig 12822 bp, 9 predicted proteins | sample PanSoiMetaPlot_1_FD_109646 | JGI IMG/M metagenome (GOLD analysis project Ga0126369, IMG submission 109646) | Tropical forest soil microbial communities from Panama - MetaG Plot_1 | ecosystem: Environmental > Terrestrial > Soil > Tropical forest > Bulk soil | place: Panama | collected 2016-02-17 | reverse complement strand
CGCCGCCGGCCGCGCCGCCCTTCATCCCGAACGATGGTCCTAGCGACGGCTCGCGCAGGCACAGCATCGCTTTCTTGCCGATGTAGTTGAGCGCATCGGTAAGGCCGACCGTCGTGGTGGTTTTGCCCTCGCCCGCCGGCGTCGGCGTAATCGCGGACACCAGGATCAGCTTGCCATTAGGCCTTTCTTTCAGGGTCTTGAGGTAGTCGAACGATATCTTGGCCTTGTAGTGACCGTAAGGCTCGAGGTTCTCGGGCGCGATGCCGAGTCGCTCGTGCGCAACATCGGCAATCCGGCGTTTGGTGGCGGCTTGCGAAATTTCGATGTCTGATTTCGGACTGGTGTGCTGGGAGGCAGGCATCAGGCGTATTCCTTGAACTTGGGAATTTCACACTATCGTTCGATGATGAATGTTTTGGTACGGCAAGCATTTGGGCGGGCATTCATGAAAAACGGGCGCCCGCGGCGAGCTTGGCCGCAGCGGCGTATTCTCCGGCCCCAATCTTGCCGCCATCGGCGGGCTTTACGCGGAGTACCTTGATGCGGCCGTCCGCACATACCACCGTGAAGCCGTCAGCCTCGATCGCGACGATCTCGCCCATCTTGCCGCCGATACCCTTGGGATTGCGCGCCGGCAACGGCTTGGCCTCGAAAACCTGCACGGTCTTTCCATCCAGCGTCGTCCAGGCGCCGGGCGCCGGGTTGCAGCCACGGATGAGGTTATGGATCTGCCGCCACGGTCTACCCCAGTCGATACGGGCATTGTCGGTTCCGCAACGCCCCTCATAGGTCGCCTGGCTGTCGTCCTGCTTGATGCGCGGCGCCTTGCCGGCCTTTACCAGGTCCACGGATTCCAACATCGCCTCGACGCCCATCGGAAACAGGCGGTCGAAATAGACGGACCCGAGCGAGTCCTCAAAGCCGATGGGTGTCTTTTTTTGCAGCAACACGTCGCCGGTATCGAGGCCGTTGTCTGGCCAGAAGATCGATAGCCCGGTCTCGGTATCGCCTTGGATAATCGGCCAGTTGATGGCGCTCGGGCCGCGATATTTAGGGAGCAGCGAGGGATGATACTGGATCGATCCGTTGATCGGAACGTTAAGAAATTCCTCCGGCACGAACAGCGTCACGAAGGCCATTACCTGCAGGTCCGGCTTGAGCGCGCGGAATTCTTCCCAGACCTCGGGCTTGCGGTAGGAGGCCGGTTGGTAGACCGGGAGCTTTGCCGCAATGGCCGCTTCCTTCAAGGGATCGGCCTTCTGGCCGGGCTTCTCCGGCGCCACATAGACGGCGACAACGTCATCGCCGCGTTTGAGGAGGGCCTCCAGCACCGCCTTGCCGAATGCCTGTTGGCCGTGAACAACGATACGCATTATCAGCCCTCGGGGTAAGTGTTCGGTGCGTAGGCCCTTGGGGCGGATTAGCGCAGCGTAATCCACCCATGTGGCGGGTTCACGCCTTCGGCTAACCCGCCCTACGCCGCTGCGGTCTCCTTCTTCTCAGACGGCGTAATTGCGCCCGAACTCTTGATCGCGGCGAATTCCTCCGCCGAATAGCCGAGCTCTTTAGTGAGGATTTCCTCGGTGTGCTCGCCGAGCAGCGGCGAGCGTCTCACTTCGGTGATCGAGTCCGACATTTTGACCGGATTGCCGACGGTCAGATATTTCCCGCGGGTCGGGTGGTCGACCTCCACCACCGTGCCGGTAGCGCGTAGCGACGGTTCCTCGGCGATCTCCTTCATCGACAGGATCGGCCCGACCGGAATGTCGTGCTTGTTGCACGTTTCCATGACCTCGAACTTGGTCATGGTCTTGGTCCATTCCTCTATGGTATTGAAGATGTGCCGCAGACGCGGCAGCCGCGCCAGCGGTGTGGCGTAGTCCGGATCGGTTTTCCATTCAGGCTTGCCGATGAGGTCGCAGATCGGGCCCCACACAGGCGCCTGGGTGATGAAATAGATGTAGGAATCCGGATCGGTCTCCCAACCCTTACACTTGAGGATCCACCCGGGCTGGCCGCCGCCCGAATCGTTGCCGGCGCGCGGCACCGCCTTGCCGAACGGGATGTCTTCACCGTACTGGCTGTACTCGGTAAGCGGCCCGTGGCCCAGCCGCTGTTGGTCGCGAAGCTTCACGCGGGCGAGGTTGAGCACGCCGTCCTGCATCGCGCACAGCACGCGCTGGCCACGGCCTGTGCGCATGCGCTGATAGAGCGCCGTGACGATGCCGAAGGCAACGTGCAGCCCGGTACCGGAGTCGCCGATCTGAGCGCCGGTGACCAGCGGCGGCCCTTCGCGGAAGCCGGTAGTCGAGGCCGCCCCCCCGGCGCACTGCGCAATGTTCTCGTAGACTTTGCAGTCCTCGTAAGGGCCGGGGCCGAAGCCCTTCACAGACGCGACGATCATGCGCGGGTTGGTCTTATGGATGTACTCCCAGGTCAGACCCATGCGGTCGAGCGTGCCAGGCCCGAAATTCTCGACCAGCACATCGCAATGCTTTATCAGTCGCTCGAGGATTTCCTTGCCCTTGGGGTGTTTGGAATCGATCGTGATCGAGCGCTTGTTGCCATTGAGCATGGTGAAATAGAGGCTGTCCGCTCCCTTCACGTCGCGCAACTGCCCGCGCGTGATGTCGCCGGTGCCCGGCCGCTCGATCTTGATGCAGTCGGCGCCCATGTAGGCGAGGAGCTGCGTGCAAGTCGGCCCCGCTTGGACATGGGTGAAGTCCAGGATGCGGACACCGTCGAGCGCCCTGCCGATCGCGCCCCAAGGCTCGGTCGAGGGCGGGGGTAATTCCGTGGCCATCTTAGACGTTGTCATTGCTTGTCTCCTTGAGCTCCCAATGCTGCAGAGAGCGCTCCAAGCGCGCGTCGCGTTGCATCATTTGAACATGGTCTCGTCGTTCTCGGCGCGTACGCGTTGGATCAACCACACGGTGATCGTCGCGGACTTGTAGGTTTTGACAGTGGCCTCGCAGGTACGGCGCAGTGCCGGTGCGATGTCCCTCACGTCGTGCACCCCCTTGCGAGCGGCCATTGCGATTTTTCCCCTTCTCATTTTTTTCGCAGCACGCTTTGCGGGTTAAGGTTGCCGATTCGGCCGCTCTCGCTGCCGGCCGCCGGATCGATCACCGCATTGATGAGGGTCGGCTTGCCGGAATCCAAAGCCTCGTTCACGGCGCGCTTCAGCTCGTCCGGGGTCGTCACATTGGCACCAACGCCACCGAACGCTTCCATCATCTTGTCGTACCGTGAGCCTTTGACGAACACGGTTGTCGCCACGTCCGAGCCTCCGGACGGATTGACGTCGGTTCCCCGGTAGATGCCGTCATTATTGAATATGACCACGCAGACCGGGAGGCGGTACCGACAGATCGTTTCCACTTCCATGCCGCAGAAACCAAACGCGCTGTCGCCCTCGACCGCGAGCACGGGTTTGCCGGTCTCTATCGCGGCCGCGATGGCAAAGCCCATACCGACGCCCATAACGCCCCACGTGCCAACGTCCAGGCGTTTGCGCGGCTTGTATATATCAATGAAGCCGCGCGCGAGATCGAGAGTGTTAGCGCCCTCGTTGACGAGAATGGTATCAGGCCGCTCTTTGATGATGGTCCGCAGTGCGCCGAGCGCGCCGTGATAATCCATCGGCGTCGTATTCTTCATCAGCCTCGGCGCCATCTTGGCGATATTTTCTTCCTTCTTGGCATTGACGGCGCCGACCCAGTCGGCCGGCGGGGACGGCCAGTTGCTGCCCATGCCCTCAAGAAGCGCCGACACGCAGGAGCCGATATCGCCGACAACCGGAGCGGCGATCTCAACGTTGCTGTCCATTTCCCTGGGCTCGATGTCGATCTGGATGAATTTCTTCGATCCAGGTGCACCCCAGGTCTTGCCCTTTCCGTGCGAGAGCAGCCAGTTCAGACGCGCGCCGATCATCATGACGACGTCGGCGTCCTTCAGCACCGTCGAGCGCGCCGCCCCCGCCGACTGCGGATGGGTATCAGGCAACAGGCCCTTGGCCATGCTCATCGGCAGGAAAGGAATGCCGCTTTTCTCGACCAGGGCGCGGATATCGTCATCGGCTTGCGCATAAGCGGCGCCCTTGCCGAGAATGATCAGGGGTCGCTTAGCACCCTTCAACACATCGAGCGCGCGCTTGACTGCCGCCGGCGCAGGAATCTGAGGCGGTGCCGGATCGATGACCTTGACGAGCGACTTGGCGCCAGCCTCCGCATCCATCACCTGAGCAAAGAGTTTGGCCGGCAGATCGAGATATACGCCGCCCGGACGACCGGAGACTGCTGCGCGGATCGCGCGCGCCACCCCGATGCCGATGTCTGCGACATGGAGCACGCGGAAGGCTGCTTTGCAGAGGGGCTTGGCAACAGCCAACTGGTCCATCTCTTCGTAGTCACCCTGCTGCAGGTCGACGATCTCGCGCTCGGACGACCCGCTGATCAGGATCATTGGAAAGCAGTTGGTCGTGGCATTGGCCAGTGCGGTCAGGCCGTTGAGAAAACCGGGCGCCGACACGGTCAGGCAGATGCCGGGTTTTTTTGTCAGGAAGCCGGCGATTGCGGCAGCGTTGCCGGCGTTCTGCTCGTGCCTGAACGAGATGACCCGCATGCCTGCAGCCTGCGCCATGCGGCCCAGATCCGTGATCGGAATGCCCGGCACGCCGTAGATCGTGTTGATGCCGTTGAGCTTGAGCGCATCGATGACGAGGTGAAAGCCGTCCGTCAGCTCCTGCTCCGCCTCGGCTGCAATTGCCGTTTTTGTCGCTGCTTCAGCCATGGGAGGCCTCCCTGATGTCATTCTTATTGGTCTAGTCGAGATAGTCGGCGTATCGAGCTACGTGCTCCGCAAGCCCGAGGGCATGATCGCGCACCAGATTTTCCGCCCTTACGGTATCGCGTGTCTCGATCGCCTGAATGATGTTCATGTGGTCTCTGATCGAGCGGTCGGCGCGGTCGCTCTCGCCGATGGTCTTGCGGCGGATCATCCGCATATGCGCGAACAGGTTCTCAGCCAGGTCGATGAGGATGCGGTTTCGACTCATGCGAATGATGGTCTGATGGAATTCGATGTTAACCTCGGAATACTCGTCCAGATTGGCATGCAAGCGGCCGTTCTCGAACGTCGCGAACATGGCGCGTAGTTTGGCGATCTCGTGGTCCGAGGCGTTTTGGGTGATCAGCCGCGCCGCCATGCTTTCCAGCGCCGCCCAAGCGGTGATCAGCTCAATGACTTCCGCCTTGGTCTTGCGCACCACATAGATGCCGCGACGGGGCACTGAGCGAACGAAGCCTTCCCGCTCCAGTTGCGCCATGGCTTCGCGGACCGGGGTGCGACTGATGCCGAGATCGCTCGCGAGCCTGCGCTCGTCGAGCCGGATCTCGCCGGGTCGATCGTAAATGTCGAGGGCAAGAATGACGTCCTTCAGCGCCGCGTAGGCACGATCAGCAAAGGTCGATGTGTCCTCCAGCGGCGCAATGGCAAGCCGGGCGGCCACTTCCGCGGTTCGGCTGCGAGGAGGCAAGTTAGTCATCGGACGCGATGCGCCAATTTCGAACGTTAACGCTGATCCCGTCTTCTATAATACAGTATACCACAAGCTGGCAAGGCACTTGAGTCTCACCCGCTCGGGTGTCTGATCGCCGCGGCGGCGCGACGACATCGTCGCCGCGCCGCCCGCTGAATCAAGTGCTGGGCTAACTCTTTTCCATTGTCCGCGCCCGCAGCGGACGCAGGACGAACAGGGCCAATACCACAACGATCACATTCATCGCCGTGGCGATCAGAAAGACCATTTGCCAGCTGCCGGCCGCATCCTTGATCATGTTGGCAGCGGGTGTAAACACCACCGATGCACCCTTGGCGGTGTACAGCATACTGAGGTTCACGGTCGCAAACTTCGTGCCGAATGTGTCGGTGCAAGTTGAAGGAAACAGGCTGAATATCTCGCCCCAGGTGAGGAAGACCAGCGCCGCGAACACCACGAACGCCCACGGGGCCGTTCCCAGCCCTCCGAGCAGCCAATACGCGACCGCGCCCAAGCTAAAAGCGATGGCCATCGTGTACTCGCGACCGATGTTGTCGGATATCCACCCGAATAACGGGCGCGCGCCGGCATTGGCGATACCATCGCAAATGGCCGCAACGGTGAGGACGGTGCCGCCGAACAGCAGAACGACATTCTCCACCCCGAAGTCTTTGGCGATCGGCCCGAGCTGGGCGGTCACCATCAGTCCGCTGCCGGAGACCATCACAAACATCACATACAGCAACCAGAACGTCGGGGTTTGCAGGACCTCCAGGGGCTTATAGCTCTTCGCCGTCTGAATCACCTTGGGCGCCGCTGTGGTGGGAGTCTCGCCCGGTTCGGGAGCCCGCAGCAGCCAGGCCAGAATAAAGACCACTCCGCCTTGGATCAGTGCGAACCAGAAGAATGCCGCCTCATAACCCGCAGTACCGATGACGTAGCGGATCGGGATCACGCTCAACACTGCTCCCCCGCCGTAGCCTGCGGCGGTGAGCCCGACGGCAAGTCCACGCCGGTCCGGAAACCATTTCACTGCGTGTCCTACGCTCGTCGCATAGACCGCACCACCCCCAAGGCCGCCAATCAGCGCGCCGAGATAGAGCACAGTGAGACTCTCGGCATATGAATTGAGAATCCATCCAATGGCCACCAGGATTCCGCCGACGGCGACCATCGCTTTCGGCCCCCGGTGGGGACCCAAGACGTCGGCGAACCAACCCGCGACCGGGGTGAGCCAAGTCTCAAGCGCAATGAAGATGGCGAAAGCCCATTGGATCGACGCGAGTGCCCAGGTTGGGTGCGCAGCCCGCATCGGGTTGACGAACAGCGTCCAACCGTATTGCAGGTTGGCGATCATGATCATGCAGATGATGACGGACACAAGCTGTGTCCACCGCGTGGCGTTCGTCGCCTGCACGCGAACTTCGATTGTGCTTGCAACACTCATTTTCCACCCCAGAATTGTATGTTTTTGCGCCCAGTTTTCTTCAGATGTCAGCGCAAGCCATGAGTTTGGCCGTTGGCGTGCGCTGGTTTACTGACTCGACTGAGAATAAGCTCGCATTGCGATTGTGCAAGCTGGGTCCATCGCGGGGGCAATTTTATGGTCGCATTCTGACAACGTACAGCATGGCTTTTCGCCGCACCGAATCCGCGAAAAAGGCCGGCCAACTCTCCACTGCGTTGCAATGCCGCCCTGCCTCGCAGGCGATTACCCGCCATTTCCGGATCCCTAGCCCAGCAAGGCAGCCCGGAATCCACGACCCTCGGTCGACCGTTGTGAATTGCAGCCTCGCCGCGGAGGCCGTCATCGGGCCGGTCGAAAGCCCGGGCCCGGTGGCCGCGCCCCGAATGACCCGGAGGGTATGAAAGGGTTCGAGTCACCTTGCTAGGAGCCGCCGATCGCAGGGGGCAGCTTGACCGGGATTTGGGGTTCACCGCCGGTCGCGCCGTGCTTTCGCGTGCAAGCCAATTACATTTCTACTTGTAAGGGAATAACGATTGGACACTTGAATTTTCGAAATCTGTTGCCGACACGCAACAAATCAGCGATGTGCAGGCGTCGATTTATTCGCGGCGCAAAAACCAGCAGTTCATACGGATTATAACTAGGTTTCTGCTGATTTTCGCCCGTTCTGCTTTGCGTTGCAAAAAAACCGCGGGTCAGCGCCAGGGTTAATTGCTTACTAAACGATATAGACCGTCCAATGTTTTTTGAGGCAACTAGTGTCGGGGTGTTTCCATGGGGAGAATCACCTGGGGACAAACACCTGCGACACGGCCACGGGGGCGGAGATGGGGACGGGGACTCGACGATCGGCAATCTTTGCGAACACTAAAATTTCCGGAAAATTTGCATTTGGGGCAGCGTTGGCGGTTGCCGGGATACTGGTGCCGCACCAGCGGGCTGCCGCAGATCAGCTCGACACGGTCTTGCAGCGCCTGGAAGCGCTCGAGCGAAGCAACGCGAGGCTGGCGAAGGAAAATGCCGAATTGCGCAGCCGCGTTCAACGCGTCGAAGGCGCGAAAGGCCTTCCCGCGCCGGTGGCCGCCGCATCCGATGCCCCCAAGGGCAATCCGGTCCAGCATGGCGCGGTAGCCACATCGCCGGCCCCTCCCTCGGGCGGCACCACAGTCGCCGGCATCCCCGTCAAGGCCGGCCCGTTGGGGCCGGTCATCGACAACACCTCGGTCACGATCTATGGCCATGTTGATGTCTCGGCCGATGTCTTCAATCCGTCTGTATTCGACCAGGGAACCAAGCTTGGTATTGCCAGTAACACCTCCTACTTCGGTATCCGTGCACGACATAACCTCGCGCCGTACGGTTACGAGGGCTTGGCCGCTGTCGCTCAGTTCGAATCTCAGGTCGACGTAGCCGCTGCTCCGCATGAGCGGGCGGCATTCGGTACCCGCGACAGCTATGTGGGCATGGAAGGCCCGTGGGGTGCAATCAAGGGCGGCAAGAGCGATACCCCTTACAAGAAGGTCACCGCGCCCTTCGATCCGTTCGCCGGCACCCTTGGCGACTACAATTCAATCATGGGCAATACTGGCGGCGACAATCGGGCGGAGTTCGACTGGCGGATGAATCACGCGGTCTGGTACGAGTCCCCGATCTTCTACGGTTTCCAGTTCAGCACGCTGTTTTCGCCGGGCCAGAACTTTGCTCAGGACAACAGTGACTTTTCCTTCGGCGATCAGTTCCAGTGCAACGGCGCCTCTGCGCGCGGCAGCGGCAGCAATTTCCCGGGAACCGGCGGGGCTGTTCCCGGCAATATCGGCGGCAACGGGTGCACGGACGGTTCGTTTGGCAACGCCTTCAGTACCGCGCTCAGCTACAAGAACGGCCCGTTCACCGCGATCGCGGCCTACGAATTTCATGAAAAGGTCAATCGGCATGGCGACGATGGCCTGGAGTTTGGCGGCCCGCCGCAAGCTCTTCCGGACGGCTCGTTGGTCTTTACTGGCGTTCATAACGAATGGGCTGCGAAAGTCGGCGGCGGCTATCGCTTCGATGATCCGTGGGGTGCGCTGCAGCTCTATGCTTATTACGAATGGCTGCGGCGGGACGTTACGGCAGCGGAGCAACCGTTCAACGAGCGCTCGCGCGATGGCGTTTTTGCCAGCGCGACGCAGACCATCGGCAAGTGGTCACTGAGCTTCTCCTACGCTCACGCATTCAATACGCCAGGAGCTCCGGCGTGTCTGAGCTTCAATAATGCCAACGCGGGGAACCCCCCGGGCGGAACCCTTTGCGGGTCACCAACGCAGGGGATACCCATTGGCCAGTTCCAGCAAAATCTATTTGATGAGTCGGCCAATCAGTATTCCATCGGGGCGCGCTACCGCTTCAACAACTGGGCGAGCTGGTACGTTGTCGCGACCGAACTCACCCAAGGCCAGGGCGCGCATTATTGTCTGGGAGCGAGCGGCCACGGCTATCAGGTCTGCAGCCGCGATGCCGCCAACGACACAATTGGCGGGGCGACGCTCAAGGCCGTCACCACCGGCTTTACGCTCGACTTCTGATACCAACGCTTTGACCTGACGGCCGACGTCTTTGAAAAACGGGCTCGCCAAGCGAGCCCGTTTTTAGCGTTCGGACCGTCATCACGCACCGCGCGGCGTTCCGGACGCGGTTGATCCCGGGCCACCGATTGATTGATCTCGGCGGCCGGGTCTATACCCTGGCTAGACGAAGCGCTGTGGCGATGGGGGAGGTTGGTTTGGGGCGTACGCAAGCGCCGCGCAGGGACAAGGCACCGGCCGGAGTTGCCGAGCAATTTTCCGCGGCGGTCTGGCATTTTCGCGCGGGACGACTGGCCGAGGCAGAGCGGCTGTGCCGGAAAATTTGCTCGGTAGAGCCCGGCCATGCGGCGAGCTTTCATCTTCTCGGTGTTGTGTCGCATCAACTCGGTCGTGAGAATGCGGCGGATCTCATTGGTCGGGCCGTCGGGCTGGCACCCGAGTCCGCCGAGATGCATAACGATCTTGGCGTCGTGCTTGGGGCTCATCATCGCCTGACGGAAGCGATCTCAAGCTTCGCACGCGCCATCGAAATCAATCCACGCTACACCGAGGCGCGCACCAATCTCGGTATGGCGCTCGCGCGGGAGGGGCGACCCGTTGAGGCAAACGCGGCATTTGAGGCTGCGCTTGCGATCGACCCGAATGCCGTGGCGGTGCATTTCCATTTCGCCAATGTGTTGCGCGCGCAGGGACGACTCGACGACGCTGTGGCACATTACCAGCGGGCGGTAGCGATCGATCAGGACTTCGCGGTGGCGCACTACAATCTGGCCGTCACCGTCAGAGATCTCGGGCGAGTCGATGAAGCCGTTGGGCACTACCGGCGCGCGCTTGCGCTGCAGCCCAATTCCGCCGAGGGGCACAACAATCTCGGACTCACTCTCAAGGAACTGGGTCGGATCGAGGAAGCAGCGGCGCATTGCCGCCAGGCGCTGGCGCTGCGGCCGGACTTCGCTGGCGCCCACAACAATCTCGCCAATGCGCTACGCGACCTTGGTCGGCATGAGGAGGCAGCGGCACATTACGACCAAGCCTGCACGCTGGCGCCGGATTTTGCGCCGGCGCACTACAATCGCGGGCTTCTCAATCGCAAGCTGAGCCGCATCGACGAAGCGGCCGCCTGCTTCGAGCGGGCAGTTATGTCGGCACCGGACTTCATGGAAGCAAGGTTTGCCCTGTGCATGGCGCAATTGCCCATCGTCTATAGGGATGAGGCGGAGATCGATAGTCGGCGGGCGCTATATGCAAATCACCTGCGGACGCTGCATGACGACTTGGAGCGTGTCGCCCGGCCTGGAATTCTTGCGGATGTGGTTGGGGCGCATCAGCCGTTCTATCTTGCCTATCAGGGCAAATGCGACCGCGATCTCCAGGAGATCTACGGAGCGCTGGTGTGCCGAATCATGGCCGATCGCTATCCGCCGGCCGCGTTGCCGCCCCCTCCGGCCCCCGCCGAACCGGTGCGTGTGGCTTTCGTGAGCGGCTTCTTCCGCCGTCATTCCAACTGGAAAATTCCGATCAAGGGTTGGCTGAGCCAGCTGGATCGCCAACAGTTTGACGTTTTTGGCTACCACACAGGTGTAGACCGGGACGCCGAAACCGAATTCGCCGCCGCATCGTGCAAGCGTTTCGTTCAAGCGCCGCTATCGGCCGATGATTGGCGCGCCGCTATCCTGCAAGACGCGCCCCATGTCCTGATCTACCCGGAAATCGGCATGGACCCGATGTCGGCCCGACTTGCGGCGCAACGACTGGCCCCGGTTCAATGCACCTCATGGGGCCACCCGGACACGAGCGGATTTCCGACCGTCGACTATTACCTCAGCGGTGAGCTGATGGAACCGCCCGGGGCCGCCGACCACTATACCGAAAAGCTGGTCCGCCTTCCCCAACTATCCATCCACTACGAGCCGCCTGCGCTCACGCCGATATCGCTGTCCCGCTCCGACATTGGCCTGCGACCCGAGGCCGTCGTGTTCTGGTGCGGCCAGGCTGTCTACAAATATCTGCCGCAGTTCGATGACGTGTTCCCTCGCATCGCGCGCGAGGTCGGCGATACCCAGTTCGTCTTCATTGCATTTCCGGATGCACCTCACATCACGGCGGCCTTCCGCGCCCGACTCGAACGCGCCTTCGCGGATCACGGCCTTGACGCTGCAAAGTTCTGCGTGGTGCTGCCACGGCTCGATCCACAGCATTTCGCCGGTGCGATCGGGCTCAGCGATATCATGCTGGACAGCATCGGCTGGTCGGGCTGCAACTCGACCTTCGAAGGCCTTGCCCACGATCTGCCGGTCGTGACGCTGCCAAGCTCCCTCATGCGAGGTCGCCATACCGCCGCCATCCTGCGCATGATGGACGTCAGTGACACAATTGCGGCAACGTGCGAAGACTACGTCTCGATCGCAGCCCGCCTTGCCCGCGACGAGTACCTGCGGGCCGCCGTCAAATCGAAGATTGCATGCAACAAGCATCGAGTCTATCGCGACATGACATGCATCGCAGCCCTGGAGAATTTCCTCAATCGCGCGGCCCGTGATCCGCGGGTGCCCATGGGGTCCTGACGACCATCGCCTCTGACCCGTTGCAACCGCCTAACCGGAGGATCAAGTCGTGGAGATGTCGCCGCCGCCCGCCATCATCGCCTTCGCCCAGGCCGAGACCGTGCAAGAGGCGCCCGTCGAGCCGACCCCGATCAAGGTCGATCTTTCCAAATACATTCCGGACCGTGCCATATCGGTCACCATGATCGTGACCGTGACGCCCCCTACCGGTGCGGCCTATATTTACGCGCCCGGATACGAAAACCAGGGCACGCTGTTCAAGGGACCGAAATCCATCGACGAAGTTCGCCTCGACGGCCCATTCGTATTCGTCAAGCTCTATGGAGGCGCAACGAGCTTTGACATCCAATACACGAACTACCGCCAGCCGTAGCGGCGACGCACGGACGTCACGGCTTAAAATCAGATAATGTCTTCGCCGGGCATGTCTCGGCGACCCCGAAAACTTTGGGCGCAGAGCAAAATCGCGCCCGTCTGCGGGCGCAGGGGGGCGAAAGCAGTGACGCGAGATCGGTTGCTGGAGCAAGCCGTCGCGGCGCATCGCAAAGGAGCCACCGAGCTAGCCGCAATACCGTTCAGTTAGCGGTTTGCTAGCAATTCGTTAACCAAGGCTTCTCACGCTCCTTGTCACTGATTCGGTGCAAGGAGGGGGGGCTATGGCGCGCAGTGCCGCGAGGTTGCCGGCGG
>Ga0126369_10002652_pt1 | contig 12822 bp, 14 predicted proteins | sample PanSoiMetaPlot_1_FD_109646 | JGI IMG/M metagenome (GOLD analysis project Ga0126369, IMG submission 109646) | Tropical forest soil microbial communities from Panama - MetaG Plot_1 | ecosystem: Environmental > Terrestrial > Soil > Tropical forest > Bulk soil | place: Panama | collected 2016-02-17 | reverse complement strand
CCTTGCTCGTGTACCGCGTGCCTCGCGCCGACGACGCGCCGGGCGAGCTCGAGTGCCACTTCGTGGAGAACGCCGACGGCAGCGGGCCCTTCGGCGCCAAGGGCGCGGGCGAGGGCAGCCTGATTCCGGTGAGCCCCGCGGTGGCCAACGCGCTCGCGCGGCTCACCGGCGTCCGGCTACGCGATCTGCCGCTGACTCCGGAGCGCGTCTGGCGCGCGCTCCGGGCCCGCTCAGCCCACGCCTGAAGCTCGTCGGCTAGCGCAGCGCGCGGTACACCTCCGCCTCGAACGTCGCGCACAGCTCCATCGCGATCTGATCGACGAACGGAAGAAGCTGCGAGAGGAAGACACCCGAGACGCGCTTCGTGCGATCGATCCAGAAGTAGGTGTTGGCCAGGCCGGCCCACGCGAGACTGCCGGCCGACCGCCCGGTCGGCGCGTCCTGTGTGTTGATCAGAAAGCTCAGTCCCCAGCCCTTCCGCATTCCCGGGAACAGGTTGACGTCGTTGGAGAGCCCCGGCGCCGCTGTCTTCATGTACGGAACGTCGAGCGGCGTGATGTGGTTCTGCGCCATGAGGTCGACGGTGTCGCGGCGCAAGATCTGGACGCCGCCGGCGGTGCCCCCGCCAAGGATCATCTGCGTGAACGCCAGATAGTCGCGCGCGGTGCCATAGAGCCCGCCGCCGCCCATGAGGAACTCGGGATCCTCCGGCAGCGCGAACTCGATGGGCGTCAGCGCGCCCTTGTCGTCGCGCTGATGCACGCTCGCCAGGCGGGCGCGCTGGGACGGCGAGACCTTGAACGTGGTGTCCTTCATGCCGAGCGGGCCGAAGATGTTGTCCTGGAAGTAGCGGTCGAGCTTCTGGCCACTGACCTCCTCGACCATCTTGCCGACCCAGTCGATGCTGATGCCGTACTCCCAGCGGTCGCCGGGATCGAACACGAGCGGGGTCGTCAGGGCAGCGTTGGCGCACGTCGTGATCCCCGGCGTGTTGGTCACGCTCTGGTACTGCGCGATCTCCTGTCGCCAGATCTCGTAGGCGAAGCCGGAGGTGTGCGTCAGCAGATGCCGCAACGTGATCGGCCGCTTGGGAGCCCGCAGGCGCGGCTGGCCGGCGCCGTCGAACCCTTCGAGCACCTTGGCCGTCGAGAGATCTGCGACCACCTCGGTCGCCGGGCGGTCGAGGCTCAGCTCGCCACGCTCGACGAGCTGCATAGCGGCGGTCCCCGTGATGGCCTTGGTCATCGACGCGATCCACACGATCGAGTCGACGGTCATCGGCGCGTCCTTGCCCAGGTCGCGTTTGCCGAAGGCGCCCTCGTACACGGTTCCCGTGTCGGTGGCGGCCACCGCGACGATGCCGGGCATGGCCTTCGACTCGGTAGCCTGGCTGAAGAGCTTGTCGATGGACGCGATGGTTGGCATGTCGTCCTCCTTCCGACCAAACTGGCTCCGCCAGCTTAGGGCAGGAGCCCGGACATCGCAACGCGCCTCCGGCGATCCACGCGACGACCGTCAGGTTGATTCCTGAGACGGAAACCAGCGTGGCGTCTCGCGCGTCGGAATCGTGGAGGGCTCTCGCTATGGCTAGGAAGATTGCCGTCGCGTTCGCGGTGCTGGCACTGCTGCTGAGCTCCGCCGGTGAGCCCACGTTGGCCACGGCCGCTGAGGAGCGAGTCGTCCGGGTCGACGGGCTCGTCCAGTGGATCGGGGGCGAGCAGATGGTCGTGCAGGCGGATACCGGACCCGCCGTCGGGGTCGATCTCACCAGCGTCCCGCAGGACGAGTACGCCGGCCTGGGCGTGCGTGACCGTGTCGCGGTCATCGGCAAGGTGTCGCCCGACGGCCGCAAGGTCATCGGGACCGCCATCATGAGGAGCGAGCGGGGCCGATAGCGTCTCTCGCAGCATCTCGCCGCCCGCAGGTGGCCGTCGCGCGCCGGCCCGACCGTGCGGTGTAGACTGTGCGCGCATGGCGATCCGCGATCTCTGCTTCATACCGGCGGTCGAGCTCTCGCGGCTCTACCGAAGCGGCCGCGCGTCGCCGCTCGAGGTCATGCAGGCTCTTCTCGCGCGGATCGACGCGGTGAACCCCGACGTCAACGCCATCGTCACCCTGGTGCGGGAGGACGCCCTGCGCCAGGCGCGCGTCGCGACCGCGGCCTTTCGCCGGGGCGCATCGCTCCCGCCGCTGTTCGGCGTCCCCGTCGCCATCAAGGACGTCACGGCGACGAAGGGCATCCGCACGACGCATGGCTCCAAGCTCTTCGAGAGCCACGTGCCCGACGAGGACGCGCTGATCGTCCAGCGCCTGCGCGCGGCCGGGGCGATCGTGATCGGCAAGACCAACACGCCCGAGTTCGCGTTCGGCCCGAACACCGTGAACGCGGTGTTCGGCGCCACGCGCAATCCGTGGAATCTGGCACTCACGGCCGGCGGCTCGAGCGGAGGCTCCGCGGCGGCGCTCGCCACGGGCATGTGCCCGCTGGCGGAGGGCACCGATCTCGGCGGCTCGCTGCGCGGCCCCGCGTCGTACTGCGGCGTCGTCGGCTTCCGCACGACGCCGGGTCTGATCCCGCGCTATCCCTCCGTGCTCGCGTGGGACACCTACTCGGTCGAGGGCCCGATGGCCCGCACGATCGCCGATACCGCGCTGATGCTGTCGGTGATGGCGGGCGCCGACGACCGCGCACCGATTTCCTACGAGGTCGACGTGCGCGAGCTCCTGAAGGCGGCGAAGACGCCGTCGGTGAAGGGCTGGAAGATCGCCGCGGCGGCCGATCTCGGCGGCCTGATGACCATCGACGACGAGGTCCGCCGCGTGTTCGACGACGCCGTCTCCGCGTTTCGAGCGGCAGGCGCGCGGGTGGAGCAGGCGAGCCCGGACCTGAGCGACGTCCCGGAGATCGTGCGGCTCACGCGGGGGCTCCTGATGGTCGCGCGCCACGCGGACAAGCTGCCCGAGCACCGCGCCGTCCTCCAGGAAGGGCTCGTCGAGAACACCGAGCAAGGGCTGGCGCTCACCTCGCGCGACGTGGCGCGCGGCGAGCTCCTGCGCACGCGCCAGTGGCAGCGCGTCCGTGAATTCCTCACCACGCGGGATCTACTGATCACGCCGACGTCGGCCACGCCGCCGTTTCCGATCGAAGAGCCGCATCCGGTCGAGATCAACGGCCGCCCGGTGGGACGGATGCTCCAGCGCTCGTATCTCACCTACGCGTTCTCGGTGCTGGGCCTGCCGGCCATCTCGATTCCGTGCGGCTTCACCCGGCAGGGGCTGCCGGTCGGCTTGCAGATCGTGGGCCGGCGGCGCGCCGAGGCGGCGGTGCTGCGCGCGGCGGCGGCCTTCGAGTCGGCGCGGCCGTGGGCGGACCGTGTGCCGCCGGTCGTCGAGCGAATCCGCTGACCAGAGATCGTAAGCGGGCCCGCGCCCGCTGATGCAGGAGGCCTCATTGGCTAGCAATCGCCGGATCAACGTCGCGTCGGGACGCACGCTCGAGAAGCTGGCCCACTACTCCCGGGCTCTGCGCGTCGGCGACACGGTGCTGCAGTCGGGCACCACGGCGATCGATCGCGCCGGCAACGTCCGCGGAGTCGGCGACGTCGCCAAGCAGGTCGAGACGATCATGACCATCGCCGAGTGGAGCATGGGCAAGGCCGGCGGCCGGCTCGCCGACGTGGTGCGCAGCCGCATCTACGTCACCGACATCCAGGTGGGCGACCGCGCGGCGCGAACGCTCGCCCGCTACCTGCGCGACGCGCGGCCGGCGGCGACGCTGGTGCAGATCAACGGGCTCGCGCGGCCCGAGCAGCTGGTCGAGATCGAGCTCGACGCCATCGACGGCGCCGGCGCGTCGGCGCGCCGCATCTCCTCGGGGCGCGCGATCGAGGACGAGTACGCGTACTCGCGCGCGGTACACGTGGGCGATCGCGTGCTCGTCTCGGGCACGACGGCGCTCAGCGCGCGCGGCGTGGTCGAGGGCAAGGGCGATCTGTATCGCCAGACTCGCCACACGATGGACACGATCTTCTCGGCTCTGACGCAGGCCGGCGCCGCGCGCGAGGACATCGTCTACACGAAGACGTTCCTCACCGATCTCACGCACAGCGGGGACTACACGCGTGCCTGGCTCGAGGCGCTGGGCGACGTCCGGCCCACGTCCACCCTGCTCGCGATCCCGGCGCTGGTGCTGCCGGAGATGCTGATCGAGATCGAAGCCGAAGCGGTCATCGGCGCCGCGAAGACCCGCCGTGACATCTACACCCAGCAGCAGCGCGAGAAGCCACGCGGCTACGCGCGCGCGGTGGCGGTCGGAGACTGGATCTGGGTCAGCGGCTGCACGTCGATGAACGCCGCGGGCGAGCCGCAGGCGCCGGGCGACTGGGCGGCGCAGACCGATCTGTCGGTGGGCACGGCACGCTGGGCGCTGGAGCAGGCCGGCGCGAGCCTGGACGACGTCGTGCGCCGGCGTACGTTCACCGTCGACGGCGCCCGCGTGAATCGCCCGCACGGTGAGGGCCCGACCTGGTTCGCCAAGAGCTGCCCGGCGTCGCTCGGGTGCCGCATCGCGGGGCTGGCGCGGCCGGAGCTCCTGGTCGAGGTCGAGATGGCCGCGGTCAAGGGCGCGCACGCGGGCATCGAGTGGATCGGCCCGGACGCCGCCGACCCGCTCGACCGCGGCTAGACCTCATCGCGCTATCCTTCGGGGCGGGCGTCGTGGTATTTCGCCTCCGTGGGGAGGGGTAGTCGATGAGGTATCTAGTCTTCGCCCTGCTGCTGGTCCTGTGTCCCATCGCGGTAAAGCCCGCCGAGGCTCCCCCCGCCCCAGCGCCCGCTGCTCAAGGTTCCGCGAAGGGAGACGCCCAGGCCACGCGCTTCGCGCTGCCCGACACCAGCGCCAAGCCGTGGACCGGCGACTTCGATGGGATGGTCAAGCGGCGCCGGATCCGGTTCCTGGTGCCGTACTCGAAGACCTACTACTTCGTGGATCGTGCGGTCCAGCGCGGCGTCGCGTACGACATCACCCGGATCTACGAGGCCGATCTGAACAAGCGGCTCAAGACCGGACATATTCGCATCGACGTCCACTGCGTTCCGGTGTCCCGGGACCAAATGATTCCCGCACTCCTCGCGGGACGTGGCGACGTCGTCATGGGCAACCTGACGATCACCCCCGAGCGGCTCAAGCACGTCGACTTCACGAATCCCTTCCGGCACAACGTCGCGGAGGTCCTCGTCACCGGGCCGAGCGCCGAGCCGGTCGTGGCGCTGGACGATCTTGCCGGCAAGGAAATCTATGTTCGCAAGTCGTCGAGCTACTACGAGAGCCTCGTGAAACTCAACCAGGATTTCGCCGCGGAAAAAAAGCCTCCGGTGCGGATCCGGCTTGCCCCGGAGAACCTCGAGACCGAGGACATCCTCGAGATGGTGAATGCCGGTCTCGTGAAGATGACCATTGCCGAGACCTACATCGGCGACCTCTGGAAACGGATTTTCCCCGCGCTCACGGTCCACACGAACATCGCGGTCCGCACCGGCGGCGACATCGCCTGGATGATTCGCAAGCAGAGCCCGCAGCTCACGAACGAGCTGAACGCGTTCCTCGCCAAGGTCGAGAAATCCGGCCAGCGCAACGAGATCTTGCAGCGGTACTACCAGAGCACGAAATGGGCGAGGAACGCCACGTCCAAAGAGGAGCTCGCGAAATTCGATCGGACGGTGGCGCTCTTTCGCAAGTACGGTGACAAGTACGAGGTCGAGTATCTGTTGCTGATGGCGCAGGGATATCAGGAATCAGAGCTCAACCAGAGCAAGCGCAGCCCCGTCGGCGCCATCGGAGTCATGCAGGTCATGCCGGCCACCGGCCGGGACATGCGAGTCGGCGACATCAACCAGATCGAGCCCAACATCCACGCCGGCGTCAAATTTCTGCGCTCGATGATGAACGAGTACTACGCGAACGAGCCGATGGACCGGTTCAACAAGGGCCTCTTCACGTTCGCCTCGTACAACGCGGGCCCGGGCCGCATCAATCGGCTTCGCAAGGTCGCCGCCGAGCGTGGTCTCGATCCCAATGTTTGGTTCAACAACGTCGAGCTCGTGGCGGCCGAGAAGATCGGGCGGGAGACGGTGACCTACGTCTCCAACATCTATAAGTACTACCTCGCGTACCAGCTCATCGAGGAGGAGCGCGTGGAGCGCGAGAAGGCCAAAGAGGCGGCCAAGCAGAGCCGTTGAGTGACGCCGCCGTTCCCGAGCGGCGAGAGCTTGGGGGGCCCGGGAAAAGGCCCCCCATGCGATCAGTCGAACATCAGGACGGTGCGCGCGACCTCACCGGCCTTCATCGCGCGAAACGCCTCGTTCACGTCCTCGAGCCGGCCGCGCCGCGTGATCATCTCGTCCAGACGCAACAGGCCTCGCTGGTAGAAATCGACGTACTTCGGCATGTCGACCTTGAAGCGGTTGGAGCCCATGCTGCAGCCCTGGATGCGCTTCTCACGCAGGAACACGCTGCCCTCGAGCTCGAGCTTCTGGCCGACCGGGATCATGCCGATGACCGTGGCCGTGCCGCCCGGGCGGATGCACTCGAAGCACTGCTCGGCCGCCTTCTTGAGGCCGATTGCCTCGAAGGCGTACTCGACGCCGCCGTTCGTCATCTCGCGAATGGCCTTCACCGGATCGACCTTGGACGAATCGACGGTGTGCGTGGCGCCGAGCTCCTTGGCCTTCGCCAGCTTGCTCTCGAACACGTCGACCGCGATGATCATCCCGGCGCCCGCGATGCGCGCCCCCTGGATCACGGCGAGACCGACGCCGCCGGCGCCGTACACCGCGACCGTCGCGCCCGCCTCCACGCGCGCCGTGTTGATCACCGCGCCGACACCCGTCGTCACGCCGCAACCGATCAAGGCGCCGCGGTCGAGCGGCATGTCGTCGCGGACCTTCACGAGGCCGTTCTCGTGCACCAGCATCTTCTCGGCATACGCCGAGAGGTTCGCGAACTGGTTGACGAGCGCTCCGTTCCAGGTGAGCTTCGGCGGCTCCTGCGGCGTGCGGGCCGGCCGCGACTGGCAGAGGTGCGTCCGTCCGGTCAAGCAGTACGAGCAGTGGCCGCAGAAGACCGACAGACAGGCGATCACATGATCGCCGGCCTTGAACTCGGTGACGTGCGGCCCGACCGCCTCGACGACGCCAGCGGCCTCGTGGCCGAGGATGGCCGGGGTCGGAAACGGATAGTAGCCATCGACGAAGTGCAGATCGCTGTGGCACACGCCGCTCGCGACCGTGCGCACGAGCACCTCGCGCCCGATCGGCTTGGCGACCTCGACATTCTCGATGGTGAGAGGCTTGTTCGGACCGTGGAAGACCGCGGCTTTCATGGGTTGCTCCTTTCTGGAAGCGTTGCCATTGGATGCGACGCTACGTCAGACGGCGTGTGACGTCAACGTGCCACGTCCGACTCACGCTGTGGACAACGCGCGGATGCCGGCCGTTGACCGCCCGCAGGGAGCAGTTTAGGCTCAGGTGTATCGGACCCCAGCGGAACTTGTCGCGCGCTCTTGTTCTCTGGCTCGTCGCGGCACTCTGCCTGGTCCTGCCGTCCGTCGCCATGCCCGCCGAGGATCCGATGCTCGATCTCTCGATCGAGAGCGCCGAGCGGGCGCTGGAGCAGGGCCGCTACGCGACCTCAGAAGAGCTGTTTCTGTCGGCGATCAAGAGAGCCGAAGCGCTGGGGCCGAACAGCGATGAGCTCGTGCGCAGCCTCAAGGGTCTGGCCGCGGTCTATCGCGCCCAGGGCAAGCCGGCCCTCGCCGAGCCGCTCCTGGCCAGGATCCCCGCGAGCGGCGGGCCGATCCTGCTCGATTCACGCGACCTCGACCCGAGGTACAGGAAGTATTTCGAGGACGTCCGACGGATGATCAAGGACAAGCTGAGATACCCCTGCGTCAAGGAACAGGCACGATGCCACTACAAGACCACTCAGCTCGTCGTCGACTTCGGGATCGGCAAGGACGGTAGCGTCCCGCACGTGATCGTGTCGATGCCCTCGGAGTTCGAGATCTACAACCAGACGGTCGTCGCGGACATCCGCATGGCGGCCCCGTTCCCGCCCCTGCCGCAGCAGCTGCAAGACGAGCGGCCCGTGCTGCCGCTGCGGATGACGATCAATTACTCGCTCGTCAGGCCGTAGCGAATCTCTCGAGGCTGACGCGGCGGACTAGGCCCGGCTCGCGCTCTCGCGCTCGACCGTACGGCCGGCCGACGCCCACCCGTTGAAGCCGACCTCAAGGTGCGCGACGTTGGGGAACCCCATCTCGCGGAGCACGTCCGCCGCGAGCGCCGAGCGCTGGCCGCCGGCGCAGTACACGATGATGCGCTTGGTGGGATCGATCTTGCCCGTGTAGTAATGCGAGGTCGGGTCCAGCCAGAATTCGAGCATTCCGCGCGGCACGTGGGTGGAGCTGGGAATGAACCCGAGCTTCTGCCGCTCGCGGACGTCGCGAATGTCCACGACCTGTGCGTCGCCGCGGGCCATCTCGGCCTCGAGCTGCTCGACGGACAGATTCTCGATGCGCTTCTTCGCTTCCTCGACCATCTGTCCGACCGTCTTCTTCGGCTTCCACATGGCGGCCCCCTCAGTCTCCTATCGTCGCACCCTGGGCAATCGTCGGACCGCCGCCCAGATCGGGCAGTACCCGCGACGCCGCAAAGCGGCCGATGTCCTGACGCGCGCGATCGGTCAATGCGTAGGTCGCGCGCTGGAGCCGGCGGAACCAGCCGTAGACGTCGCGCTGGAGGATGCGTGAGGCGTTGGGCACCAGTCCGGTCTCGCGCAGCGCCTTGAGGCTCGCCTGGCCGCCGCGCTCGATCAGTATCGCGCAGCGGAGCGCCTCCTGCCGGTACGCGGTCACGATCGGCGTCCGCGTGACGCCGCCGCGATTTGGATCGCCGGCGCGCCGCGCGTGCTCGCCGAGCAGCCGGGTCAGGCTCGCCGTCCGTCGTCGCGGCCGATAGGGGACTGGGTCCACGATCACCTCGACGCCATGGGCCGAGCGTCCCGGCGCGACGGTCATGAGGCCCAGGCCGAGCCGGCGACAGAGGTCGCGGACGTCGCGTCGAAGGACCGAGCCGCGCCGGCCCCGGCGGCCGCGCGGCCGGCCGACGGCAAGATAGACGCGATCGGTCATCGCGAGCCGGTCGACGCCCTGGAGCAACAGCGCCAGGCTGAAGGCGAGCTTCAGCTCGACGATCACGGGTGGCTCGTCGCCGCGGACCGCGACGACGTCGCAGCCGCGGATCTCCGCCTTGACGTCGTAGCCTTGAGCTTCGAGGAAGCCCTTGACCGCCGGATACAGGTCGGCCTCGGCGCACGACGACCTGCCGCGTGGCATCGACGCGATTCTACGTTGAGCCGCTGCGGAAACCGCTACGTTCTCGCTCTCACGAGCTGCGGCGCGCCGCGATCCGCCAGAACACCACCACGTGATCCGCGATGATGATCGGCACGAGGAACGTGACGAGCAGGCTCAGCGGCAAGTGCAGAAGAGGGCTCATCGAGTCGGGGTCGGCGAGGGCCAGGCGGGCGGCCGTGGCGACGACGAAGAGGATGTCGAGCAGCCCGAGCGCGTTCCAGATGACGACCAGCCGGGGCCGGGCGTCGAGCGCTCCGCCCACCGCCACGAGGGCGAGCGCCAGGGCCGCAACGATGATGTCGCCCCAACCCCCCGGCACGGCGAAGGCGCGGGGCAGCGCGCGATCTCGATAGTAGAGAACCAGGAAATACGCGCCGATGACGCGCGTCAGGTGAACCGCAACCAGCCAACGCAGATCGAGCGTCGCGAGCCAGCGGCGAAAGCGCGGACGCGCTACCACGGCCGCCAGGAGCAGTACCGTCAGTCCGGCGAGCACGAGCTGCGGAATGGGCGGCCGCCAGCTTGCGGTGTGGCCCGTCGCGCCCAGAACGATCGCGCCCGCGAGCCACAGAAGCCCGACGACGACGTAGCGCCGGCCGTCGACGCTCGACTGTGGCGATGCCGATATGGCGCGACTCACGAGCGCACGGCCGGGAGCACTTTCTCGCCGAAGAGCCGCACGGTGGCGAGCGGATCGACCGCGAGGCTGACCGAGAACATGAGCCGCCGTACGCCTGCTGCTTGCGCGGCGCGTACCTGCGCCAGGCATTCGTCGGGGGTGCCGCAGATGGCGAGGCGGCGACTGAGATAGTCGAAGAGCTCGAGCTCGGTCACGAGCGCGGCGTCGGCGTCGCCGGGACGCGTGCTGTAGCGGCGGCGCAGCTCGAGAAGCGCAGCGCGGTGCTCGGCGGGCACGCCCCGCCGGGCCAGGTCGCCGCCGCCCATGATGTAGGCCGAGACGAACGCGAGGATCGCGCCGATCTTGCGGCGCGAGGCGTCGCCGTCGGGGCCGCAGTCCAGGCACGCGATCTGCCAGATCTCCACGTCGTCGGGATCTCGGCCCGCCGCGCGCGCCGCACGCGCGACTGCGCCCTCTGACTCCGCGACGTTGTCGGCGGCGAGGCCATAGTTGATGAACACGCCGTCGGCGTGCGCGCCGGCCGCCTTCAACGAGCGCGGGTGCGATGCCGCGAGGAAGACCGGGCTCGGGCGCTTCACCCAGGGTAGGTGGGCGGGGCCGCCGCGATACGAGGCCGGCCGTCCGCGCAGGAGCTCTTTGATGAACACGACGCCCTCGTCGAGCTCGCTCGCCGGCAGGCTCGGCGTGCCGAGGTTACGGGTGCCGCTGTGGCCGACGCCGACACCCAGCACGGCGCGACCCGGCGCGAGCAGATCGACCGACGCGATCGATGCCGCAGCGACGGCCGGATGGCGGGTGACGAGGTTGGTCACGCAGACGGCGACTCGTGCGCGCCGCGTGCCTTCCGCCAGCAACGTCGTCGCGACCCAGGGATCCATCGCGATGCCGGGCGGATTGGGGACGGTTTTGCTCCCGTTCTCCGGCGTCATTCGGCCCCAAGGCCGGGCGCGGACCCGCGACGGCCGGTTCGCCTAAAAGCCCGCGCGCAGTCTACCTCGCGCGCAGACTCTTGAAGTATCGAGCGTGCGCCAGCGTTGCGAGCTCAATTGCGCGCATGCGCTCGGCGTCCGAGAGTGTTTCCGGGCAGACGTACGTTACGCTCGGAGTCGGCCTTACGGTGACCGGGACTGGTATCCCGGGGAGCCGCATGGTTGCCTTCCGAAGCGAGCCACCTTTGTAACAAGCCACCTTAACCTGAACGTCCTGCATGCTCGAAACCCTCCTGTTGGGTGAGCGTCGAAGCGTAACACCCATCCGGGGCGTTCGCCGATGGGGCTCTCCGACTTCTCGCGAAGCCCTGCACACCACTCGTACACTGGAGGTTTGGGGCATGCCAGTGCAACGAATGAAGAAGAAGGTCATTGGGCCGTGTCATATCTGCGGGCTCGTCAGGGAGCTATCCTTCGAGCGTGTTCCGCCGCGCGCGGCGTTTAACGATCGCCCAGTGGAGAACCCCGACATTACGCGGCTCATGGGCACCAGCGACCTCGACGCCATGGAGAGGGTGCGCGGTCGTCAATCGCAGCGCGGGGCCGGGGGCCACACCCTATGTGTGAAGTGCAATCCCACCACCGGGCATTGGTACGGCTCCGCGTACGTGGACTGGGCCGTACAGGGATTGGAGTTGCTGCACGCCGCTGGGTCGTCGCCGACGCTCTACCACACGTTCCACGTCTATCCACTGCGCGTCATCAAGCAGATCATCACGATGTTCTTCGTGCCAACGCACCAAACTTTCGGGATGCACACCCGAGCTTGGTCCGCTTCGTCCTGAAGCGAGACGAGAAGTACTTCAGCCCCGCTGTCCGCGTCTACGCCTTCTACACCATGTCGAACCGCTCGCGGCAGTCCGGCGTCAACGGATTGCTGCGGCTCAGCGACGATCACTTATCCGCACAGGCCATGATCTTCAGCGAGATCACTTTCCCGCCCTTCGGCTACGTCCTGACGATCAATTCACAGCCGCCAGATCGGGACATGTTCGACATCTCGTTCTTCGCGAGATGCCGCTACGAGGATCGGACCGACGTGCAGCTGCGGCTGCCGGCGAAGTCGACCTACTCGTGGCTGCCGGCGACTATCGATCGCGCGAAGAGATTGGGAAGGCGCTCACCGCAGGACACGAGGCCTGAGTCGGAATCGTTGTATTGCGTACTGATATGGAGCTGCTCTGTTGGTTCCCGATCTCGAGTGATGGACCATTTCACCACAGAGATCTATTGAATCGGGATGGCTGGGAGTTGATCTTATAGAAGACAGACCGCCTCGCGACGGCCTGTCGGGAATGGAAAGGAAGTTCGCGACCTTCACTACGCTGCCTTATTCTTTTGCACCGCGGTCGCGGCTTTTCGGATCACATCTAACACGAAGTCAGGCTGGGACAACATCGGCACGTGGCTGCTTTCGGTCTCGAAGATCGTTGCTCCCATACGCTTTGCGACGAAACGCTCCAGCTCGGGCTGGATAGTACGGTCCTTCGTTGCTACGATGTACCAACTCGGCTTCGACCTCCACGCAGTGCCTTCCACCTTTTGTGTGAACAGATCTGCTACAGGTGCGCCATGAGTGGCCCAGACCAACTTCTGCTCTTCCTCGGGGAGATCACCTGCAAAGGATGGGACACCGTCACTTTTCAGCCAAACGCGCCCGTCTGCAACCTCGATATGGGAGAAAATATCGGTTGCCGGAAACTTCTCTTGCAGACTTTGTGTTGTCTCGTCGGCATCCGGGGCAAACGCCGCGACGTAGACAAGCGCTGCGACTCGAGGG
>Ga0126369_10002651_pt1 | contig 12822 bp, 19 predicted proteins | sample PanSoiMetaPlot_1_FD_109646 | JGI IMG/M metagenome (GOLD analysis project Ga0126369, IMG submission 109646) | Tropical forest soil microbial communities from Panama - MetaG Plot_1 | ecosystem: Environmental > Terrestrial > Soil > Tropical forest > Bulk soil | place: Panama | collected 2016-02-17 | reverse complement strand
AGCTTGCGGATGAGATGGACCGCCTCTTTATATTTGTCCTCGCGGATGAGACGGCTGACGAGTTTAGCGTCGTAGGCGGGTCGCTCCTCGTAGAACATGGTGTCATCGGAGTCCTCCCCGGCACCCCAGGGAGGAACCCCGTAAGGCTGCTCAGCCTTGCTCTCCGATGATTTTACCTTCTTCATCGCGGACCTGCACTAGCTCCGGGAGCCATTCGCTTGGGTAAACGATCTCGATGTCGCGGGTGGTGCGCCGGAGGAACTGGATGCGCTGGCCGTTGGGCCGTGTCCACGACAGTTTCCAGTAGCGCCCGCTCAGGAACTCCTCCATGCCTTCTTCGAGCGTGTCCTTGTAGACAAGCTCGCCGGTGTCGTCGCCCACGTCGTTCTGCCCACGCAGTTGGTAGTCACCCATCTCGCCCTCGCTCGATAACAGCCCAGATCAGCACGGCCCCGGCAACCACTGCCAGGGCTTTCCATCCAAGGAAAAAGAATCCCATCCCTAGCAATGCGATGAAGACAATAAAGGCAAGGACGTATTGGGTCGCTATCGCGTGGGCTATGTGGCGCTCCTCAATTTCAAGACGTTGGGCCTTGGCCAGACATTCCGGGCAGACGGCGGCACCGTTGAACAGGACCACCGCCTGCCGTTGGTTACACTTGACGCACTCCGTTGGGTCTTCAAGGTCTTCGATCATTGGCCTTCTCGTAGGCTTCCTCCTCCTGCGCCATACGATCTAGCAGAGCTACGACTCGCTCGCGGGGGAAACCCAGCCGCAACAAGTCGTGGCACAACAGGTCCGTGGCACACCGCCAGGGCAGGTATCCATCGTGCGGGCTGCCGCTAAAACCTCCGTACTTCTTGGTCGCGGCCTCCAGGTACTTCTGGTACTCCCCCTGAAGATTATACGGCGCTTGCCGCTTATCCGTGTAGCAGAGCCAGGGCATTTTCTTGGCGTTGCTGGGGCTGATGATGTAGAAATGGCTGACCACCCACTTACACCGGGCGCGAATTTCGGCATCGGGGTTGTGGTGGGCGTCATGTTCCAGTTGGGCCACGAGCCACCAGCCTTTCGGCCCCAGCACCTTGTCTTTGAGCTTCACAGTGGCCTTCTCGCGGACCTGGAAGCTGTTGTGGCCCGTTTTCTTGATGAGTTTCAGCGTCTCGGCATCGCCGGGCGGGTTGAGCAGGACGACGAACAGAACCAATTGATGTAGCGGCCCCGGCATGTTCCCTCCGTGGAAAAACGCAGCCGGGGCCAATGCCCCGGCTGCCGATCTTACTTACTCTCCTTTTTGGCTCCGTACTTGCTACGGGCCTGTTTGCGATCCGACACCGGGGCGGCATCACGACTGCCCCGGATGATGTGGTACTTCACGCCGGGGAGGTCGCGCACCCGCCCTCCACGCACCAGCACGATGGAGTGTTCTTGCAGGTTGTGGCCCTCGCCGGGGATATAAGCCGTTATCTCCCTACCATTCGACAAACGCAGCCGGGCGATCTTCCGTTGCGCCGAATTGGGCTTCTTCGGCGTGCGGATGCCGGTCATGGTTATGACGCCCTTCAACTGCGGGCGACCCTCCAGAGCGCGGTTTTTCTTTTGCCGCTTCTGAGGAACACGCGGCTTGCGAACGAGTTGGTTGATCGTCGGCATTATCGTTTCCTACGTTTCTTCTTGGGCGATTGCTGGTTCTTCTTTTTGAAATTCTCCCTGGGGCGGACACGCGCCCTGTGCGCCCATTGCGCTCAGAGGGAACCCTTGAATTGTTTATACCAGATTGGAAGAACCCTCGACAAGACCATGTTCGGGTTAACGCCGCTTGGCATTCCCGATCAGGCTCATCGTGGTCCTCCTGATGCCCGCAGGTGCCGCCCAGGGCTTCGCAAAGTTGCCTGGACTTCCTTCGGGTTGGTGAGATGAATCCCTGCGACCGGCCCCTCCCTGCGGGTCAAGTCGGGGGCACGAAACCGTTTCACCTGTGTGATTAACAGGCTTTTCCAGAGATTGTCGGTCGCTGGCCCAGCCGATTCCCTCCAGGCGAACCCGTTGGGACACTAGACTGGTTTTGTAGCCCCCGGCGAACCGGAGGCTTTTTGATATATAGGCCACGAGCGAGAAAGCTTTTGCCTGCGTTGTCCGCAGGAACTCTTTCGCTCGCTCGTGGCAAATGTGCCCGGCCCGGAATTGAACCGTCTCCTAGTGGGGTTCAGCCCACTTGTGCTACCTTCACACCCCAGGCACCGGGGCTGGTTTAGGGTCTTAGCCCAGGACCAAGTTCGTATCCCCACGCAACTCGCAGGGCTTCCTGTTGTACCTCACGGTCCATCGCACCGGCGATAACGTATCTCGCCATGTGCTTTCGGACAACCTCGATTTGTTCCTCTGTTAGTTTCGCCTCGCATTCTCCCTGAATGCAGGCGATCTCGTCGTCAATGAGCATCATGCTCCTTCTGAAAGTAAAAGTGCGGCGGGATGGAATCGAACCACCGACCTCCGGGCTAATAACCCGTCGCTCCTTTGATACCCTTGCCGAAGCACAGGTATCGTCTTCGCTGAGCTACCGCCGCGTATCGCCCGTACTGGCTGGCTGTCTGCTAGTCCAGCGCTTATTTACCGGCCCCTAGAGTGGGGCCATCCACGGCCTTCGGCCAGTGCATCCCCACGTTACAGTCACCAACTTCGGGGCTTTCACTTCACCGGCCCCAGACCGGGCCGCAGCCACGGGCGAGATCAATCCCTGTAGCTGGGCTGCTCCTTCCGGCCTGACCCCGTGCTACAGGTTCCTGTCCGGGCAGCGATTTAACTCAACTGCGCCGGCACAGAAGTGGGAAGGGATGGATTTGAACCACCGACTCTTGGTGCGGTAGCCTACTGCAAGCAGGCCCCGCTCTCCAATACTCTGCCACTGAGTTACCTTCCCGTAAGGCGGGTTGGGTTTCCCTACCCGCCCCTTTCGTTTGAGAATCCAATCTCTGCGTTCAATCTTCAGTCAGTCTCAGACTGCGGGCTGGTTTTTCGTCTTAGCCCAGGACACCACACCAGTTTGCCACCCCCAAATAATTGAGGGTAATCTGCGTGGACTTAGGTTGGTTTTGCCACTTAACCCAGGTGGGGTCTTCATGAAAAGCAATCTTTCTTCCCACAGCAGACAGGGTTACTTACGAAGTGTCCCAATACATGGCTTGCGCCTTCCTCCTGGGTTAAATCGGTGAAGTAACCCCACGTCTGCACCGCCCAGCCCGAAGGCCGGGGAAATTAGCGACTGGAGTTGCGGGTGGAATACCACCATGTCGAGTAAGGAGGGGTGGGGGCGGTCGGCTGGATCGGCCTTGCGTGAAGCTCGGCTCTATTCGCTTACTGGCCCCCACACCCACACGCTTGCAACCTCTGTCAGTCCAAGAACGCGACCTGGCGCATTGCCTCGGCCTTGTTCTCGGTGTTCATTACGACGCGGTGCCAACCCACCAAGGTGATGGTGGCGTGGTCGGCGTGGGTGACGCGGCCCCGGACGAAAACCGAGGCGTCCTTCACCATCACACGCCAGCCGAACCCCTTTGCGGCCTTGTCCTCGCGGAGCAGGCGGTTGTAGGTCTTGGCGTCCACCCCGTTGGGATAACGGCTGCACACATAGACCTGTTCGCCGCCCCGGCGGTAGACATTCTCGCACATATGGGGCTTGCTGCCACGCCCACGGCTCAGAGGCTCGTTCTTCAGGACGTAGGCGGAATCGACGTTGCCGATCTCCACCGGGATGAAGAACCATTCGCCCTGGCGGACGTAGGCTTCGTTCTTGCGCTTGTTGCGCTTCTTCTTGTTCAGGCCCACCTGACGGACCTGGACCTCCGGCGGCTTCAGCGCCTCCTTGGCCTGGCGGACAGTGCCGACAGGTGCGGCTTCGGGGATGGCGGCGACGAACCAGTGCCGCTCATCGTGGCCGCAGAGGAACTTGCTTTTGTCGCCCTGCGCATTCCGCACCATCAGGAGCAGGTGGCGGTCGGAGGGCTGCACGTCCAGCACGTTGACTTCGGGCGGGGTTTCGCCGTTGATGGCGATGTCGAAATATTCCCCGTCCTTATCGCTGAGGACGTTGAGGCGAGCGCCGTTGGAGGCCATGTTGTTGCGCTGGAAGCTGAGACGACGGTTGCTGCCGGTCTGGTGGACGCGGCAGCGAGCGCCCATCTTCTCGAACTTGTCCAGCACATGCTTCTCGCTAGTCATATGATCCTTTCGCACAAACACGTTGTTCTGTCAGACGCACACTACACTGGAACCCCTATGTAGTGTTGGTGCTTCAGGATTTTCATGGCTGGCCTCCCTTCGTTGATTGGTACTCACATAGTACATGAGGAAAGGGCAGTTGTCAACTAGATTTTTTCGCCAGGTGGGCAAGGGTGAAGTCCATCGCCCGCCGTTGGAATAGGACACGCTTCTCGATGGAAAGGTTCGCGGGAGTTTCCACAGTTAAGTACGGAATTCCGCGCTTCCAGAAGAAAGTCTCCATGCAGCAGCGATTTTTGTCCCTGGACAGGTCGATCTTGTCCTGCCGGGCCAGGCCCCGGTCCAGCTTGTCGCCGTAAACAGTCTTCTTGGTCTTGAGGGGCAGTATTTTCTTCCCCAGCGCAACCAGCTTGTCGTACATGGGTTTACGATCCCTGTCGCTGTAATAAAGGTAGAAGCCGTCCGCGTTGGCGTCCTCGTGCAGCGTCACTAGAAAGCATACCGAGCGATCCAGGCTGTTAAGGACGGCCTTATTCTCGTCGCACAGGTCGTCGTCGCACCAGTTGCGGTTCAGGTCACGGTTCTGGGAACTACGGCGGATATGGCGGCTGAAGCCGTGGGGGTTGATGACGGGGAGCAGGACCACGCGGAAGTCGGTGCCGGGCGGGTGGTGGAGAAAATTCAAAATCGCCAGTGGCCCGGCCTTCTCGTCGCCGTGGATGCCGCCGATAAAAGCCACCGTGTCTTTCCCCTCTGGGTTTAATATCACCCGGTAGATATTGTCACCGTGGCCGTCAGCGCCCGCCACTTCCAAGTTATACCCCTGGTCCTGGGCGACTTGGAGGAGGCGGTCGCTGAAGGCCGCGAAGCAGTTCTTCCGTTCTATATATTCCGCAAAGCGCATCGAAATATATAGAGAATCACCCAGGCTTTGCGCCTGGGTGCTTTACAATTACGGCGGCGGGGGTGGAAGCGGCTCTGGCGGGGGTTCCTGCGGTGGCGGTTTGGGCGGTTCCTTGGTTACCAGATAAAGTATCAGTAGCGCGACCAGCACGATTCCGGCCAGAATTGCCCAGCCCCAGCCGCTCACTTGGGGCATCCGAAGCTCGGTGCAGATGAGCGGCGAGCAGCACAGGGCGGTGCGGCCCAATTCGTCCCCCTGGCGGTGCTGGGCGAAAACGGTGTTGACGATCAAGGGGGGCAGGAACAGGTAGCCCAGCACTGCCGCCAGGCAGATCAAACGCAGACGGTTCTTCTTCACCTTCTCATCCTTGAAATAAAAAAGCCTCCCGCCCAAGGGACGGAAGGCTTATAAAGGAGGGCGGTGCCCCCGATACCTCAGAATTACGGGGGCTAAGGAGCAGCTACGCCGGCTATGTCGAGGAGTGAACACCGAATTGCAGCGCTCGCCCGCCCATCTGTCAGCCCTTGGTGCCGGATTGCTTGAGGAATTCAAGCTGCTCGCCCTGCTTGAGCTTGTAATCCTCCTGAACCACTTCACCCTTGATGTAGGGCTGGGCGTCCTTGGGGATGGAAAACACCGAAGCGAGCGCCTTGCGCACAGACGCCACGCTTTTGCCGGCCAGGTTCTCGAACTCACAGTCATTCGCGCCGTGAGTGACGCGGACCCGGCCACCCAGGGCCTCGTCAATCTTGTCCACTACGGTGGAGTCGGGCGGACCACCCATCTCCATCACGGTCGGCGCGGACTCCTGCGGCTTCTTCGCCTGCGGGGCCTTCTTCTGGTCCAAATTCGCCATGTCCTAACTCCTTCCTCGGTTGAGACGGGTGTGGGTTTAGTCCTCGATCTTGATGGCCACCGTCAAGTCCTTATTGTCCTTCTTGGAGCGGGCCTTGCCGGTCATCAGATCGACGTACACTTCGTCATACTTGAGCTTCCCCATCATCACCACATAATAGCACGCGAGCATTTCCGCCGCAATACGATTATTGGTGAAAATAAGCTGCGGAGCGATCACCTGAAGCTCCTGGCAACTCATGGTATGGACTTCCGGCTGGTCGCCGGGGTTGGTGTCCTTGGGCTGGGCGATCTCCGGGTGGTAGCGGTTGGAGATCGGCATGGTCACGTTCTTGCCGTCGCGCTTCAGGTGGACCTGGATATTTCCGTCCGTGAAGTCGTTGCCCCCGGAAATAAGGCAGACGTTATCCAGTTCCTCGGCGCGTTCGCTCAGGAGCTTTCGGGTGGCGTGGTTGTCCACGCAGGAAAACACCACGTCGCCGTCGCGGATCAGCATGACCGCATTGGCATCCGTGAGGAAAGTCGGGTGCGGCCAGAAGAAGATGTTGGGGAACTCGGCACGCAACCGCTCGGCGGTCACGTCCGCTTTGTTACCGCTCCGGCTGAACACCTGCCGCTCCCGGTTCCGCTCCTCGTAGGCATCCCCGTCGATCAAGGAAACTTCACAGCCTTCCTTGAGCGTGTAGTTGAGGTACTGGCAGAGGGGCGGCAACAGCCACGAGGCGATGCCGCCACAGCCCACGATCTTGATTTTGTTCATTGCTTCTCCTTGGGCGATCAGTCCCAGAATTCCTCATCGTCTTCGGGCGGCTCGTCGTCGTCATGAACACTGGTGTCGATGTATTCGTCGTCTAGCGACGGATCAGGAGGATCAGGACAATCCCCATCACCGCCAAGAAAATCAAGCACCCCTTCGGACTCAAGATCGTCTCCAGCATCCTCTCCATCCAGGGAGGCACCAGTTCCTCCCCCGTTAGAAAAGGCCGTAGTTACCCCCGCTTCCGTCGTTTTTTTTTGAATGGAAACCCATGCCGCCGGTCCAGCCGTAGGACTTCTTTTCGACCTTGGGCATCCAGAACTTGCGGATGCTTTCGGCGTCCTCCTGCACGAGCTTCTGCTCCTCCGGGTCCAGGTCCAGCGTGTAGTAGTTGGTCCGGTTGAAGGAAATCCACTGGCTTTTGCTGGCCCAGGCGTCTTCCTGACGGATCAACCCCAGGCAGCAGAATTCCGGCTCGACCACTTCGCGGGTCTTGTGCTGCACGAAGGACGAACACATGGAGAAGGCGTCCTTATCCACGTTGCCGATGGTGATGTGCAGGCCGTCGTACAGTTCCTCGTCGCTAACGTCCACCCCGGAGTGGAACGCCTGGAAGTCACAGTGGGAATGGATCGTGCCCACGATGTTATAGCCGCGCAGGGCCGGCTCGTTCTGGCCACTGTCGTTCCGGTCATAGTCGCAGGAGCCGCTACTGACCTTTTGGCGGGGACACCACAGGATGAAGTCCTTCTGGTCGGCGTTATAATAGATGACCACGCCGGCCTCACTCCGGTGCGTGTGGAACACCTGGCGGAAGAAAGCCACCGCCTGGCACACCACCCGCTTGGGCAGTTTTGGGAGGCTGGGCATGATGAAGCTCGGCACCCGTTCGAGGAAGCTGATCCCCTCCACCGGCACGAGGGAGCGCCCGATCTTGCTCGGCTTGTGGACGAAGATGCCGTTGGACCCGATGACGAAATACATGCCAGTTTCCGGCAACTGGATGCCCTTCTTCATGTGGTAGATGGGGAAACTCAAGGCGACTTCCTCCTCTTCCTCAGCCTGGCCGACGTGTGCGGCCTGCGCCTGCACCACCATCGTCAAAGCCTCGGACTGCGGCCCGGCCTGGACCTGTTCCTTGACCTCGTTGGTGCCGTCGTCTTCCTTCTTCACGGTTTCATCCGCCATTTGTCACTCCTTGTCGAGAGAGCGAAGATCACAGGATTGTATGTTTAACGGGTTCGGTTGTAAAGTTCATTTGGCGGATTTCAAAACCGCCTCCTTCACCGCAATAGTGAGGGCATCCCGAAGCGCGGCGCTCAGGGTCTTTTCGACTTCGGACACGGGCAGGCGGCTAATACAATTGGCCAGGGTGCCCGACACCAGGCGGGCCAGAAATTCATTAACATCATCATCGTCCGCCGCCGTCGCCTGTCGCACCAATTTGCGAAGCTGGAGGCCCGCCTTTTGCCACTTCACCGTTAACACAAAAAGCGGGTCCGCCTTGGACGCCTTTTCCCAGGCTTCCGGGCTTCCCAGCCGTTCCTCCTTCTTGGCCACATGCTCCCAATTGGCAATGCCGTCGCTGTTGAAAGCACTGCTCCAGAAGTGCGTGATGCAGTTGTCGGAAAGCTTCGCCAGGTTATTTCCGTTGGCACCCCACCCCAGGCACACCGACGTGTCGGTGATGTTGGGCAAGTTGCACTTATAGAGTTCATCGTCGGTACTCATCAACGGCTCATTGCGGTAGGCAACGTGCAGGCCGGCGAACGAGTATTCCGTACCAGGGTTCTTCCCGAAGGTCATCACATAAAGCACATACGGGAAGGCCAGCAAGTAGGTGCTGCGCTGATAGTTCTCCCGGTGGTGGAAGTTCTCAAAACGGACGGTGCGGAGGCGCGGCTTGTCCTCGACAACGATGACGGTGTTGGCGTTATAACGGCTGAGGAACCGCGTGCCCTCCGGGAAGACGATGGCCTTGCCGTTGGTGTAGACGAAGGGGTTGCCCAACTCGTCCATAAGACGGTCCTTATAGTCCCGCAGGAGGCGGTCCACCAAGTCGGTGCATTTCTCCAACAGCTTGCGGGAGCCACGCTTCAGGGTCGCATTGACCATTGGCGATTCGCCGGCCAGGGCCAACTGGATGTCGTTGATGATCTGTTGGCTTTTGTCCTTCGTCGCCATGTCATTGCTCCCACTCGTCGTTGAACGCAGAACGCCTTTTGGGCGCGAAGAACATCATTTGGTGCAACTGCTCCCGCACCACGTCTTCGAGCGTCTGGCGTTGTAGCTTCTCCTCCTCGGAGAGACGTTGCTCGCAATATTTCCAACAATCCTGGTAAGCTTCGCGGAGAATGTCCTGAAGCACCCCGGTGAACTGCTTGGTAAGTTCGCCGGGCCGCACCGTGCCGATCTCCACCCCCTCCAGGGCCTTGGTCAACTTGGTGCTGACGGTATTCACCACCGCCAGCACTTCGGATTGGAGCCGCGTGGTAATATCGGGGTTCGCGGCCCCCAGCTTGTCCACCAGACCCCGCAGCGTGAAGCGTTCGTTCCAGGGGATGTTCAAAATAAAAAGCGGGTCTTGTTTGCTGTGCCTGGCCCAAGTTTTCAGGTTGGCGAACTGGTCGTGGGCCTTGCGGTAGCCGTGGAAAGCGTCTGCGATGTCCTTGTTAAAATCCGACTGCCAGAACTGGCCGAGGACTTCGTTGACCTGCTCGGACATGCGCTGCCCGGTCCACTGGATCGCCTTGAATTCATTGCCCATGCACACGGCCAATTCGTCGCTGATGTTGGGCAGGTTGGGACGACCGAGATAGTCGTTAATCCCGGCCAACGGCTTGTTGCGCCAGCCGACATAAAGGGTCTGGAACACGCGGTTGCGGAAATAAAGGACGAAGACGGTGTAGGGGAGCGCCAGGGAGAAGTAGTTCGTGCCGCGCCGAGACGGGTCTTCCAGTTCATTCTGGAAGGCGAGCGTGCGGGTGTGGGGCTTTTGCTCGATCACCAGGATTTGGGCACTGACGCGGCGGCGCACGAAGCGGGTGCCTTCCGGGTAGAGGATCAGGTCGTCCTGAATCTCCTCATTCCAGCCCTCGGCCATCTTCATCAGCTTGTCGCCAAGTTGCTGGGTCAGTTGCACCACGGTCTGCTTGGTGCTTTCGCTCACGTCAGCAATGACCGATTGCTTCAGCCGCTCCAGCACTTTATGCGTGGCCTGGCGGAAGATTTCAAGCGCACGTTTGCCCGCCTCGCCTTCACCCAACTTGGACGTAATCTCGTCCAAAACCTTCTGGGGGATCACTGCCATCTATTGGTTCTCCGCGATCAATGCCTCGTGTCGCTGGCGGATTTTCAAAATGGCCGACCGAATGGCCAGCGACACCGCCATTTTACTCAATTCGCTGTCGCGGGCGATGTCCGTCATCGACTTGCCGTGGATGAAGTGGTCTACCACCATCTGGCGATTGCGGCGGTCGATGTCGCGGTCGTCAGGCTGCGGGGCCAGCAGCACTGCCAGAAGTGCAACGGCATCGGGCGGCTCCTGGCACTCCTTCGCCTCCAGCAACTCCCCGTCCACATCGTCAAGACGCACCGCAGGGATGCTGTGCCTCTCCCGGTGGCCGTCAATCATCTCCTTTTGGGCCTTGCAAAAGAACCAGGAAGACAGCAACCCCTTGCTGGGGTCGAAGTCTGCCTCGGCCTTGACCAGACCGAGGCAGGCGTCGGCGTACTGCTCGGTGTCCTCCAGAGGCTCGGCCTTGCCCTTGGCGAAGGGGCGGGCCGCGAGCCGGGCGAGGCCAAGGTTGTCTTCAGCAGTCGGTTGCCGGGGCGTCAGTCCCTTCTTCGCCCGCTTCTGGTTGGCGATCAAAATACTTCTCCACCCACACTGACCTGGCCGGGTCGAATTTCTTGCGCTTTTTCAAAAAGGCGATAACTTCGGCCTTGGCAACCTCGAAGTCGAAATAATAGCGCGGCCATAAATCAGCGTAGTCGATGGGATCGTCCCGATCCCGCCAGGCAATTATCTTGGCCAGATAATTGCCTCTGTCTCAGTAATCGGGGCGCTTCTCCAGGGAGATCACGCACTTGATGCCCTCGATCTCCCACCAGTCCGGTTCGCCGGGCGGTGCCGGGCGCAGGACAATCGAGCCATCTTCCAGCCCCAGGACCAGTTTTTTGACGACCGACTCGAACGTGTGCTTCGGCTTCATGTCTCCTCCATGTCGTACTCATGCCGGTGAGCCTCGTGGCTGCCTTCCTTGATCTCCGGGTGGTGCATGATCCAGAACCAGTTGAGGACTTGCTGGGCGTCCTGACGGTTATCGAATTTGAGGGCGCTTGGTTTCTGGCTTCCCCAGGTCGCCTGATGCGTCCTGCGGTCGTAGCTCTGCATGTACAGAGGCTCGAACTTCATGCCCGTGTCGGACACCAGGCTTTGCGTAATAACAAACGCCATGTCACACCACCTTCTGAAATTGCCGCACGGTCTTGAAGGCCCCCGCCGGGGGAACCTCGTCGTACCCCTCCCCGAAAAACGCCGTGGCGATGACGTTGGCCAGGGTGTCGGGCACCCGACCCATGCGTGGCTGGTTGTTCTCGTCCAACCCCTGCGGCAGCGACATGCTCAGCGTCCACTGCGGCGGGTTTTTATACTGGTCGAGCGTGAATCCCAGGGTCACCGGGAACGTCCGCCTGAAAATCACCAGGCGGACGTTGGCATCGTGTTTGCAATATTCCACCATTTCCGGCGACCTGGCCCGTTCGACCGCCTCCTCCAAGGTTTTGGAATACGGCGGTTCCTCGGTCAGTGGTTTTTCGCGGGCGTACTTCTTCATTTCCTCGGCCAGCTTTTGCAGACCGGCCAGGGAGTCCACAAAGGTCGGTTCCAACATACCAGCCTCAGAAGGGGATGTCGTCCTGGGCGGACTTGTTGAGGAAGTCTTCCGCGATCTGCCGGGCGTCGGCGGGCGTCGGGGCCTGAAGCATCTTCTTCCAGACCCGCAGGGATTCCTTGCCCCTGGGGTCATCCGTGCCCGCGACCGCCTGGCCCAGCGCGGTGAAGCGAGGGCGGTACTCGTCCATAACGGCCTTAATTTCCGGTGCCATTGCTTTCCTCCTGTTGTTCGTGCGCCTTCCCCATCTCATCGAGGATGCGCAACGCTTCCTGCCGCTCGGCCTCGGCCTTTTCTTCATCCGCACGACGGGTATCCCAGGCTTTCCGGGCTGCCTCGGACATCTTGCTGGTCTTATGTACCTTGAGGGTCTGGGCGTTGCTGGCGTTGCGGCGGCGAGTTGCCCACGCCTTCTTGGCCGCGTCAGACCGTTTCTTGGAATTACTCATGGGCATATTCTACTCGCGGACGGGTTCAGTTGTAAAGCTACAAAAAGGAAACCCCCGCCGACCTGTTGGGGCCGGCGGGGGTTATAAAGCAGAGCCAAGCAGCTACCAGCATGTGGTTAAACGGGGAAAAACGCTCCGTGCTACTTGGTGTGCCGGTCGAATCAAGGACTCGTCATCGCTTGACTCCGGCATTTAGCTATCAGCGACGGATGCTCCCTCGTGTGCCCGCGCCGCAGGGTCGCCCCTGTAACAGTTGATAGTTGGCCCTGCCCCCTTACCGGGCTTGCGCCCGGTTTGGTTCAAGCCCTGCCCGGCCTTGCGACCGGGCAGGGTAGTGGACGGTTTTGCAAGTGACGAGCTTGGAGCATTCTTGACCCCCAATACCATCCTGCCTGTGCGACTCGCATTGCCCACCAAGCGTGTGGGGTCATCTGCGGTTTTACTGCGTAGCTTGACGGCGTGAGGGGGTTTCAGGTTTACCCATTACCTTGGTAAAGTAGGTGTCACTGCTCCACCGACCACCCCGACCCTTGCGGGCCGGTTTACGACTTTTGTTTCAAGAAACCCTGGGGCTGGTTGGCCCAGCCCCAGGGCTGAGTAGACGGTACAAAGTTGACGAGCTATTCAGCTTTGTTGATCCCGGCTGGCTAACCTTGGGTGCGGCCTACCTACCTGCCCATATTGTGCAGGCCCTTCGGCTTTAATGCAGAGCAAGGAGACAACCTGGGAGGTAAGGCCGTGTT
>Ga0126369_10002650_pt1 | contig 12824 bp, 7 predicted proteins | sample PanSoiMetaPlot_1_FD_109646 | JGI IMG/M metagenome (GOLD analysis project Ga0126369, IMG submission 109646) | Tropical forest soil microbial communities from Panama - MetaG Plot_1 | ecosystem: Environmental > Terrestrial > Soil > Tropical forest > Bulk soil | place: Panama | collected 2016-02-17 | reverse complement strand
CCCACGGCAGGCGATGTCCAGGCGGCGGTCAGCGGGCTTGCCGCTGGGATGCCTTCGAGCCCTGGCCCTGCGCCGTTGACGAGTTCGCCTGCGGCCACGATCAGCCCAGGCGTATTGGTGCCAGGCGCGTCGTCGTTGCGCAGCGTGAGCACATCGAGCGCGTTGTTCTTGGCGGTGACCGTGAAGTAGCCGCCGTTCGGCATGTACACCCACTGACCCACGGCGAAGCCGTTGGCGTGCTCGACCTGCGCGTCCGAGGTGGCCCCGACGCCGGGGATGGTGAAGCCCGCTGCCAGGTACGTCCAGCCCATCTGCCCCTCGGGGCCTGCGCCGTTGACCGCCGTGCCAATCGGGGCGACGGTCGTCTCGGCGACGTTCCCAGGCGAGCCCTGGTTCATCAGGCTGAAGGTGCCGCTCACGGCTGGGGCGGCGTCGGGCGTGATCGTTTCCAGGCTGAACCAGCCGAGCGTGCCGACGAACACCCACTGGCCGACGATGAACGAGCGCACGTCCTCGACCAGGGCGTCGCCGAGCGCCTTCACGGCGGGCATCGCAAACTGCGCCGTCAGCGTGGTGGCGGACGGGATGCCGTCCACACCTGGCGGGCCGCCGGTGACGACGCGACTGCCGCTCGGGATCACGTCACCAGCGGCGACGTTCTCGACGGCCCCTCGGTTGATGAGGTCGAGCGTGTTGGCGGCCATGTCGGCGTTGGCGCACTCGAAGTAGCCCGCGTCCTCGACATGCACGAAGCTCGACGGCGAGAAGGGGTGGGCGCGCTCGACGCTGACGGTGACCGTAGCGCCCACGGTGGGCATGGTGAAGTCGGCCGTCGTCTCCGAGTAGCCGTCGTCACCCTTCGGACCTGCGCCGTTGACAACGGTGCCCGTCGTGGCGTTGGTGCCGGCCACGGCGTTGCCTGGGCTGTCGTCGTTGCGCAGCGTGAGTTCGCTGTTGGCGACATCGACGGCCTCGACCCACAGCCAGCCAATCGGCTCGATGTAGCACCACTGCCCGGCCATGTACGCCCCGGCGCGCTCGACAATGGCGAGCCCGGTGGCACCCACGGCAGGCATCGCGAAGTCAGCGGCCAGGCGCGACCAGCCGAGGCCGTCGATGCCAGGCGCGCCGCCGGTGATGACCCGAGCGCCGACCGGGATGATGTCGCCCGCAGCGGCCGTCTCCACGATGCCTCGGTTCACGAGGTCGAGCGTGCGCGCCGCGTTGTCCTTGGCGGCAAGCTCGAAGTAGCCCGCTCCCTCCACGAACACGAAGCTGTCCACGCCGAACGGCCTGGCGTCGAGCACCGTCGCCTGCACCGTGGCACCCACGGCGGGCATGGTGAATTGGGCGGTGAGTTCCGAGTAGGCGACGCCCATTGGCCCGCCCACGGTGACGATGGTGTCGATGACCGCCACCGTTCCCGCCGCAGCGTTGCCCGGTGAAGCATCGTTGCGGAGTGTGACCGTGGGGCCTGGGCCTCGGAGGGTGACCATCAGCCACCCGACGGGCTCGATATGCACCCACTGGCCGATGGAGAACGGTGGCGGATCATCCCGCACCGTGGCGACGGCCGTGGCCCCGACCGCTGGCATGGTGAAGGCAGCCGCCAGCCACGTGTAGCCTGGCGGCCCTTGCGGCCCGGTGCCGGTCACGATGTCGCCCGTCAAGGCAACCGTGGTCGGCGGCTCGTTGACCGTGTAGTTCAGGTTGTTGAGCGTGAGCACGCCTGGGGCGAGCCCGTCGCTGAGCGTGACCCGCAGGTAGCCGATGGCCTCGACGTACACGACCTGGCCCACGGCGAACGGCTCGGCGTCCTCGACGTTGGCGGTGCCGTCGGCGAGCGCCGCTGGCATGGCGAAGTCAGCCGTCAGGCGGGTGAAGCTGGGTCGGCCTGGGTCGCCCTTCGGCCCGCCACCCGTGACGATGCTCAGGATCGGCGCGATGGTGCCTGGTGCCTGGTTGCCGACGGTTTCCTCGTTCAAGCACGTGATCGTGTTGGCGACGGGATCGACCGCCTGGGCCACGAACCAGCCCGCCCCCTGGATGTACACCCACTGGCCGACGGCGAAGCTGCGCGCCTCTTCCATCGTGGCGACAGCGGTCGTGCCCACGGCGGGCACGGTGAACGCGACGGTCAGGTAGGCCCACGAGTTGAAGCCGCTCGGCCCGCCGCCGGTGACCATGCCGCCAGCGACGGCGACCGTGGTCGGGGGTTGGTTGCCCACCGAGTCGTTGTTGAGCAGCGTCAGCACGTTACCCACGACAGCGGTGACCGAGAACCACCCGACGCTACCCACGAATACCCATTGCCCGACAGCGAAGGGGGCGGGGTTGTCGATGATGGTGGCTGTGGCCGTTGCGCCGATAGCCGGCACGGCGAAGTCGAGGGCGAGGTAGCTGTACCCATTCAGCCCCTTACCCGTCGGCCCACCAGGGGTGACGAGGTTGCCCGTGGGGAAGACGACGCCTGCCAGCGAGTTGCCAGGGCTGTCGTCGTTCCTGAGCGTCAGGTCACCAGGCGTGGCAACTTCGGCCGGCGGCTGCGGCACGGTCGTGGCCGTAACCACGAACCAGCCCTTCTCGGGCGGGGCGGCACCAGGGATGTACGCCCACTGGCCGAGGGCGAACCCTCGGGCGTCGAGCAGCGAAGCGACGGCAGTCTGACCGATGGCCGGCACGGTGAACGGAGCCGTCAGCGGGCTCGCCGAGGGGATGCCCTGCGGCCCGCTCGGGCCACCGCCGGTGACCACGCTGGCTGGCCCAGGCACGGGGCCTGGCGAGACGCTGCCAGGCGCGGCGTTGCCAGGCGAGTTGTCGTTGCGCAGGGTGAGCGTGTTGGCTCCCGCCGTCAGGTCACGCTGCTCCACGACGAACCAGCCGAACGCCTCGACGTAGGCCCACTGGAAGCGGATGAAGCCAGCGGCGCTCACCACGGGCTGCACGACCGACGCGCCGATGGCCGGCATGGTCAAGTCGGCGGCGAGCCAGGTCGCACCCGTCGAAGCTCGTCCTTCTGGCCCGGAGCCGTTGACCATCGTGCCCACCGGGACGACCGTCGTGGGCACCTGATTGCCTGGACTGTCGTCGTTGAGCAGCGTCAGGTCGCCTGGCGTGACGACCGGCGGCGGGGGCATGGCGACCGTATTGGTCTGACACAGGAACCAGCCCGCGCCCTGGATGTAGCACCACTGACCAGGCAGGAAACCGCGAGCGTCCTGCACCGAAGCAACGGCCGTCGCTTGCAGCGCGGGCACGGTGAAGGCCGCCGTCAGCGGCGACGCCTCGGGGATGCCGCCTGCGCCCTGCGGCCCGGCTCCGTTGACGATGGCCCCGACGACGCAGCCCGTGCCTGGCGGCTGGTTGCTGTTGGGATCAGGCGGCGAGTTGAGCAGGTCGAGCGATACGCCGTCGGGCAGGCCGACCAGGGCGAACCACCCACCTCCCTCCACATACACCCACTGGCCGAGGCCGAAGCCCGTGCTGTCCTCAACGGTGGCGACGGTGTTCGTGCCAACAGGCGGGACCGCCCACGGCGCAGCCAGGCGGGTGAAGCCCGTGCCTGGATCGCCCTTCGGCCCACCACCTGTGACCACAGCGCCAACCGGCGCGACCGAGCCTGGTGGCAAATTGCCCGGCGAGCCCTCGTTTTGGACAGTGAGCGTGCCTGCCGCGAGCGCGGCGATGTTCATCACGCGGAACCAGCCCGTGTTCTGGACGTACACCCACTGGCCGGTCGTGAACGGCTGCGTCTCATCGACGGCGAGCGGCCCCTGGCCTTGGAGCGCTGGCACGGTGAAGGCGGCCGTGGTGATGCCGTAGGTCTGGCCCTTGCCCTCGGGACCACCGTGGGTGACGGCATTGCCGGCGGGGATGACCGTGCCAGGCAGGTCATTGCCAGGCGAGCCGTCATTGCGCAGGGTGAGCACACTCACGCCGTCGTTGGCGACGCACATGCCCCAGAAGCCAGCGCTGCCGGGCGCACCCTGGATGAACACCCACTGGCCGACGGCGAACTCCCTTGAATCCACAGTGGCGGCAGTAGCCGAGGCGGTGAGCGCGGGCACGGTGAACGGCGCGACCAGGGTGATCGGCACCGGCGGCGGGGGCTGGACGCCACCTCGCCCAGAGCCAGACACGGGCACAGGCCGACCCTTGACCCAGCCGACGAGGATGCGGCTGCCAGGGATCAGGCGCGCACCGTTGTCATCGAACTCCGTGCTCGGCCAGGGCGGGCCGACCCACTCGTCGGGCAGCAACGTCGGAGCGGCGATGGTGCCGCCCACGGCCGCCCAGGAGAAGGCGGGTCGGTTGCGCGGGATGGCACGGCCCTGCTCGGTGTTCATGCGCTGACGGACGGCCAGCGGTGCCGTCGAGACGGGCGGGGCGAGCGGCTGCGCGTCGGGCGGGGCCACGAACGGCCGCATGATCGTTTCGCCCGGCTGCTCGACGGCGGGGTGAACAGGGGGCGTCGGCTTCTTTGGCGGCTGCGGCGGCGTCGGACGTGAGCGCGTCGAGGTCATGGCCTGCCTTCCAGGGACGGGGGCTGGGTTACTCGTCCAGTTGGTGCCGCCAGCATAGCGCCGGCTAGGGCACAAACGCCCTACGCCGGCGCGTCACGAAGCTCGGGTGAGGGCTGCGCTGAGTGGAACCGCGAAGGGGAGTCGGAGCGGATGCGTCACGGCTTGGGGCGACATGCAGGGAGGTGAGCACGGCTCGGCTTGTCGAGTTGCTTGGGGATGACTCGTGGGGGGCGAGCAGAGGTGCGCGGGGGAATGGCTAGTCGGGGTAGAGCGGGCGAGGATAGGCGCGAGACGGATTGCCGAGTGGGTCGGAACGCATTGTCGGGGGAGGCGCGGGCGTGGGCTGGCGTGGGTCGTGTGATGGTCAGCGACGGCGAGGTGGGTCGGCGATGGGATGCCTTGACGAGCAATGCAAAGGCGGGGTGAGGGTAGTCGGTGAGGCTCGGGTGGGGGCGGTTAGGCGGCGAGACGCGAAGCTGAGCGATGGCTTGTCGGACAGGGTTGGCGTAGTGCTGCGCCGAGAAAGGCTTGTCGGGCGAGAGGGGCGAAGGGGGGACGAAGGCATGGTGCGTCGGGGCGGGCTTGGGTCGAGGTGCGCTGCGGACAGGTGAGGACTGCCGGGGTCAGGTCTGTCGTGGGCTGTCGGTTCGGGCCGGATCGCTCGGACAAGGGGAAGGCTTGGCTTGTCGGGCGAGGTCAGGCTTGGTTGGCGTTGGCACGTCGTTGGCTTGGTCAGTCGGGCGGCGTCGAGGCCGGCTTCTCGACGCCTTGCGTCGTGTGGGGTTCGGGCTTGGGGTGATTGGGTCCGGAGGGGTGAGGGTCGTCGGGGACGGATCGGGCAGACGAGAGCGGCAGGGCCTAGCTCCGGGACGGGCTGTCGCGTGCAGGGACGAGAGGGGGCGGGGGGACGGGGAGTCGATAGGGGTCGGCGTGTCGGTGCAGGGATGGCGAGCACTGAGCGGGCATGGATCGGTGCGGCGAGCGAGGGAGCGAACCGGGCGAGGCGAGTGACGGGCTGGGATGTCGGTTACGTCTGGACTTGGCGTGGTGGGGTGTGGCAGGCCGTTGGTTAGTCGAGGCGAGCAATGAATTGCGTGGTCGGCGACGCTCGGCGACGGGTTGGCTCGAACCGTGCGGACGTTGGCTTGGTGCGTCGGTGAGGGAGGGGCAGGGGCGAAAAGGCGCGGGCTTGGCGCGGTGCGGAGCGTGATTGGCCTGGAATGAGCCGTCGGAGCGGGTAGGTCCGTCTCGGGTTTGGCATGGGCGGGCGAGGGCTGTGCCAGGTCTGTCGGGCGGGGCGAGGAACGGCAAGCGAAGCGAAGGCTAGTCGGCTAGATACGACTCGGCTTGACACGGGACGAGCGGGCGTGCGCGAGGGATGGGCTGTCGCAGGGAATTGGCGTGGCGCGAGGCTGCGATGCTGAGTCGAGCGGTGTGACGAGGGGGTTAGTCGAGCAGGTTCGGACGGGGACGTGGGCGACGAGGGGAGCGTGGTCGGGTGGCTGGGGTTGACAGGGTGAGCGAAGTCGGATGCGGCCAGGTGCGTCAGCGAATCGGCACGGGAAGCGTAGTCGGTGGGGGCGTGGGCGAGGTCTGAAGCGAGCCAGGGGTGATTCGGGCGAGGCTAGTCACGTCGAGGTCGGCGGTGTCCCGTTCAGGAACGGGCTTGTGCTGCGCCTTCCTCGGATTTTACTCCCCGCCACTCATCCAGTGCGCGCCGGCATTCGAGCGCTCGCTCGGCGATGGGCCGTCGCTGCGGGCAGATGGCGACGAGCAGTGGGCAGGTCGTGTCGTGGCGGACCAGCACTTCGATGCTGCGCCTGAGCCGCCCTTCCAGCACCGCCCGCTCCCGGTGGCACTCTTCGCAGGAGCCATTGTGACCGGGCTCGACCCGCTCGTGACCTCGAACGCACGTCAAGCCCTCCTTGACAATCATTGCGCGTCGGCTGGGAACCAGCGAGCCACTCGGAACGCCTCGGCCACCTCGGGCGGGATGGGCTTCGAGGCCCGCTTGCCCGTCACCGCTCGGCACGCCAGGGCCAGGCTCCAAACGCAGTCGTCGTAGCCGTCCCTCGGGTGGTCGGCACGGACGCTGTTGCCCATGCGCATCCGCCGCATCTGGCGCATCTCATCCCGAAGCTGAGGCCATCTGGCCGAGAGTTGCAACCCCTGGTTCTCGCATAAAACTATCAAGTGCGAGAGCATGGCGGTGCGCTCGGCGACGGTGAACACGACCGGCTGGGCGTTGTTGATCGACTCGGCCACGGCCTTCTCACTCGTGGCGTCCACGAACACGCGAGCGCCGTTGAAGGCGCGCTGTAGCTCGTTGACCTGCTCGACCACGCCGCCGCTGCCGACGTAGCTCACGCCTCGGAACCTGCGCCAGTGGGCAAGCTTGTAGGGCGACTCGGTGATGTCGAGCACACAGATCGCCGTAAAGTCGCTCACTTGCGCGAGGTCAACTCCGATGGCGTAGCGCCTCGTAGCGCGGCTGGCCTGGGCGATCTGGCCGTAGTCGTGGTCGAACAATTTGACCAAGAGGGGCCAGGAGAACACGGCGTCGCCGAGTTCCTTGAAGACGGCCAGGTACTCCGTCTCGAACACCCACTCGGGCACCTCGGTACGGATGGCCTCGATGTCCTCGCGGCTCAGCCTGGGGTTGTCGAACACCGTCCCGTGGGCGCTCGTGTAGTAGCCGTTCTCGGACGCCTTGGTGTAGCGGCCGGCCACCTCGGTCGCCCGCTCGAAGAAGCGCTGCACGTAGTTCGGGCCGTTGGGCGTCGATTCGAGGTGGATCGTGCCGTGGCGGTCGAGCACCAGGGGACGCACGGCTCGGTCGAGCACGATGTCGCCGATGAAGGCGGCCTCGGTCAAGACGACCCAATCCGCACCACGGCCGCGCATGTAGCGGCCTTCCTCGACGGTGGCTCGGCACTGGATACTGCCGCCGGTCACGAAGTCCACGGTCGGGAAGCCCGTGCGTCGGTGGATGCCTCGGTCGGGGCCGCCCTCGATCAGGGCTGCCATGTTGGGTGAACGCTCGGCCGCCGCCTGGATTTCACGGATGTACTGCTGCGCCTGGTCGAGCGAGGGCGCGCCGACGATGCCGACGCGGTTGTAGCCAGCGGTGGCGAGGTCGTGAACGCGGTCGATGCACACGGCTGTGGTCTTGCCCGTGCGTCGGCCGGCCACCACGGTGTCCACACGCCCGTGGCCGTCCATGACTTCCTGCTGGAAGGGCGTCACATCCAGATCGAAGAAGGCTTTCGCGAACAGGGCCTTGTCGGTCTGGCAGCGGGTGAACAGGTCGATCAGGTCGCGCTCGGCGGCACGGGTGGCGCGTGAGGGGATGCTGACCGAGGGGGGTGGCTTGGGCAGGGCCACGCGGGAAGTCTAGTCCGTGACGTGGCCGTTCTGTTGGTCGTACTCGACGGGCAGGTCGATCACCTGGGGGTCGGGCAGGGGGACGGGCTCGGGTGGGCGGACGAGGTGCTGCTTCAAGAGGGCGGACACGTCGAGCACGACGTTCTTGGACGTGTCGATCTTCTCGCCCCAATCGGTCGGGCGGCGGCGTTCGAGCCAGAAGGCAGCGGCGCGCCAGTCGCCCTTGCCTGCGGCCAGGCGGACGACGTTGGAGAAGCGAAGCTCAGCATCGGCCTCGGCTCGGGCTACGTCGCCGGAAAACGCCGGATGACGTTCGAGCCAGACGTAGAAGGTGCTGGTGTCCAGGCCGACGTGATTGCAGGCAGCGGTGCGGGTGCCGCCCATGCGGAGGATGGCGCAGAACTCTTGGACGAAGGCCGGGCTGTACTTGGGGCGGCGGCCCCGGCCGAGGTTGGCTCTGGGTTGGGGTTCGGGCACGTTCTCGAACGGGAAGCGTAGCGCAGTCGAGAAGGGGGGCGTTGGGCAGGCGTGGCTGGCGTGGCGTCGTGACCAGTCTCGGGATGTCGCCGACCAGGGATGGCTCGCGAGGGGTTGTCGGGCGCGCCGCTGTCGGCCGATCAGCGGCGCTCTACGTCTTGCGATGCGATGCTGGGGACAGGCGGGGCGTGTGCGGGATGGGCCGGCAGCGGGGAGGGTGGGGCGGGGACGAAGTGTCGGTTCGGACGTGGGCTGGACGATGACGTGAGCTTGGTGAGGGGAGCAGCGGACAGTCGGTGAGCGACGTGCTGGCGAGGTCGGACGTTGGCTAGGTCAGTCGGGATCGGTTCGACTTGGGGCGGCAGGCATCGGCTTGGGCCGTGGTTGGGCGGGCTGGGGTTGTCGGCTGGGATCGGCTTGAGCCGTCAGGGCGCGTGGTTGACATGGCGGGAGTAGTCGCTGCGGATAGGCTGGCTGTGCGGGGGCTGGGTCCGCGATGGGTAGTCGGCTGCGACGGGGGCTGGGTCCGCAATGGGTAGTCGGTCTGGGCGGGACGGGCGAGCGACGGGACGAGCGGCCAGGGCGGGGTTAGTCGAGGGACCGGGCTTGCGTCGGCTGGGAGAGGCTCGGGCAGGGTAGTCGCGGGGCGCAGACTGGACCGGCGACGAGGTGGGGTGTCGCGTAGCTCAGCGTAGGGCCGTGGTCGGCTTGCTGCGAGATGGGTGGTCGGCTGGACCGGGGTGGACGAGCGGGGTGCCGTCTAGGACCGTCGAGCGGGATGGGGAGTGCGGGCGGGACACAGACAAGCAATGGGCTGGGAAGTCGGCGTGACTTGCGCTGGCGAAGTGGGGTCCGGGATGGGCTGCCGTAGGTGAGGGTGGTCGGAGGGCCAAGGGCAGGCGAGGCTGGACTCGGGTTAGGCTGGGCTAGTCGGTTCGGCGGTGTCTCGATCAGGCCGAGCTTGTGCGCGCCTGGGGGAATTGTACGCGGGTAGCCTTCTCGTGGGCGGTCCACCCGGCCAGGAAGGCATCCCAGGTGTCGCGGTGCGATGAGGCCGGCTCAGGACGAGTCGGCCACCACTGCACGTAGGCTTCCCGCACTACCCGAGGGGCACGGTCGAAGACCTCTCGGACTTCGGCGTTCATGCCGCTGAGCGGGTCGCGGGTCTTGACGCTCACGCCGCCTCTTCGACTCCCGTCTCCCGTGCTTCGAGCAGGGCCTTCCGGGCAATATCGGCGTACTTCGGCGAGCGGTCGGCCATCCACACGCGCCGGCCATACCTGGCCGCCACCACCCCCGCCGTGCCGACACCAGCCATCGGATCGGCAACGATGTCGTTCCTGAACGAGAACAGGCGCACCAGGCGCTCAGGAAGTTCCTCGGGCCAGACAGCCGGGTGGCGGCTGTCATGCACGCCTGGGAACTCCCACAGCCCTCGCGGGCCAAGCTCGTCCAGCCACTCGGCATGGCTCAGATCGTGCGACCGCTCCGAGCTTCGCGACCACGTGCCTCGGAAGCCGACGATGATCGTCTCGCACGGAGCCACGATGTGCGGCGCTGAGGGGCTGTCGATGCTGCCTCGGGTCGTGCCCTCGCCAGCGTCGCGGTCGTACCACAAGATCGTGCTGCGGTACTCCATGCCTGCGGCGACGAGAGCCGCCACCCAGGCCGCGTAGACCGCACGCCCGGTGTAGCTCGGGCGACCTCGCTGACCGGCGTTGGCGCTCTTGTCCAGGGGCACGTTGACGGCGATGCGGCCGTGCCTGGGGTTGACCAGGCGCACGATTTCCGTTGACCAGCGGGCGATGGCGTCGAGGTACTCGTCCCAATCATCGAGGTCGCCGCCCGCGTCGTAGTCCTGGCCGGTGCCATACGGGGGTGACGTGAGCAGCAGATCGACCTCGCCCTCGGGCCACGAGTTGAGTTCGAGCGGCATCGCGTCCACTCGGTCGCCCGAGGCCAGCCGCCGCTGCTCGTCCAGGCCGGGAAGCTCACCCTGGTAGCCGTTCTTGTCGGCCTTGAAGCCGCTCTTCTTGTTGCGCGCCTTGGCTCGGAATTGAACGAGCGTCCAGCCCTGGTCTTCGCCCTCATCGAGTAGCTCGTCTTGGTCGGCGTCGTCCAGGGTGGTCAGGCTCTCGTACACCGACCAGGCCACCGTCTCGCGCCTGCGGTCGGGCTCGTAGCGCTTGGCGACGCGGCGCATCTGATCGAGCGTGTCGAGGTTGAAGCCTGTACGCTCCGTCAGGCGGTTGAACACGTCGTCGCCGTAGACCGCCTCGGAAGCGATCAGCAGGTCGCCGATACACCACTGGTGGGCCTTGCCGATGTAGTTGAGCATCTCGATGGCCGACTCGTAAGCGTCGAGTGGCAGGCCGTCGGGCACTTCGGCGTAGGTCGAGTGGAGGGTGATGCCGCTGGGCAGCGTGATCGGTTCGAGCGCAGTTGTCACGTGGGCCTCTCCGTGGACGAGTCATGCTGCTGCTTGGCGGCTTGCTCAGCGGCCCAGGTGCGCCAGAAGACGGCGTAGTCGGCGATGAGTTGCTCGACGGTATCGTCGGGGACCAGGCGCACGTACTCGGGGGTCGGGGTCGAGGGCACCGGATCAGTGTAGCTCGGATTTTCTGCCGGGCGGAAGCACTCTGGGCGTGTCTTTCGGCGAGGATTCGGGCGGTGCTTCTTGGGTTCGGGGGGCGTGTACGGCCGCGTCCAGAACGAGTTGATCGGGAAGTCTGGGGCCATCTCCCCACCCTAACGCAGCCTGGCTCAGACCTGTCTCACGTCCCCGACGCCGGGGAGCCAGGCCGCTGCCGCCGCAGGTTCGGGTGTTGCACCGCTACCTGGCAGGCGAGTTGCACCATGCGGTCCACGATGCGGCCCATCTGCTCACTCGTCTCAGCCAGGTCCGACGGATCGGCGTTGGTCGTGAAGATCGTGATGAGTCGCTCGTTGTAGCGGTGGTTGATGACCTCGAAGAGCTTCTCTTCCGCCCAGGCCGTCGAGCGCTGCGCGCCCAGGTCGTCAAGCACCAGCACCTCGGCGACCTTCAGCGACGCCAGCAACGCATCCTCGGACTCGTCGTTGTTCGGCCCGTAGGTCGCCCGTAGACGGGTGAGTATCTCGGGCACCGTGCCGAACGCCGCGTGCAGCCCGCGCTCGATGCTGAGCGCGTGGCACACGCCCACGGCCAGGCCGGTCTTGCCCGTGCCGCGTGGGCCGTACAGCACCAGCCAGGGAATCTCGGGGTCGGCCTTGCTCAGCCACTCTTGCGTCCACGTCAGGGCGTCGTGGTCGCCGCCGACTTCGGCGAACGTCTTGAGCGTCAGGTTGCGCAGGCCACGCGGGATGCCCTCCCACATGCGCCTGGTCTGCTCGCCGCGCATGTGCGGTCCCAGGCAGTCCGGGCACGCCATGACCTGCCCGAAGCCCTCGTCGGTCGGCTCGTTCAGCGCTCGCCGCAGGTAGCCCAGGCCCCGACAGGTGCCGCAGTTGGGGTTGACGCCCGGCTTCTCAAGCACGTAGCCGCTCGGCGACTCCACTCTACGCCCGTGCCAGGCCGGGTTCGGGCACTTCTCACCCGCCGGCTCGTCCACGAAGCGCCCGCACTTCCAGCAGTCCCAGCGTTCAGGAACAGTGTCCTCACCCTGCGGGATGCCTGCCCGAGCGCGGAAGCGCGCCATCACCGCCGCCATGCCCTTCGGCGGGCCGCCACGTTCCTCGGTCACGCCAGCAACCTCCGCTTCTGCTCTTCGCTCATCGACCTCGACGTGAACGAGTCGGGGTCTTTCAGGTGCTCGATCATGCGCTGCTTGAACCGCTCCGCGTCCGAGAGCTTAGGCTGCTCGGGGAGCTTCTGCGCCTGCCAGCGTTCGAGGTCGTGGGCCAGCCAGTCGTTCAGGCGGCGAGCGCTGGCGTTCGGGATGCGCTCCATCGCTCGGTCCCACGAGTCGCGGAAGCCCGGCCACTTCGTGCCGAAGAAGCGCTGTAGCTCGGCCAGGTCTATCGCCGTAGCAGGCGGCTCACCTTTGCGGGCGGCGGTTCGGTCGGGGGCGGAAGTAGGGTTTGGCGGCGGGGCCTCGTAGTCCGGCATCACCTGGGGCTCTTCGCCGTATCCCTCGGGGAAGAAGTCGTCGGCGTCTTCCTCGCGTGTGCGCGCCCGCGCTTGGTTCGCCTCGTCTCGCTCGTACTCCGGTTCCGGGTTCCGGGAACCGGGGAGTGCGCCCGCGTTGGGCGCGGGATCGGGCGCGATCACCGGCGCGTCGGGCGCGATCACGGGCGCGGGATCAGGCGCGCTCGCGTCACGTGTGCGCCCACGCACGGGCGCGGGATCGCGCCCGTGCGCAGGCACGAGGCCGTTCTTCTTCTCGCGCCGCGCCTTCACCGTCACGGCCTGCTCGTTGAACTCCAAGTAGTCGTGGATGCGGTGCCCACCGACGGCCACCT